>OGLI01000709.1_pt1 | contig 26468 bp, 22 predicted proteins | sample 1572661 | NCBI WGS metagenome assembly OGLI01 (sample SAMEA2581901, study PRJEB24529) | metagenome | biome: Human gut stool | place: China | collected 2011 | reverse complement strand
CAGTGGTCGAACGCCTGGATGTACCGGGAAAACGAGGTCCCCAGCAACCAGCCCAGCAGGGGCATGATCGCCTGGAACACGCCGAAGTACAACCCGATCACAAACGCCTGGTCGTACCGCATTTTGCGCATTCCAAGCCCCTTACAGACGGACACCGCAAAAGCATCCATCGAAAGCCCGACCGCCGTCAGCAGCAGTTCTATCCATCCCATAATCCGTCTTCCTTTCCGTCGCCGCACTGCCGGCATTCGCCACCGGTCACGGAACCGCTCTCTTGTATGTTGTATTTTATGCGATTGCCACTCAGTATAGCACACTGACCGGCGGTTTGTCAAGACAAACCTTTTTTCAAGCCGTTTCCTGCGGCAGAACGCAAAAAACCCGACACGGGATCGCTCCCGCATCGGGTTTTTCTTATGATGTCATATCCGAGTTGTCAAAAACGTTTTCACGTTCTTTGTAAGCAGAACTTACTTGCCGGTGTACCAGCAGGAACCCTTCAGTTCCTTCAGCTCAGGGCAAACGTCGGTCCAAGTAGTATCCTTGTAACCAGCACCCTGCAGAGCGATGTAGTACATCTGATAGAACAGGTCGGTCGGAGTGATGGACTTGTCAGCAGTGTTCTTGCCTTCCTTATCGGTGTTGGCAGAGCAGTGCATGGACGCGATGCCCTTCAGCGGCAGGTAGTAGTTCATCATGGAGAACATACCCTTCTTCATCTCGCCGCCGTACCACGTGTTCAGGATGACCTGCTCACGGCTGGTGATGTTGAACGCCACGCAGGTTTCGGAGTTGAGGCCCAGCTCCTTGTAGTTCTCGACCTTCGCCTTGGACGCGTTGTAAACCACGAAGTCCGGGGTGAAGTTCTTCAGCTCTTCTTCAGAGGGCTGGATGAACATGTTCTTGACGAAATGCGCCTGCCACGCCACTTCCACGATGAAGCGGACAGCCATGCGGGTGTCCTTGTTCGCGCCGCAGAAGGCATCGACGACGTAGAGCTTCTTATTAGACAGCTCCTTAATCGCCAGATCCTTCACGGACGCCCACGTGGACTCGGTCATCGGATGGTTGTCGTTCTTGTAGCCCTCGCTCGTCCACCACACGGTGTCCTTGGAGTTCTCGTCCATGACGATATACTTGTCCTTGGGGCTGCGGCCGGTATAAATGCCGGTCATGACGTTCACAGCGCCCAGTTCGGACACCTGACCCTTTTCATAGCCCTCGTTGGTGGACTTGGTTTCTTCTTCGAACAGCAGATCGTAAGAAGGATTGTGCACAACCTCGGTCGTGCCGGTAATGCCATACTTGCTCAGATTCAGCTCTGCCATGTAGAACCTACCTCTTTCTTTAAATTGGTGGGACAATACACTGCGGATTCAGGAAAAATCCTGATTCTCCGCATCTATATCATACACCACTTGCGCGGTAAAATCAAGATGTACTTTGGCAAATTTTCTGCGAACAGCTTGACACTTGATGCTTTTTGTCTAAAATCACAACAAGGTCAGGGGTAAACCCATGCGGATTCGCCCCTGACCATTATACTATTTCCAGATAAGAATGCGCCAAGATGCGCCGCGAATTTTTTCTTCTGCCTAACGCGAATGGAACGCAGCGTAGCAGCGCTACGCTAAGTGGAATGAGCGGACGGCGGAAGGAAAAAGGCGCAAGCAGATGGCGCAGGCGAATCTGGAAATAGTATTACCTATTAGACAGGCATCGTCTTGTCAGCCTTGTTCAGCATGGTGGAATCCACCTTCAGCTGCTGGGCAGCGCGATACTCGAAGAACTTCGGCGCAACCTTCGGGAACATGGCGTAGGACAGCACGTCTTCCTCGCACTGATACCATTCGCGCATTTCCTCACGCAGCTTGTCGAGTTCCGGCGGAATGTCGTCGGCGTAGCGATGGGTGATGACCTTCGTGTCGCCGATGCACTTCTTGCGCACGTCCTCGTTCACCTTGCCCGGCAGACGGCCGTAGTGGCCCGCCAGCAAGTCCTTGGATTCCTTCGGCACCATCTTGTAGCGCTCGCCGCCCAGCACGTTCATCACGGCCTGCGTGCCCACGATCTGGGAGGTCGGCGTGACCAGCGGCGGATAGCCGAAGTCCTTGCGCACGCGCGGCACTTCCGCCAGCACGTCGTAGTACTTGTCCATCTGGTTCGCCTGCTTCAGCTGGCCAATCAGGTTGGACAGCATGCCGCCCGGCACCTGATACTGCAGGGTCTTGACGTCCACGCCCAGCACGCGCGCCGGGTCACGCCAGCCGTCCTTGGTCAGGCGATCCGCCACCGTGCGGAAGTGCGCTGCCAGCTGCGCCAGCAGGTCGAGGTCGAAGCCCGTGTCGTATTCCGTGCCCTTCAGGGTCGCGACGAGAGATTCGGTCGCCGGCTGAGACGTGCCGGAGCCCAGCGGGGACAGGCAGGTATCCACCACGTCCACGCCCGCTTCGATGGCCTTGAGCAGCACCATGTCGCCCGTGCCGGTGGTGTTGTGCGTGTGCAGGACGATGGGCAGGTCGGTTTCCTTCTTCAGGCGCTTGACGAGGCTGTACGCCTTGTAGGGCAGCAGCAGGTTCGCCATGTCCTTGATGCAGATGACGTCCGCGCCCATCTTCTGGATGTCCACGGCGAGCTTGACGAAGTAATCCTCGTTGTGCACGGGGGATTCGGTGTACGACATGGCGATTTCCGCCGTGCCGCCGTACTTTTTCGTCGCCTTGACGGCGGTCTGCATGTTGCGCAGGTCGTTCAGCGCGTCGAAGCAGCGGATGATGTCAATGCCGTTCTCGACGGCCTTCTTGACAAAGAAATCCACCACGTCGTCCGCGTAGGGACGGTAGCCCAGCAGGTTCTGGCCGCGCAGCAGCATCTGCAGCTTGGTGTTGGGCAGCGCCTTGCGCAACTTGCGCAGCCGCTCCCACGGGTCTTCGTTCAGGAAGCGCAGGCACGCGTCGTAGGTCGCGCCGCCCCAGCACTCCAGAGAGTAGTAGCCAACCTTGTCCAGCATTTCGCAGGCAGGCAGCATCTCATCGGTACGCATCCGGGTCGCGGCCTGAGACTGGTGGCCGTCGCGCAGGATGGTATCCGTAATTTGAACCTTTGCCATAGGACGAATTTCCTCCTTCAGTTCGGTCAGAGGCGGAGAAGCACTCCCCTGCCCCTGACCGGATACGTTGGATACGTTTCCATCTGACTGCTGATACTATTTCCAAATGAGCATACGCCAGAATCAAAAAGACGCAAGCAGATGGCGTAGGCGAATGCAGGGAATAGTATCTATTAACCGAACATGCTCAGCAGCACGCCAGCCGCGATGGCAGAGCCGATAACGCCAGCAACGTTCGGGCCCATGGCGTGCATCAGCAGGAAGTTCGCGGGATTCGCCTTCTGACCTTCCTTCTGGGACACACGCGCCGCCATCGGGACAGCGGACACGCCGGCAGAACCGATCAGCGGGTTGATCTTGCCGCCGGAGAGCTTGTTCATCAGCTTCGCCAGCAGCACGCCGCCCGCCGTGCCCATGCCGAACGCGACGATGCCCATCGCGATGATTTCAAGCGTGCGCACCGTCAGGAAGGTAGAGGCAGTCGCCGTTGCGCCGACCGTGACGCCGAGGAAAATCGTGACGATATTCATCAGCTCGTTCTGCATCGTCTTGTTCAGACGTTCGGTCACGCCGCATTCCTTCGCGAGGTTGCCCAGCATCAGGCAGCCGACCAGCGGAGCAGCGGACGGCAGCAGCAGCGCAACCAGAATGGTGACGACGATGGGGAAGATAATCTTCTGCGTCTTGGTGGCAGGCTTGAGCTGCTCCATGACAATCTTGCGTTCCTTCTCGGTGGTCAGGGCGCGCATAATCGGCGGCTGAATGACAGGCACCAGCGCCATGTAGGAGTATGCAGCGACCGCGATCGGGCCAAGGAGGTGCGGGGCGAGCTTGCCGGTCAGCCAAATCGCCGTCGGGCCGTCCGCGCCGCCGATGATGCCGATGGCGCCCGCTTCCGCAGCGGAGAAGCCGAACACGGCATACGCGAAGATGAACGTCATGAAAATGCCCAGCTGCGCCGCCGCGCCCAGCAGCAGCGTCTTCGGGTTAGAAATCAGCGGCCCGAAGTCCGTGCCCGCGCCAACGCCCATGAAGATAAGGCACGGATAGATGCCCAGCTTCACGCCGAGGTACAGGTAGTCCAGCAGGCCCGCGGAAATCGTCTTGCCCGCCGTCGCCAGCATCGCGCCGGTGGCGGTGTAGACCGCGCCGTTCTTCAGGAAGGCGTCCTCCAGAATGATGGAAGCAGTGTTGCCGTTGGCGGCGAACTGCGCCAGGATGTCAGCAAAAGGCACCAGCTTCGTCGGGTCGTCGATGGTAACGGCGTTGACGAAGTGACCCAGCACGACATTGTTGCTGGTCAGAATCTGACCGGCGGCATTGACCATGTAACCCACGGAATCAACAAAATCCTTGCCGTCTATCAAGACCGCGCCGCCGAACAGCGCCCAGTTGGCGTGGCCGCCGGCGAAGAGTTCTTCGTGGAAGATGTCGCTGCCCAGCAGGTTGGTCAGCAGCATACCGAAGGCAATCGGCAGCAGCAGCAGCGGCTCAAATTGCTTGACAATGGCGAGATACAGCAGTACGCAAGCGATGGCGACCATGATCAGCGCCAGCGGGTTCGTCAGATACTGGTAGATACCCGAGGTCGTGACGAGCCCCATGAGGGTTTCGCCCACATTGATTCCCATTATATCAGCTCACTTTCCTTCGGGATCGGTAAATACGTCGGATTACGCCAGCACGACCAGCGTGTCGCCCGCGCCGACCGTCGCGCCCTTGGTCACAACGACCTGCGCCACTTTGCCGTCCTTGGGGGCGGGGATTTCGTTTTCCATCTTCATGGCTTCCAGCACGCACAGCACCGTGCCCGCCTTGACCGTGTCGCCAACCTTGACCTTCACGTCCAGGATGTTGCCGGGCATGGGCGCCTTAACGGGTTCGCCGCCCGCCACGGGAGCCGCCGCAGCCGCCTTAGGCGCGGCAGCCGGAGCCGCCGCCACGGGAGCAGCCGCCACAGGGGCAGCAGCGCGCACGGGCGCAGCGGTCTGCACGCCGCCGACTTCTTCCACATCCACCACATAAGTCTGACCGTTGACCGTAATATTGAAGGTACGCATGATGGGATTTCCTCCTGTCAAAATCGTTCAATTTGTTGTCATGTTCAAGCCGATACTATTTCCAAATGAGCATGTGCCAAGATGCGCCGCGAATTTTTCTTTCTGGCTAACGTGAATGAAACGCAGCGTAGCAGCGCTACGCTAAGTGGAATGAACGGACCCCAGAAAGGAAAAGGCGCAAGCAGATGGCACAGGTGAATGCAGGAAATAGTATATTAGAAGCGGCTGTACACCTGTTCTTCGCGGCCAGCCTTCTGCCAGGCGGGCGCATTCTGCACGCGGCGGACGCGGCGCACCGTGAAGGCGCTGCCATCCTCCATCATCATCGCCACAGCGGCGGAAATGACCGCAATCAGCTCGCTGTCATCCGCCACGGGCACTTCCTCCACCACGGGCGCGGCAACCGGCGCGGGAGCGGGCGCTTCCGCCTGCTTCTTTGCCTTCTTGCCGCCCTTGCCGAGGTTCGCGGTGGCTTTTTCCATCAGCTTGATCAGGCCAATCAGAATCGTCAAACCGAGGAACACGATGGCGATGCCGATGAGGGTGACGGTCAAGCCGAAGCCCAGATTATTGCCCAGATTACTCAAAAAGGCTGCAAAGTCCATTTTTCACACAATCCTTTCCTCAATCACAGCGGCAGGTTGCCGTGCTTCTTCGGGGGATTGGATTCGCGCTTGGAGGAGAGCATCTCCAGCGCCGCAATGACATACTTGCGCGTTTCGGCGGGATCAATCACGTCATCGACCATGCCAGCCGCGGCAGCCGCCACGCCGTCCGCCACATCCGCAGCGAACTTCGCTTCCAGATCCGCACGGGACTGGAGCGCGGGCTTCTTATCCGCCTTCAGGTCGTCGGTGTAGAGCACCTGCACCGCCGCTTCGGGGGTCAGGGCGGAAATCACCGCGCCCGGCCACGCGTAGGTGACGTCAGCGTTGCTCTTGCCGCCCATGGCGACATACGCCTGACCGATGGCATTGCCGGTGACGATGGACACCTTCGCCGTCGTCGCTTCCGCGTAGGCGTAAAGCAGCTGGGTGGTCGCCTTGATGGTCGCCGCCTGCTCGTCAACCGCCGGGACAGCAACGCCCTTGCTGTTGATCAGGGACACGACCGGCAGGCTGTAGCAGTCGCACAGGCGGATGAAGCGCGCGGCCTTGCTCGCGGACTGCGCCGTCAGCACGCCGTCGTTCTCCTTGCCGTTGCCAACCACCAGACCGACCGGACGGCCGCCCACGCGGGTCAGCGCAACGCGGATTTCCTTACCGTAGTCCTTGAAAAGCTCCACATACGCCGCGCCGTCCGCCATGGCAGCCAGCTGGCTTTCCGCGTCCGCCGCGTCCAGCACGGGCAGAATGCGGTTCATGTCGTCGGTATCCACAATCGCGGCATCCTCCGCGTTGCAGCCGGGCAGATAGTCCAGCACCTGCACCGCCAGAGAGATGGCTTCGTCCTCGTCCTTCGCCGTCAGCGCGACGCCGCCCTGCGCAGCCATCGCCTTCGCGCCGCCGACCGCCTTGGCATCTACCGTCTTGCCGGAAATGGCGCTCATGACCTGCGGGCCATAGACCATCAGCTGACCAACGTTTTCGGCTTCAATGGTGATGTCAGCCAGCTGGGCGATCATTGCCGCGCCGCCGACCACCGGGCCCAGCACCAGCGCGATGACCGGCACCACGCCGCTGAGCTTTGCCAGACGGGTGAAAACGGACGCATAGGCGTTCATCGCCGCCGCGCCCTCGTCAATGCGCACACCGGCGCTGTCGCACAGGGCAATCACGGGCGCGCCCGTCTTCTGCGCCAGATCCAGCACCTTGACAATCTTCTGCGCCTGCATCTGCCCCATCGCGCCGCCATGCACCGTGAAATCCTGGGCGAACACGTACACAGGGCGATCCTGCACCGTGCCGCTGCCGGTCACGACCCCGGCGTAATCCCCATTGCGGGATACCAGCGCGTCCGTCTCCACGAAAGAGCCGGCGTCCAGCAGCTTCGCCACCCGTTCACGGGCGGTCAGCTTGCCAGCCGCGCGCTGCTTTGCGATTCGTTCCGCGTCTCCCTGCAGGATGCTCTGCTTTTTCGCCAGCACCTGCTTCAGGTTCTGCTCACTCATGTTCAAAACTCCCTCCATGTCATGCCCCTTTCGGGGCGGGAAAAGTTGAGGTTACAATTTAGCCCGACTTTTCTAATTCTACATGTCCCCCCTATTTCCTGCTGCCCGGAAAAATTTTGTGGTTTTTCTGAGGAATCCAGCAGGATTTTTGTGAAAATCGTCCGAACCGTTGAAATTTCGTCAAAAAATGCACCCGGCAGGAAGCGCGGAATGCGAATCATCCTGACGGGTGCGCCAATGGTTACGCCGTTGTGAAGACTTGATAGGCGCAGGTTACGCGGTAGCCGAGTTTCTGCGCAATGTGTGCTGATGTTTCATTCGCCGCGTCCCACGTCGCGATTTTCCCCTGCTGATGCGCCGTCAGGATGAGCTTCGCCGCTGCCAGCGTCGCGTAGCCGTATCCGCGGTGCGCCGGTGCTGTGTCCACCTCCACCTCGATGCCGCCGGGATACGCCGCGTAGCTGGATGCGCCGGACACAAACGCCCCGTCCGCGCAGACCAGCACCCCCAGCCCGTTCCGCGCATATTCATCCTCCGTGAATTGATTCACGAAGTCCGCCGCCCACGGTGTCTTGCGGCAGAACGCCATTTCCGCCGCGCCAATCGGCACAAGCGTCACGCCCTGCGGCAGATTCGTCAGCAGCGCAGTCAGGTGCGCATCCTCCGGCTGACGGCACGGGTCAAAGGCGATGCGCTCCGACCACGTTCCCGACCGCTGCGCCTGCACCAGCGCGAGAAACGCACTGCTCCCCTGCACAATCCACGCGCGATTCTCCGCGTTCAGTGCGCGCCGCACCAATTCTTCCGACGGTTCGCCGCCGAAGAAGAGGAAATCGCCCGCCAGCACCGCCGCGCTGCTCGGACGCGCCGAATCATCCGTCATCACGCGCCCCTGCCCGTTCAGCGCCGCTTCGATGATGCCGTGCGCACCCGGCAGTCCGGCAAACATCCCGCGAATGTCCGCGCTGCTCACCCCTTCACGTCCTCCTGCACCATCGTGTTCGCCTTGCCGAAGGTCGTTTCCAGCGCCGCGAGGAAGGATTCGTCGCTCTGGTCGGCTTTTTTCTCCTTCACCGCGCCGATGGCCTCAAAGTGGCATTGCATCCCCGATGCCTGCGTCAGCGCCGACGCAATCGCCGTGCGCTTCTTCTCCTGATTCATCAGCCCGACGTACAGTTCCTGCCCCATCGGCGCCTGCCAGCGGTAGGTGTCGCCGTCGCACCCGGCGTATTTGCCCATCGTCAGCATGGCGAACGTGCCGGGGTCGGAGCGCTTCAGGATGTTCATGGCTTCCTTCCACGCGTCCGCGTCGGTCTTGCCGGTCGGGGTCATGACCACAGGCGCGGCGGGCTTGGGCGCTTCCTGCTTCGGCTCGGATGCAGGCTTTGCCGCCTTTTTCGCGGGCTGCGCAGGGGTAAACGCGCCGCTTTGCAGCTTCTCCTGCAAGGCGGTCAGCTGCTTTTCCAGTTCGCCGATGCGGTCGTTCAGCGCCGCCGTATCCGCTTCGCTCGTCCGCAGGCAGCTTTTCAGCGCGGCGTTTTCCAGTACGATTCGCGGCGACGACGCCCAGCGCAAATCCGTTTCCACGCGCATGAACAATTCCAGCATGTTCATCAGCCGCGTCGTGGTGAATTTTTCCGCCTGCTGCGCGTACTCCTGTGCGTCCTCCTGCGTCAGGTCAAGCAGGGCGCTCAGGTCGTCGGGGCTGCACTTGGCAATCAGCAGCGCGCGCAGGTGCTGGCTGACGTCCTTGGCGAACACCATCGGTTCGCGCCCGGCGCGCATCAATTCGTCAATCATCCGCATGACGGCGGACGCGTCCTCTTTTTCCAGCGCATCGGCGAAGCGGAACAGGAAGCTGCGGTCGCTCGTGCCCAGCACATTGCGCACGAGGTCTTCCGTCACCTGATTGGAATAGCCCAGGCACATGTCCAGTATCGACAGCGCGTCGCGCATTCCGCCCTCCGCGGCGCGGGCGATGAGCATCAGCGCGTTCTCCGACGCTTCCGCCTTCGCGCCCTCCACCGCCTGACGCAGCCGCCCAGCGATTTGGCGCGCCGGAATCCGCCCGAAGTCGAAGCGCTGGCAGCGGCTGAGAATCGTCGCGGGCAGCTTCTGCGGCTCGGTCGTCGCGAGGATGAAAACGACGTACGCCGGCGGCTCCTCCAGCGTTTTCAGCAAAGCATTGAACGCGGAAGTGGACAGCATGTGTACTTCGTCGATGATGTAGACCTTGTATTTTCCCTGCTGCGGCGGATATTTGACCGTCTCGCGCAGATTGCGGATTTCCTCGACGCCATTGTTGCTCGCCGCGTCGATTTCCATCACGTCCATCGACTCGTCCGCCAGCAGGCGGCGGCAGGATTCACACTGCCCGCACGGGTCGCCGCCCACGGGATGCTCGCAGTTGATGGCGCGCGCGAGGATTTTCGCGGTGGACGTCTTGCCCGTGCCGCGGCTGCCGCAGAAGAGGTACGCATGGGCGACGCGCCCGCTCATCACCTGATTGCGCAGCGTGGAGATGACCGCCTCCTGTGCCACCATGCTGGAAAAGTCTTTGGGGCGCCACTGGCGGTAGAGTGCTTGATATGCCATAATTTCTGTTTTACTCCTTACAGTATGCGATTATTGCAGAGGATTTCGCGTCTGCGGACGCGAGGAGGGGGCTTTCCGCTCGCCCCCTCCACCCCTTCGGTGCCGCCGCTTGTTTGGGAAGCTCCAATAATTTCAAATCATTCGCTTAAAGACGATAAATTCTTCCCCGCGCGCGACCAGCACGCCCTGATCGCCTTCCGCCGCCAAGCCGTAGTCCTCGCCCGGCACTTCCAGCTCCATCCGCATTCCGTTCACCTTCTGGAAGGTCATATAGTAGATGGTTTTCGGCGCGCCGTCCTCCTGCGTCACCAGCGTGCGCTTGCCGACGACGCTCGCTTCCATGCTGTCAATCGGTGCGCGCGCATCGTCCGCCTCCACATGCACCATGCTCGTGATTTTCGCCACCAGCATCAGCACCAAAATCGCGCCCAGCACCGTGCCCAGCATCGTCAGCACATTCCGCAGCATTTCTGCATCCATCCGTTCTCTCCTCCGTTTGCTTCATCATGGGCATTATACCATAATCGGCGCACATGCACAAGAGTCGCCGGGCAGAAAAGCAGTTTTTCGCGCAAAATAAGCGAACGTGCATTCTGAAATCTGTCCAAAATGCCCCCTGAAAAAAAGTTTGCAATTTTCCCGAAAAAATTTCAAAAAACCCCTTGCATTTTTCCGAGAACTATGCTATAATACTTTCTGTGCTCAGCGCTTCACCGCCTGACACAAAGAGAATAAGCGCTTGGGGCATTAGCACAGTTGGTAGCGCGCGACATTCGCATTGTCGAGGTCAGGAGTTCGAATCTCCTATGCTCCACGGATGGTCAAGGTTGAAAAGCCTTGACCTTTTCTTTTGCTTTCAAACATCCCGCAGCAAAAAGCCGACCGGACGGAGGATTTCTCCCCTGCCCGGTCGGGTTCTGTTTGCGAATATTGTTGTCGGCTGAAACGCTGCCGGGACGCGGACAGCGATTTTTTACCCCGAACCAGCATTCACGCATCACAAACCTATTGAAAGCGGACGAATGCGGCTGCACAAAACAAAACGCCACTCTTTCCCGCAAGAAATTGCAGTGGCGGGGGGAGTCCAGAGGGGGCTGAAATCCCCGCTCTTTCACTTTTCAGCCCCCTCTGGGCGCTCTTTGGTTACTTTCTGTCGCAACAGAAAGTAACGTCTTCGCCTCCGCAGAGGCGACGGGAGCAGCGGACAAAATCAAGCATCTTCAAAACACACATAAATTTCTCCACCGTATGGAAATAAAAGCACCGGACAGAGCCATCGCGCCCCGTCCGGTGCTTTCCTATTTATTCCTCTTCTCCCCCGATGGCTTCCTTCAGCGTCCGCCAGCCCAGCACGGCGCACTTCACGCGCGCGGGCATGTGCGAAATATCCTTCAGCGCCCCGGCTTCCTCCAGCTCGTCGATTTCCTCCGCCGTCGCTTCGCCCTGAATCATCTTGCGGAAGATTTCGCCCAAGCGCAGCGCTTCCTCCTTCTTCCGCCCGACAATCATGCCCAGCATAATGTCCGCCGAGGCCTGTGAAATCGCACAGCCGTCGCCGACGAACGCGCCGTCGGTAATCACGTCGCCGTCCACCTTCAGCTTCAGCGTGATGTCGTCGCCGCAGCTGGGGTTCACGCCTTCCAGCTCGATGTTCGCGTCCGGCAGGTCGTGCTTGAATTCCGGGTGGATGTTGTGTTCGGTCAGAATTTCGTTATAAAAGCTCCTGTTTTCCATAGCCCATTCGCTCCCTGATTGTTTTCAGGCTGTCCAGCAGCCGATCCACCTCGTCCGGCGTGTTGTAGAACGCGCAGCTTGCCCGAACCGTCGAGGAATAGCCGAGGTGCTTGAGCAGCGGCTGTGCGCAGTGATGCCCCGCGCGGATGCACACGCCATCCGCCGCGAGGATTTCGCTCACGTCATGCGGATGCACGCCATCCACCGTGAATGTGACAATGCCGCTGTGTTCCTCAGGAATTGCCGACCCCAGCACATGGATGAACGGCATATCCGCCATCCCCGCCATCATGCGGGCGACCAGCGCCGTTTCACGCTCGTGCATGGTGTCAAAGCCGACGGACTGCATATAGCGAATCGCCGCGTGCAGCCCGACTGCGCCGGCGGCGTTGCCCGTGCCCGCCTCAAACTTGTAGGGCAGCTCGGCATACGTCGCCCCGGTGCGCGTGACGGACTCGATCATCTCCCCGCCGGAGAGGAAGGGGGGCATCTTTTCCAGCAGCCTGCGTTTGCCGTACAGCGCGCCAATGCCCATCGGGCCGAACACCTTATGCCCCGAAAACGCGAGGAAATCCGCGTCCAGCGCCTGCACATCCACGGGGATATGCGGCGTGGACTGCGCGCCGTCCACCACGATGACCGCGCCGACACGGTGCGCCATATCCGCGATTTCGCGAATCGGGTTGACGCGCCCGATGACGTTGGAAACGTGCGTCACGGCAACGATTTTCGTCTTGTCGGTGATGATTTCCGATACCTTGTTCAGGTCAAGCCGTCCATCCATTTCGCAGTCGATGAACTTCAGCGTTGCACCCGTTTGCCGGCACACCATCTGCCACGGCAGCAGGTTGCTGTGATGTTCCAGGATGGACACCACCACCTCGTCGCCCGCGTGGACGTGAGACAGCCCATAGCTGTACGCCACGAGGTTCAGCGCCTCGGTCGTGTTGCGCGTGAAAATAATCTCCTGACTGCTCTTGGCGTGCAGGAAATCGCGAACCGCCAAGCGCGCCTCCTCCACCGCCTCCGTCGCCGCGATGCTCAGCGGATACAGCCCGCGCAGGGGATTCGCGTTCTGCGTCTCATAGAACGTTTTTTCCGCGTCCAGCACGCACCGCGGGCGCTGCGCCGTCGCCGCGTTGTCCAGATACGCCGCTGTTTCCTGCATCAGCAGCGGAAAATCACGCCTGTAATCCGTCGTTTTCATCCATTTCCCCATCCAGTTCGTTCAGTATCGCCGCGCGCGCCGTTTCGCTTTTCACCTGCTGCGCCACGCGGGCAATCGCCGCGCGCGAAAGCAGCTTTTCCGCCGTTTCGCGGTCGATGCCGCGGCTGCCGAAGTAGAAGCGCGTGTCGTCGTCCATCTCGCCGATGGTCGCGCCGTGCGTGCCCTCGACATTCTCCTCCGCGCAGAGGATGACCGGCACGGTCTTGTTCACCGCGTCCTCGCCCAGCATCAGCACCGTTTCCTGTTCGCTGCCGACCGACCCGGACGACCCGCGCTTGAAGTCAATCGTGCCGCGGAAAATCTTCTTCGCCGCGTCATTCAGCGCGCCGGACGCATTGATTTCGCACTTTGTCTTTTTCCCCCAGTGGTTGACGACAAGGTTCATGTCCAGCGTCTGATTCTTCCTCGCCAGATAGCCGATATTCGCCGCAAACGACGCGTTCTCGCCGTCCAGCCCGATGCCCGTCTGCGCGTACACATCGCCGTGACCCAGCGTCACTTGCCGCAGCACAATCTGCCCGCTGCCGTGGCAGTGCCCGATGACTTCATCATACACCAGCGCGTTTTCGCCCGGCGCGACCAGCTGAATCAGCTCAATTTCCGCACCGTCCTCGGCGGTCAGCTCCGTCTGCACATGCAGCTTGCCCGCCGTGCGAAGGGTCTGGAAAAGCGACTTTTTCGCCCCCTTCTCCGCCTGAACGGTCACGCGCTTGCGGGCATACGCCGCGTCCGATGCAATCAGCATATCCGCCTCTTCTGCGGATTCTTCCGGCAGCACGACCGTCGCGCTTTCGTCCCAGTCAATACTCGCTTCATTCACGCCCAGACGATTCCACGTCCGGCTGGGCAGCTGATTGATGGTCATTTTCTCCATTGATGGATGCTCCTTTCCGCTCAGCCGATGCTGCCCTTCATTTCAAGGCGGATGAGGTTGTTCATCTCCACCGCGTATTCCACCGGCAGTTCCTTGGATACGTTGTCCGCAAAGCCGCTGACAATCAGCGCGCGCGCGTCCTCTTCGCTCATGCCGCGGCTCATCAGGTAGAACACCGCGTCGTTGCTGATGCTGCCGATTTTCGCCTCATGCCCGATGGCGGCGTCGCGCGTGCGGATGTCCATCGCGGGAATCGTGTCCGAGCGGCTCTCGCTGTCGAGCATCAGCGACTGGCAGGATACCGCGCTCTTGGCCTGCTTGGCGCTCTTCTCCACCACCACGCTGGAGCGGAACGTGCTGATGCCGCTGCTCTTGCTGATGGAGCGCGTGTTCATGTACGAACTGGTATTTTTGCCAACGTGCACGACCTTCGCGCCCGTGTCGAGATTCTGCCCCGCGCCCGCGAACGTCACGCCCGTGAACTCCATGCGGGCGCGGTCGCCCTTCAAGATGCTCATTGGATACAGGCAGCCCACATGCGACCCGAACGAGCCGGAAATCCACTCAATCGTGCCATCCTCCTCCACCAGCGCGCGCTTGGTGTTGAGGTTGTACATGTTCTTCGACCAGTTTTCGATCGTCGAATAGCGCAGCTTCGCGCCCTTTTTGACGTACAGCTCCACGCAGCCGGCATGGAGGTTCGCCACGTTGTACTTCGGGGCAGAGCAGCCCTCGATGAAGTGCAGGCTTGCGCCCTCGTCCACAATAATCAGCGTATGCTCAAACTGCCCCGCGCCCTTGGCGTTCAGTCGGAAATACGATTGCAGCGGAATGGACACCTGCACGCCCTTGGGAACGTACACAAACGAGCCGCCCGACCAAACCGCGCCGTGCAGCGCCGCAAACTTGTGGTCACGCGGGGTGACGAGCTTCATGAAGTACTTGCGCACCATCTCGGCATATTCGCCGTGCAGCGCGCTCTCCATGTCGGTGTACACCACGCCCTGCGCCGCCACTTCCGCGCGCACGTTGTGGTACACCAGTTCCGAGTCATACTGCGCGCCCACGCCCGCCAGCGACTTCCGCTCCGCCTGCGGAATGCCCAGCCGCTCAAACGTGTCCTTAATGTCCTGCGGCACGTTCTCCCAGTTGTTCTGCATCTTCGTGTTCGGGCGGACATACGTCGCGATGTGGTCGATATCCAGCCCGTCCAGCGACGGCCCCCAGTCCGGCACACGCATATTATTGTAGATTTGCAGCGATTCCAGCCGGAACTGCTCCATCCACGCCGGGTCGTTCTTCTCCTTGGACAGCTTCTCGACGATGGCGGGGGTCAAGCCGGCTTCCATGCGGTACGCGTCATGCTCCGCGTCGCGAATATCATAAATGCTGCGGTCAATGTCCGCAACTTGGCTCTTCTCTGTCATGCCGCTCCCCCATCAGCCCTTGAAGCCCTTTTCGTTGATTTCTTCCACCAGCGCCGCGTCGCCTTCGCGCACAATGACGCCGTTTTCCATCACATGCGTGCGGTCAACGCGCAGCGCCTCCAGAATGCGCGTGCTGTGGGTGATAATCAGCAGCGAACCGTGCGTCTTTTCGCGGAACAGGCGGACGCCCTCGGACACCGTGCGCACCGCGTCCACATCCAGACCGGAGTCGGTTTCATCCAGAATGGCGAGCTTGGGTTCGAGCATCAGCATTTGCAGGATTTCCGCCTTCTTCTTTTCGCCGCCGGAGAAGCCGACATTCAAATCGCGCTCGGCGTAGCTTTCATCCATCGACAAAAGCGCCATCGTTTCCTTCAGCTTCTTCTTGAAGTCCCACAGGCGGATGCGGCTGCCGCTCTTCTGCTCCAGCGCCGTGCGGATAAAGGCGCTCAGCGTCACGCCCGGCACTTCCAGCGGATTCTGGAAGGACAGGAAAACGCCCTTCTTCGCGCGCTCATTGACGGGCATCAAAGTAATATCCTCGCCGTCAAACGTGATGCTCCCCCGCGTCACCTGATAGGCGGGGTTGCCGGTGATGGCATAGCCGAGGGTGGATTTGCCCGTGCCGTTCGGGCCAAGGAGGACATGGGTTTCATCCGTGCCGACGGAAAGGTTGACCCCGTGGAGGATTTCCTTTTCGCCCACCTGAACGTGCAGGTCGCGGACGGACAGCAATTCAGCGTGTTTCATATTGCAAAAGCCCTTTCTCTGGCTGATTGATGAATCATTCTTGTGCGGCAGCTTATAACCTACTTCCGCAATAGGATTTTACTCCCGATTCCCATGCTTGTCAAGAGGAATATGCAAATTCCTATGGATTTTGAGTGTTTTGAATTGCAGGGGACAAAAAAGCACCCGCTCCCAGCGCGGAAGCGGATGCGAATGCAGCCATGAATCAGCCCAGCGGCAGCAGGTCAGTGATTTCAAAGAAAAGCGCCGTTTCGCTGTTCTTGGTGTTGAGCACCTTGAGCAGCTCCTCGTCCGTCACCTGCTTGAGCTTCATGCGCGCGCCGGCGGTGATGTAAGGCTTTGCGCCTTCCTCAGCAGACGGCGTCGCGGCATAGACCGCCAGCGCCTCGCCCGTGCGGAGCAGGTTCTGCTTCGTCTGGTTCTCCGCCAGACCCATCTGGATGTAGTACTTGTCCTCGTTCTTCACGCACGCGAAGATGAACACGCCCGCGTTCGCCGTGCCGTCGGGGTTGGTGGTGCACACGAGGTACGTGCCGGAGAAGGAGTTGATGGCGTTCATCAGGTCATCGCCGGTCAGGGCGAAATCCCCATAGTAGCTCGACACAGACGCAGAGGTGAACGCATCCGTATCTTCCGCCAGCACTGCCGGCATCGCCGAGACAGCCAGCACAAGCGCAGAACCCAGCGCAAGCAGCTTCTTCATAAAACAAACCCTTCCTTTCGCGCGTCCTGTATTTTCGGAATTCCTTTCAGAATCGCGCCGATCATGGCTCTATTGTACACCGCGTTTCTGTACTTGTCAAGGTTTTCACAAGTATGCCGCTGCCGATATTCAGTTGTCTTGTTGCCGTATTTTTAGGCACTGTGCAACGGTGCTGAGCATCTTCTGCGCGTCAATCGGCTTGTTCAGGAACAGGTTCATGCCCGCTGCCCGGCTGCGCTGTTCGTCCTCGGAGAAGGTATTCGCGGTCATTGCTACAATCGGGATGGTCGCCGCATCCGGGCGCTGCATCGCGCGAATCGTCCGCGTTGCTTCCAGTCCGTCCATCAGCGGCATCATCACGTCCATCAGGATGCAGTCAAACGTACCCGGTTCGCTTTCGGAAAAGCGTCGAACCGCCTCCTTCCCGTTCCACGCCTGAGCGACAATCGCGCCCGCGCCCTCCAGTATGTACTGGCTGATTTCCATGTTCAGCTCGTTATCCTCCACCAGCAGTATGTGCGCGCCCTTGATGGACGCCGCCTGCTCCGGCTTGGCGGATTCCGCTTTCGGCGGATTCGGATCTACGCGGAACGGCAGGGTGATGTAGAACGTTGTGCCGACGCCCAGTTCGCTCTCAAAGTGGATTTCGCCGCCCATCTGCTCGACAAGTTCCTTGGCAATCGGCAGCCCCAGCCCCGTGCCCTTGTAGGCCGTGCGCGCGCCGGATTCCTCCTGCGCGAACGCCTCAAACGCGTGCTGCTGGAACGCCGCACTCATGCCGCGTCCCGTGTCGGCACAGGTGAAAAGGAACGTCGCCGTCGTGCCGTCAAAGCCTTTCTCCTCGCAGGAGATGGTCACGCTGCCGCCGGGGCAGTTGTACTTGACCGCATTGCCGACAACGTTTTGCAGCACCTGATGCAGGTGCATCGGCGAGCCAATCAGGTTTTCGTGATTCCACGCCAGCGTCTTGCAGGACACCTGCACGTTTTCGTGCCACGCCTGACCCTCCACCATCGTCACAATTTCGCTGACCATCCGGCGCAGGTTGAACGGCTTCTCTTCCAGCGTCACCGCGCCGGATTCGAGCTTGTTCATGTTCAGCACATCGTTGACCAAATCCAGCAGGAAGCCCGATGCGGTCATAATTTTCTTGCGGCACTCTTCCTGCTTTGCTTCGTCGCCCACATATCGGCGGCTGATTTCCACCATGCCGCGGATGCCGTTAATCGGCGTACGGATATCGTGGCTCATGCGGCGCAGGAAGTCCGTTTTGACGATGTTGGCGCGTTCGGCATCCTCCGCCGTCTTTTTCAATTGCAGCTGATAGTCGCGTTCGCGTTCCTTTTCCGCCGTCACGTCCTGCGTCACCATCAGCACCGATTCGAGCCTGCCGCGGCGGTCGTAGTTCTGCGGCAGCGCCGTCATCAGGTACACCTTTTCCTTCGGGTCGCGGAACTCCAGCGTCAGGTTCGGGTTTTCCTTCAAGCGCTGCGCCAAGGTCGTCAGGTCGCAGTAGCTGATGAACGCCTCGCGGAAATCTGGCGCAACGTTGTGTTCCGCCTGCATCCGCACCACCTCGTTCATGCTCCACGCGCGGTCCGTCTTCATCAGCTGCTCCTCCGGGTGCTTGATGATGCGCACCGTGCCGCGCTGGACGTTAACAAGGAACGTGAAGCAGTAGATTTCGCTGATGGCGCTGATAATCCGCGCCTGCTCGCTGTTCCTCTCCAGCGCGCGGCGGGACTGCTGGGCGCGCAGCCACGCGAAGCAAAGCCAGATTGCCATGTAAATCAGCGTGCCGTAGAGGATAATGGTGTTGCGGGAATTGTAGACGGCATGATCCGGGAACATGGCGTACACCGAGTAGTTCTCAAACGCCGTGCGCTTGCCCGACCACGCCTTCAGCCCGTCAACAATGTGCAGCCGCCCCGATTCGTCCCACTGCGCATGGGGGATGCGACCCCCCTCGATTTCCTTTACGTCGCCCCCCATGATTTCGGCGCTGCTGGAGGCAATGATGGTTCTGCCGTCCGACACGGTGACCGCGCCGTCCATTTCAAACGTGAAGCCGTTGAAGAGCGTCTCCAGCTTCATGTCGCTCTCGTCCTCTTCCTCGCGCTCGGCGTACGCCACAACAAGCCCCCGCGCGTCCTCGCGCGCGACGGCGGCAAAATCCACCAGGCGGTCGCCCACCTGCGTCCGCGTCATGTACGCCTTCACGGGGTAATCCACAATCTCCCGCACCGTCGGCTTTTGCAGCATTGAATGCAGCGCCGCCGCCGTGTCGCCGTCGATTGTCGTTTGGACGACGGCATTCATGTCCGCATCAAGGATGACGATGCCCGTCAGCCGCTGCGCATAAGCGTACTGGTCAAGCTGTTCGTTTGTTATCAGCCCCGCTTCTGCGATGCGGGAACTAAGTTCCGCCGTTTTGTCCAGCAGGCGGATTTCGCTCATGGCGCGGTCGTTCGACATGACGTTGGAATACTGTTCAAGCCGCGCCACCGCAAAGTCAAGCGTTTCATCCATTGCCTCCCAGACATTGCGCGTATCATGCCACGTCAGCACAACAAAGGATGTGACAAGCATTACCAGATACAGTGTCAGCGGCATCCAGAGCATACTGATGAAGCCGTGCCGCTTATGAGAGGTTTTCCGTTTCATTTGCTTTCGCTTCCTCCCATGCGGACGATGCCGCTGATGCCGTATGCCGTCAAAATCTTCGCCACCGTGCCGTCCGCCGCCATTTCGGTCAGCGTCTGCTCCAGCTGCCGCGCCAGTTTCTCGTGCGTCCCCTTCTGGAACGCAACGCCGAGTTCCGCCGTGCCCAGCGGGGTTTCCAGCATTCGGTAGCGTCCTTCATTCTCCGCAAGGAAGATGTTCAGCACGCACTCATGCCCGACAATCGTGTCCGCGTAGCCCTTGCGCATAACGGCGAACACCTCCTCCATCGACGAGAAGCTGTACACCGCCTTGACCTTCGGGACGCCCGGCTGATCCTGCCGAATCAGCAGATATTCCGCCCAGCTCGTCACCTGCACCGCCGCGCGGCAGCCCGCCAAATCAGCCAAATCCGCATAGGCGCTGTCCGCGCGCACCACCGCCACCAAACGGCTGAACAGGTTGAGTCGCGCCCATGTGTACTTGTCCTCGCAGCCGTTCATCATGAACCCGCTCCACAGGCAGTCCACCGTGCCGTCTGCCAGCGCTTCGTCCTTATCCTCCCACGCCACATGGCGGAAGACAGGCTCGTAGCCCATGCGCCGGAAGGCCTCGCGCGCCATTTCAACGTCCACGCCCTGCGGCGCGCCATCCACGTTGTAGTAGCTGTACGGCTGATATTCGTCGCTGCCGATGATTATTTTCGGCAGATTCTCCCCTTCCTCCGCCCGCGCCGACGGCAGGAAGAGCAGCGCAAACAGGAGAAGCAGCGCACTGCTCCTCCCGATAAGCCGCCCAAGATTCCATTTCTGTTCACGCATATTTTTTGTCCTTATGCCAGCTGCCGCACGGCGTCCAGCACAATCTGCTGCTGCTTCGCCACGGCGTCGTAGAGGGCAGTATCCGTCAGCGGCGCGCCCCCGCGCATCTCTTCCGTCAGCGCGAACGCGGCGCGGTACAGCCCGTCAAAGCCGAGGTTCTGCGCCACGCCCTTGAGCGTGTGCGACGCGCGGAACGCCGTTTCCCAGTCCTGCGCTTTCACCGCTTCGGTCAGCTGGGCGTAGGTTTTGTCGTCGGCATACTTCTTCACAAAGCGCAGCACCATCGACTCCTTGGGGATTCTGTTCAGGGTTGCGTCATAATCGCCGCCAACTGCGGCATAAAACTCCTTGAGCGTCATGTGCATTTCCTTTCTTTTGCGTCCGGCAGCAAAAAATGCCGTATAATAGAAAATGGTTATCCGAATGCAGGATTCCACTTTCCATTATACGGCGACAACGGGGATTGTCAAGCAGGTTACATTCATTGCAGCCGAACTTGCAGAAATTGTGCTGCAATATTACGTTTCCTGCCGATAGCCCCCTTTTTTTACTTTGCTGATGATTCTGTCGAGTGCTTTCACCTGTGTCCATTCTTCACCGCCGATTTGAACAAAGAATGCACGCACCTGTTTGCCCAATTCGATTGCTTCTTCCTCACGTCCCAGCAATGCAAGTGCACGAACACGCGCCGACTCGACCACCTTTGCATCAATTTCCCCCATCTGCTGGCGCACAATCGGCAGCACCTGATTTAGGGCTTCATTTGCTTCCTCTCCTTGTTTTAATTCGAGCAAATTAGAGATATACGCCATTTTGAAAATGCAGTACAGTGAGTTGTTTTCGCCAAATAGTTTCTGCACTTTTTTAAGCGCATCAACTACAGTCTCCTGTGTTTCCAACCTTCTCCCCATCTCCTGCATAATCGTCACATAATTGTACAGTGCCGTAAAATACGTTTTTGTGTTTTTCGGCGTATGCTCAACAGCAGCCTTCGCGTAAGAAAGTGCCTTTTCATATTCCTCCAGAATATGAAAAACCAATTCGCACCCTTCATAGAAGGTAAACGGCAAATTGTCAACATCCTTCGTTTTTTCTTCCAGTAGCTCCGCCAGTGCTTTGATTCGCTCTCTGGGCATACCTGCCAGTCCCATTGCACAAAGCACCTGCGCAAGCTGCCCAGCCGCATCAACCACGCGCTTTGGTTCATCCAACGCTTCCATAAAGCAGGAAATGGCTGCATCCAAATCTTCTTGCGGCACATTTTCCTTGTTCAGCAGTGCAATAGCTGTTTTCTCCGCTCTCATTGCCGCTGCATTCGGATGGTTCAGCGGAATCAGTTCGCCAATTCGGGCAAGGAATTTGCTGGTATTTTCACGCTCCATCTGCTGCGCCTGATTGCCGCAGGTCAGCAGCATAAACTCTATATCATCTTCACAAGCGCTGGAAAGATTCGCAATCACTTTTTCGCCATCTTTCACCAAATCGCCGCCCAGAATGGAATCAAGTGCTAAACTGAAACATCCGTCCAAGAAGCGTCCATGTTCTGTCTTTTGAAGTTCACCTTGCTTCTTTTGTCGCCACAATTCCAGTCGTGCGGCAGGAATTTCTCCCCCACGAAGATTCAAAAGGTAAAAAATCGCCACTGTCATGCCGCCCATGGTTTCCACAGGCGCATCATCGAAGTCTGAAATTGCGTACAGCGCCAGCGACATCAGCGGCGCCGTCCGATAATCTGTCTCGCGGTAATGCTCTTTGCACTCCTCGAACACCTCCGCCAGCCTCGGCACCTTCTCCATCGGCGGCAGCAGCGGCCGGAAGCTCTCCGCCAGCACGGGGTGCATGGCGTATCCGCGCCAGTTCGATGTCAGCAGCCCGTAATCCGCCGCGGTTTCGAGCGCGGAGAGCAGCTCATCCTCCGTGCCGAAGTCGCGCAGGAGGGTCAGCGCGTCCCGCACCGGGATTGTCCACGCCGGAAACGTGGCGAAAACCGCCAGCACCTGCCTTTCGCGGTCGCTCAGCGCGTCGGTGGACACCATCTGGGCGATTCTCTGCGCAATCGCGCTGAATTTGCCGCCCGCCAGCCGCAGTCCCTCCGGGCTGATGCGGTCAAGCTCTTCCAGCAGCTGCGCCATCGTCCAGCGCTTCATCTTCGCCAGATGCGCCAGCAGGATAATCGCCAGCGGATGCCCCGCCACGCGCGAAAGCACCTGATGCAGCGCCTCCGTTTCCTCGCTGCCCATGCCTTTCAAGTACGGGTCGTGCTGGACAAACAGCGCCCTGCTCGCTTCCTCCGACAGCAGCGGCACGGCGATATTCCGGAAGCCCGCGCCCAGCGGGAAACGCGTCGTCACCAGCACATCGCAGCCCCAATGCTCAATCTCGCGCAGCCCCTCGTCCGCTTCCGGCGGCATATCGACACTGTCAATCAGCAGCAGCGTCCGCCCTTGATAGGGCGCTTCCAGCTTCTCGCGCACTGTTGCGAGCACGTTCTCCTCCGCCACGCCGTCCAAGCCGTCAAACGCCATGCGCAGGCTGGATGCAAGGCTGTTTTCGTACTGCACCCACGCCATGCGGCTGAACAGCTCTTCCTTCGCCAGCAGCGCCAGCGCCTGCCGGGTCATTTCCGTTTTGCCGATGCCGCCCATGCCCGTCACGGCGATTTTGCCGCCCTGCCGAATCGCGTCCGTCAATTGCGGCAGGCACGAAGCCGCATCCATGACGTATTCATCCTTTGATAGCCCCTGACGGCACAATTCGCAGTTGCGCCCTGTCATCGACAGCGGCACGCGCCGCCCGAACGTGACGTGCGACGAAAGCAGATACAGTGCCTGCGCCGAATGCTCCTGCGCCTGGCAGAAGTCCATCAATTCCCGGCAGCACTTCCCCATAGAACGCCAGCAGCACCAGCCACGAGAGCGTCAGCATGTCCACAAACGTGCGCGGCAGCGTCTCCCGCGATTTCTGCAGGTTCTCAAACACCTGCACATGCTCCGGCTTCATGCACTCCTCGTTTTCCATCATCATGCGCACGAAGTCGGGCAGGGCGCGCGTGAGGGCATCGGCATCGTAGTGCGCGCTGCGCAGGAAATCCTGCACCTGCTGGCTCAGGCGAATCAGCGTCTCCCCGGACAGCAGCGCGTTCATCTCCTGCTGCAATTTGGGCGGAAGCGGCTGCACGCCCGTGCGGTTCATCATGTCGCTCAGCCGCCGCGAGCGCTGCGTGCCTCCAAAGAGCGACGCGTGCCATTCCGGCGGAATGATTCCGTCGAGCACCTGCGCCCAGAACTTCACCAGCGTCAAGCCCTTGCGTTCCGCCACCGGAATCACGCCATGCGGATACAGCCCCGGCAGATTATCCGTCAAAAAGCGATAGACGTTTTTCGGGGTCAGTACTTCCTTTGTGTTTGCACCGCTTTCCATTTTCCAATTCCACTCCCTCAACCTGATACGATTTCCGAATGTTAACAAGCCAAAATACGCTGCGGATTTTTTTCATCTGGCTGCCGCGAAGTGGAATGCGCGGACGTCAAAGGGAAAAACGTGCAGGCTGATGGCTCATGTTGTTTCGGGAATCGTATGAATTTACCTGTTTAATTATAGCGATTTTCGGCAAGGATTGTCAAGTGTTTTTTCCATATTTGGCTATCATTTTCCTATTTTTTTCGGCAACAAAAAACTCCGGGACGCAATGCCCGGAGAAAGAAATGACAGCTTTTCACGTAGTTTCCAATTGTTTTGGCGCGGCGCAAATTTCTCCCGCCCTGCGGGAGATACATTTGCTCACTCGTAAGACACCGAGCGTTTCGACGCCGCGTCATCGGGGAAAATGACAATCAGCGTGCGTCCGCGCAGGAGGGCGATTTCCTCGCCGCTTGCATCGTAGTAGACCGTGCGGGAGGTCATGCCGTCGCGCTTCCAATAGCCGGAAATATGCTTGCCGCCCAGGAAGAAATCCGCATTGCCCTCCGCCGCTTCGCCGTTTTCGCCGATGACGTACATAATCGGCTCATTCTTGTTGTTGTGGTTGTAGTCCACGCGCGTGAACTGCACAATCACGTTCTGGAAGGCAATGGCGCTGTCGTCCGAATCACGGTCGGCGTACCAGTTCGTCTTGCTCGTGCCCATGTAGCGCAGGTAGCCGTTCCACTCCTTGCGGTAGACAAGGCGCGAGTTGTAGAGCTTCGCGCTGTCCCCCCATTTGATGTAGACGCGGGTGGCGCTGTCGCCGTCGGGCGCATCGTCGGTGAAGCGGAAGGCGTGGTTCGGCGCGACGTGGTCTTCCGGCACGAGGCGGCTCATCGCGGCGACGTTCGCATCCACATCATAAGGGGATTTCGCGCCCGCGCGGCTGGTAAAGTAGCGCTTGAAGTTCGTGCCGCCCGTAATGCCGCTGAAGATAACGCTCCTCAAGTCCGCGCCGAGCCGCTTGATTTCCGCCTTCACGTCGCTCCCTTCCACCTCCTGCTGACCGTAGAACAGGAAGCCGCCGCCCCACTCCTCGCTCAGCCACACATGCCCAATGCGTGCCGAGCGCACAAAGCCGACCGAATCCGGGATCATATCAGAAAAAACGGCGGTGATGCGCGTTTCGTGGCTCCTTGTCAGCGGCGTTTCGTAGAGGATATCCGCACACGCCACGCCCCACGGCGCGCGGTTGCCCACGCCGCCGCCGTCATTGCCGATTTGCACCAGCATGGGCAGATAGCGCCCTGTCGCCGCCAGCCCCGCGTACCCCTCCGGCACATAGAGCTTGCTCAGCGTCCGCCCGGTCGTCGGGCTGATGCCGTCGGGCGTTTCATTCTCCCCCGCTTCCGTCAGGGTGATGTTTCGCGCTTCCTTCGGGTCAATGGTCGTTTCTGCCAGCGCCTGCGCCAGCAGAAGGCACAGCGCCGTCAGCAGTGCGGCGATTCGCTTCATCCCTTGCACCCCCGTTACTTCTTAATCGTCGTCACGCCGTCATCGCAGCGGAAATACACTGTGTCCGGCTCCAGCGTCACGCCGTCCTTGGCGAACAGCTCATCCACCGTCAGCAGAATGTACCCCTGCTCGTAGAGCCATTCCGCCATCACTTTCGCGGTGTTTGGCGTGTTGTCCTTGATGTCGTGCATCAGCACAATATCGCCGTCGGTGAACTGCTTCTTCGTCTTGCTCATAATCAGCGACGTACTGCGCCCGCGCCAGTCGTAGGTATCCACCGACCACTGGATGTACGACCAGCCGACTTTCGCCTTGATCATCGCCGGATACACGCCATAGGGCACGCGGTCATAGCGCGTCGGGATGCCGATGATGGAAATCAACGCCTTGTTGACCTTCTCCGGCATAGCGCGGAGGGCAGCGGCGCTGATTTTCCGCGCGTCGCCGTGCGTCCAGTTGTGGCTGGCGACGGCGTGACCCTCGTCGTGCGCGCGCTGCACCAAATCGGCGTAGGGCTTCATGTTCTTGCCTATCATAAAGAATGTAGCCGGCGCGCCGACCTCCATCAGGCTGTTGAGGACTTTGGTGGAGTTGGTGCGCGTCGGGCCGTCGTCAAACGTCAGCGCGACGGTCTTATAATAGGAAAGATTGTCCGTCTCGATTTGCGCCTTTTCGGTCATGTACTCTCGGATGTCGGGGTAGAACAGCGTCGTCTCAATCAGCGTGTGATGCTCCGGATAGAACGCGTCCGCCGAGAGGTGAATGACCAGCGACATGCCGTGCAGCGTGAAGTCGAGATTCCGCAGCCCCTCGTCCGACAGCACCTGCGCAACGGCAGCCGGGTCAGGCGTTTCATCCGGGAAATAGTAGTTGATTTGGGCTTCGAGCTTCTCGCGCAGCATCGTCCAGCCCTCGCTGCCTTCGGGGAAAATGTCCGTCAGCAGGATTCTTTCGCCGGTCGTCATGTCGAACGTGCGGCTGGTGAACTCCTGCGCAATCAGGTCGCGGTGGTAAGTCGTGCGCGCCTGCACAAGGAAGCTCATCCACGTCAGCCCCGTTTTGCTATGGCGGATTTCAACATCCAGCCGGCTATTCTTATCGCCGTTCGCTTTCCCTGCTTGGAGCGTCGGGGCGATTTTGTCCGCGTACGCCTGCGCCAGCCCGTTGATTTCGTCATCGACGCTCGTCAATGCGGTTTTGACCGACCACAGCCGGATGCCGCTCTTGTTGCTCTGCTTGGAATCGGTATACTTCGCCGTCACGCGGTGACACGCCTGCATTCCGCCCTCCGCCGATGCGGATGCGGGCAGCATCGTCAGCAGAAGGATAGCTGCAAGCAGGCAGGCAATGTATTTCTTCATCATCGGAATGCTCCTTTCCAATGCGCGCGAATGTTGCGGCTTCATGCGCTAAGCCGCAGCTGGTTCTAAGGCACCACCGCACAATTCGGCGGCGCGTCTGGCGATGTCTTTTCCGCCA
>OGLI01000685.1_pt1 | contig 27103 bp, 22 predicted proteins | sample 1572661 | NCBI WGS metagenome assembly OGLI01 (sample SAMEA2581901, study PRJEB24529) | metagenome | biome: Human gut stool | place: China | collected 2011 | reverse complement strand
GGGTGCGTGAGGACGTGTACTACACTTACGCCTGCAAGAACTGTGAGCAAGAGACCGGTGAAGCCAACATTGTGAAGGCGGCGAAGGAACCTGCGCTGTTGCCCGGCAGTTTTGCCTCCGCGGAGGCAGTGGCTCACATCATGACACAGAAATTTGTCATGTACTCCCCACTGTACCGGTTGCAGCAGGAATTTGAGCGCCAAGGCCTGAAGCTGTCCCGGCAGACCATGGCCAACTGGCTGCTGAACACTTCGGAGAAGTGGCTGCGGCCAGTCTACGATACGCTGTGCGAGCAGCTTCGTAAGGAGTCGGTGCTGCACGCCGACGAAACGACCTTGCAGGTGCTGAAGGAACCGGGGCGTTCCTCCGCCAGCAAGTCCTATATGTGGCTGTACCGGACCAGCGGCTGTGCGGAGCAGGCCATTGTCCTGTATGAGTACCAGTCCACACGGAAAGCGGAGCATGCAGAGAACTTTCTGAAGGGCTTTTCCGGCTGGCTGCACACGGATGGATACCAGGGCTACCACAAGCTGCCGGAGAATATCCGTGTGGTTGGGTGCTGGGCACACGCACGGCGAAAATTTGATGAGGCGCTGCAAACGCTGCCAAAGGAAAAGCAGAAGGACTCTCCGGCAGCGATTGGCGAATGCTATTGCTCCCGACTTTTCAAGCTGGAGCAGGCGTTTGCAGAGCTGACACCGGAGGAGCGATATGAAAAGCGGCTGGAGCAGGCAAAGCCTGTTTTAGACGCGTTGTTGTCATGGGCAAATGAGATGCAGGCGAAAACCGCGCCGAAATCTGCGTTGGGCAGGGCCATTCACTATCTGTTGGAGCAGTGGCCATACCTGACAAGGTATCTGGAGGATGGCCGTCTGGAGCTGAGCAACAACCGTGCCGAGCGCAGCATTAAGCCCTTTGTGATGGGCAGGAAGAACTGGCTCTTTGCCAATACGCCCGGTGGCGCGCAGGCCAGCGCCGTGATCTACAGCCTGATTGAAACGGCGAAGGAGAATGGCCTTGATCCGTACCGTTATCTGCTGTGGGTTCTGCAAAACGCGCCGCAACTGAGCGAAACTGATGAAACATGGGCTGAAAAGCTGCTTCCCGCGAGAGCCCCGAAAGAATGCTATATGCCTCATAAATAAAAGACCGCCATCTCGGTGAGCAGCAGCTCACTTTGAGATGGCGGTCACTATTTTTGATGTGTGCAAATTAGGGCCGATCACTGTGCAGTGCATCGTGTATCCGTTCGACCAACGCCCTTGCCGTAAAAGGCTTCGGGAGCACAAAGCTTGCGCCCAAACGGTATGCCTCCTCTATGACCCTGTGTGTCGGCAGAGCCGTCATAAAAATCGTCGAGATTTTGTACCCGTCCTCGCGCAGATGCTGCATAACGTGAAAGCCGCCCTTGTGCGGCAGCAGAAAATCCAGCAGAAGAACGTGAGGTCGGTGCCGGTGGAGCGCCTTGGTTGTCTCGTCCTCATCCTTTGCGTGAAATACATGGAAGTTTCCGCGCTCACGCAGGGAATCCGCCAGGAGCATGCTGAGGGCTTCATTACTGTCTGAGAGTAAAATCTTCTTACGGTGCGGCATTTTTATCCGCCTCCCCCTTAAAAATTTGATTTTACACACTCACCTTGTATAAAATAGTCCCGTCAGCTTATTTTTTCAATCCGCTGCGCAGCATTTTAACGGTTTTTTTACTTGGCAGGATTTGAGCTTCCGCAAAAGAAAGAGGGATGCCTGAGAAACTTGCCAGGAGTGTTGTTGTAACACCTTGCTGCCGGCACCATTCGCTTACGGAGAGACCGCTGCCCCGGCATTCCTGTATAGCTATGTTCCATTCCTGCTTCTTGGCTTCGTGTTTCAGTTCATTGCTCGTCATTTACTTCACACCCTGAACATTATAGTGGTGGGAAGTTTCGCAATGTTCCGCTACTATTGTCCCATGTCTGTCCAGCCGCCCTCAGCTTTGACGGTTACTTGAGATGGCGGCCTTTTATATGCGGTTACGTTTTACGCTTACTGAGGGGCGGTCCATCGGACCGCCCCTCCTTGCTGTGCCGTATTCGGCTTTAGTCCGCGTTCTTGAGGTACCGCGCCATCATCGCGGCGACCTGCGCGCGTTGGGCATCTGCGCTCGGCGCGACACAGTTATTGCCGACGCCGTTCATAATGCCGTTCTGCGTCGCCCAAAGAAGCGCATCCTGCGCGTAAGCGCTGACTGCTCCCGCGTCCGCAAAGCGCAGCGTACCGCTAATCGCAGGTGAACCATAGAAGCGATAAAGCAGCGTCGCAAGCTGCTCGCGCGTCACGCTCGCCTCGGGGTTCGTGCCATCTGTGATGCCCTTGCTCTTGGCCCACTCGGTACCAACCTCGTACCACTTCTGGCCATTCTTGGGTGTGGTATCAATGCCCGCAAGTCTTGCCAGCACAGTATTCACCATGCCACGGGTCATGGGCTGACTGACACCAAAGAGATTATTCCCGACGCCATTGAATATATCACGGGAAGCGACGAAGTTGACCTCATCTCGACTCCAATGATTACGGGTGTCAATGAAATCCTTGGAGTTATCAATAATCTTCACCACCGTATTGCCGTCTACAGTCAATTGAACGCCGTCTTCGGTGGGCTTGGAATTCTTGACGATCTCCTCGGTGCCGTCCTCGTGGACGATGACCGCAACCGTGCCGGAGTTCACGTTGGAAACCGGGATCTCGATCTTCGTCTCACCTGCGTTCTTCGGCAGCTCGACCTTGACGGTCGGGGCGGAATTGCTGTCCTTGCCCGCCTTGACCTCGGTGGGCACCTTGACCGCCTCGCTAGACTTCTTCGCGTCCTCGACCGCCTTGTTGCTGATCTTGGCCTCCGCCTCGGTCTTGCCGTCCTTGTCGGTCTTGACCGTGCCGGTCGTGCCGTCGGCGGTCTTGCTCTCGGTCACGGAGCTGCCGTCCTTCTTGGTCGTGGTCTTGCTGGTCGAACCGTCCTTACCGGTGGTAGTCTCGACCACTGTGCCGTCGGGTTTTGTTTCGGTTTTGGTGGTAGATTCATCAGGGTTGATGGTCGTTTCAGTCTTGGTTGTGCTACCAGCAGAAGAACTGCCACCGCCAGCGCCACCAGTACCGCCTCCGCCATTCACCAGCTTAGGAATAATTTCAGTTTTATACTCATCACATATAGCGCAGGTGTAGAGCATTTCACCGTTTTCTCCATAGGTAGGTTGCTTTAAAATTTTGCCACTATCCCAATCATGACCCTTGGCAGAAACCACTTTCTGTGCAACGAGAACTTCGTTGCAGACGGAGCAGTGCTTGCCTTCCGTCTTGCCTGGCTTCGTGCAAGTCGCCTCGACCACCGGATCAACCACTTCCGTGTGACCCTTCGCGGGAACAGTTTCCTGCGCGGTAATCACCTCACCGCAGACGGAGCAGTGCTTGCCTTCGGTCTTGCCGGGTGCAGTGCAGGTAGCCTCGACTGCCAAGTCGACGACCTCGGTGTGGCCCTTGGCGGGAACCTCGGTCTGTGCAACGATCACTTCGTTGCAGACAGAGCAATGCTTGCCCTCGGTCTTGCCGGGCGTCGTACAGGTCGCCTCAATTGCCTCGTCAATGACCTCGGTGTGGCCCTTGGCGGGGATCACTTCTTGGGCAACAAGTACAGTATTGCAGACGGAGCAATGCTTACCCTCGGTCTTGCCGGGCTCGGTGCAGGTAGGTGCAACTGCCGTATCAATGACCTCGGTATGTCCCTTGGCGGGAATCACTTCCTGTGCCTTAATGACCGCGTTGCAGACAGAGCAGTGCTTGCCTTCGGTCAGGCCAGTCTTGGTGCAGGTTGCCTCAACAGCCGTGTCAACGACTTCGGTATGGCCCGTCGCAGGGATCTCTTCCATACCGGATATCGTAGCGCCGCAGACAGAGCACTTCGTGCCGGCTTTATGGCCAGCCTCGGTGCAGGTAGCGGGCTGTTCCGCAACTTCAACCGGAGTATGTCCAGTCGCGTCGATTGCTTCGGCCTTGGTTGCATTGCAAACTGTGCAGGTGTAGGTCTTGGCACCGGCGTTCTCACAGGTAGCGGCGGTGGTAATCACGCCCTCATTCCAGCTGTGGCCCTTTGCAGGAATGGATTTACCCGGCTTTTGTACTTTATCACAAACCTTGCAATAGGTATCGCCGGTGTAGCCTTCCTCAGTGCAGGTAGGCTCACGGCTACCACGAACCTCGGTCAGCGAGTGGTTATCCTTCCAGCTGGCTTTGAGGGTCAGGTCGGAGAAGGCGAGGAGCATTTCATTGTCCCATTTCTCGTCATGAAGCTCATACGTCTCGAAAGTATCGTAGCCAACAGTTCCGGTGATGAGCCAACCGGCGAAGTCATAGCCTTCGCGAGTAAAGCCACATTCGGGAAGCGTGTAATACTCGCCGGACCCGCCGTTGACGATTTTTACCGAATCCATCGTGCCGATGCCGCCGTTGGCATTAAAAGTGACGGTGAGCTTCTTAAATTCGTTGAATACTGCCCTGAAGTCAACGTCCTCATGCGGGTTGAAGCCCCAGCCGTCGATTCCCTTCGTCTCATCATAGGGAGTCCAGCGCATCGCAAAGACGTAGGTATAGTTCTCATCCTCGGGTCTGCTAGGGGTTTCGTTGTTCGAATCATCCCATCCAGCCGTATCCTCGCAGGTGTAGTCGCCCTTCTGCAAGACTGTGTCGTCCCAGTTCAGCCAGCGGACATGGTACTTGTGCAGCGTCCACTGGGCGTAGAGGGTGACATTTTCGTTGGTGGTGATGTTTGCCTTGTCGCCATAGGCCGTGCCGGTGCCGTCCTTCGCCGTGTTCCAACCGGTGAAATCATAGTCCGCGCGGGTGAAGGTGTTGGCGGTCAGGGCAGTCGCCTCATTGGGCTTCACGGTCTGCGTACCCATGGTTCCCTTGCCGCCGTTGGCGTCAAAGGTGATGACCGGGTCCTGAGTCCACTGGGCATAAAGGGCGGTATTCTCGCTGAATTTCACGGGCGCCTTGTCGGCATAGGCCGCGCCAGTACCGTCTGCCGCAGTGTTCCAGCCGGTGAAGGTGTAGCCTTCGCGGGTAAAGGTGTTCTTTGGCAGATCAAAACTCGTATTGGGCTTACCTGTCCAGGTAGGCATCGTTCCTTCGCCGCCGTTGGCGTCAAAGTCAACAGTGATGTTCGCAGCACCGCCCCATACGCCATCCAGATAGGGAATGGTCGTACCCGCGCTGGCATTTGCCGTCTCGGTGTAGGTGCCGTCTGCGTTGTGTAGCTTCGCGGCGGTGATGGGGATGGTCACCGCATTATTGCCATTTGCATTATATTGATAGGTTGCGGTTTCCTTACCAAGTATGCTCTGCTGCACATATTTGCCGGTTCCGTTGCTGCTGCAAATGTCAGCGCCGCCATTGGTGGTGTAGATGGCGCCAATAGCCGTTACGCTGCCGTTCACATCCATCTTCGCATCAACCAAGTCGTTATCGGAGCGGTTGTATGCCTTACCCGGCGCATAGGCCACGGACTTAAACTTGCAGGGACCCCAGACAAAGTTGTCGGAGTTCCACTCATCGCTGTCATAGAAATAGATATTCTTTTCGTTTGCAACTGTCAGGCCAGCGCCCTCGGCAATGTTGACCTCAACGCCCGCCAGCAGAGCTGCCGTCTGATTGATCGTCACATTTCCGGACTGGATATTGATGGTAATGTTGTTGGTGATAGGCAATACGTAGCTTGCAGAGTTGACATCCATGCCTGCAAGCGTCAGCGACAACGTGTTCAATGCCGCTTCGCCGTTTACTGTGAATACAAGACGATCCGTCTTTTCATCGTAATCCTTAGTAAAGCTACCGGATTCCACTTTGAACATACCGGTGTCGCCAATGAAATTAATAGCAGTAGTATATGTGCTCTTCATTGCATAAACGCCGCTATAAACCTGTTCATTGGCGCCGGCATTCAACGTCAAGGGAACTTCGATGTTTTGTACGAAGTACTGCGAAAATGGGAACACCTTGTTGCCCATATTGGAAGATGCGCTGCCGCCGCGGAAGTCTGCAATCTGATAGAATTCGTACACCGTAGCGCCAGATTCCGCCAAAACAGAGCCGCTGCCGGAGATAAAGCCCCATGCATAGAGATTACCGCCGTTCTTGACCGTGATGGAGCTGTTGTCAGCCATTTTGATATAGCCGTAATCACCCACAGGACGTCCCTGCTGGCTGCCGGCAGCGGCAAAATATCTGCCGCCCAAGCTAATCGCGCCATTGACTGTAATGGAGCTTCCTTCGCTCATCGTCAGCGTTCGGAACGGCTTCGAAGCTGGGGCTGTGCGAATTGCCGCAGGAGCATCCGTATACAGCGTTCCCGCCTCATCAAACGGAATCAACAGTGTAATTCCAATCGGAATGGTATAGCTGCCGCCGATAGAACCATCGGTCGCCAAGGTAATCTTGGACTGACTGTTTGTCTGTGCATAGGCAACCGCTTCATTCAGGTCTGCAAACCGCTGACCGCCAGTCTCAAAAAGCGCCAGAGACTTGCTCACAAACTTCGCCGTAACGGTGCAGTCACTTTCGATATTCAGGGCGGTGGTTGCCGCAGTCGCGATGCATTTGCCTGTGGTCAGGTTATACCAGCCCAAGAACTGATAACCATCCGCCGGAGTCGCCGCCACCTGATAGGCGGTCATGGAGCTTTGCGTGTTGCTATATTCCTCGGTAATGAGTTTTTCGTCTACTGTATAAGTACCGTTTTCAGCAGGCACGAATGTCGCAGTTGCATTGACATCGCTTACCAGAACCACATTGGTAAGGGTGATCTTCGTAGCAGCACTGGTGCTGCCAGACTTGATGTATACTTTAACTTCCTCGTCGGGTGCCAGTTCCTTGGTGAATCTGGCACCTGAAGAAACCTCTTTACCATCCACCTGAATCGCTCCACTGTTCTGCTCAATAGAGTAGTCAAAGGAAAGGGTTGCTGTTGTCGACTTCTTATTGGCAATTGTCAGCGTAGAGTCATAGTTTGTACCGTCGCATCCGCCCGTGCTGGTAGCTGCGCCGGTAATGCTCGTAGCATTGGCCGACCAGGCATCATCTGCGCCGCCCGTAAAACTCAGTCCAATGTTCTCGTCGGCTAAGCCTGTCACAGTTCCACTGGTTGCTGCAAACGCTGTCATGGTCACATTTGGAAGCAGTGCCATGACCATGCACATGCAGAGCACAAGCGAAAGAAATCGCTTCCATGTGCTTTTCATTTCTTTATTACCTTCTTTCGTTGATGATTTCTGGCGTTTATTTCTATGTAAATGCTGAGTCCCGCCGCAAATGCGATGGCTGCCCAGACATGAGAAAGGTGGAATAGCATCCCCGTAGAGGACGTTCGGAAGAATTCATCAATGAAGCGGAACGCTCCGTAGGATGCCATATATAACGGGTAAATGCTGCCGGGATTCTTGCTCTTTTTCACTCTTGGGATGAGCAGAATCAGCATCACAATGTAATAGAGAATCTCAAGTTCCCTTGTGGGAAAGTGATAATGCGTTCCTGGTATAACTAAGCCAGCGCAGCAGCCAGAGACGATGCAGTTGATTCGAGCACACATCACTGTGAAGATCATGCAAATCGTAAAAATATCAAAAACGGCTTTGATATTGCGTTTTGAAACCTTTGCGCTGATGAAATAAAGCACTGGCATAAAGAACACTCCGCCGAATAAGCTCATGTTGCCAGCATCTCCGGTTTCCAGAAATGCAAATGCTTTTACACTCAAAACACCACATACCGTATGCAGCACCGAGAATGCTATCACGGCGTACCATTTCATTTGGAGTTGCCGCCGCATCCTGTACAGCCAAAATATGTTAAAGATCGTTCCAAGCAAGAGAAGAGCACTCAGGGAATAATCTTTCGTCCATGACATGGATAATTCAGCCAGTCGTGTACCCCTCAATTTGCATCACCCCCCTTCACATCTTCTTTAGTCCTCAGGCTATATGTCGTTTTTTTACTTCTCTCAGCATTGCTGCAGCTACACCAGTGCTGGGAGAAACGGGAAAACCGCATGGGGCAGGGCGCTTGTCCCTGCCCCATGCGTGGGACAATCAATCAGAGTTTTTCAATTTCCCAAACTAATCCTTATTCGGCAGAAGTCTCCGCTGCAGCAGGAGTCTCAGTGGGCTCAGCAGCAGATACGCTGGCAGTGCCGGTCTTGGAATACTTGGTAAAGTCAATGTGCATAACCACAACAACCGTTTCCGTTGCCTGGAAGCCCATAGAACTATCCAAATCAATTGTCACAGTCACAGGAACAGCATAGTAGTAATCTTTATAAGTGCCTTCTTGAGCAACCTTAAACTGGTTGGGTTTCATCGCACCAACACTGCCTTCATCACTGCCGGTCATAGCGATCACACCAGCCATGAAGTCTTTCCATGCATTGCCCGTATTGCTGGGAGTAAAGGTCATGTCAAAGTTAGCCGTAGTTCCATTCTGGGCAGTAACCTTAGCGGTCATCTTGCTCAGAACCTTGTTTACAACATTAGCGTTGCTGTTAACCGTATTCAATACGGAATTCACATCACTGGCATTACTACCCAACACGCCGTCCAAGGAATCGATGCTATTCATGATACCCAGCAAGGCGCTAACGGTGACACCGTCGCCATCAAATGCTTTCTGAGCGTCTTCACCGCTTCCAATCTTATCCACGCCTGCCTGCATCAGTTTGCCCGGCATTTCCATCGTGACCACAATGGCCTTGCTCTCATTAACGGTAATACCATAACGGCTGTTGATGGCGTCGCTATCCAGCATCTCCATCTGCAGGTGGTCAGCCAGCGTTCCGGCAAGACTCTTCACCTTAGCAACATCCTCGCCCTCGAGCTGAACAGCAATCGTGAATGCATAGGTATTGTCGCCGGTCACTTTGGCGTTGACAGTCTTATAGGTATAAACACCGTTTTCTTCTGTCATGTGATTGAGCGTATAAAAGAAACCGTCAGCCACAGAGAACAGGGCGTTCTTCAGTGCGGTGTTCTGGAAAGTACCCTTGTTGTAAACATCCTGACCATCCGCAGTCAGCACATAGCGGCCAAAGTTTTCATCCAAAGCGTTCTTCAGGTTGGTAGCAAGACCGGTGAGGAAATCATCACCAAAAGCTGCCGCGCCGGACTGAATTGCATCCACATTCAGTTTCAGCGTGTATGCAGTACCCTCCCGTTTCGCGGTAACCAGCACTGCGCCGTCATTTCCCTTGATTCCTGCTAGCTTTGCATCCAAAGCATCCCAAGCCTTTTCGGTTGCCTTGACTTCCGGCTGCTTATCGCCACAATTGCTGCACACGCCATTATTATAATTATGGCCCTTGGCGGGGATGTCTTCAGTGTAAGTCGCGCCGCAGGAGCAGGTGAAGGTCTTGACCCCAGCCTCTGTACAGGTCGCTTCCTTCGTCACGACGCCTGCATCCCAGGTGTGGGTGTGCTGCGCCGGAGGCGTATAGCTGCCACCGCCGGAACTGGTGGTACCCTTATTCACGGTAGTGGAGGAGCCGGAGCCGGTGGTACCGACCGTGGTATCCTTGCCGCTCTTGTCGGTGACAGTGATCTTCTCATCGCCGATGTTCTTGACGTCGGTTTCCTTGGTCCTAACGGTGATGTCCTTGTCGGACTCCACTTTCTTCACGGTGCCGCTGCCGGTGACGGTGGCATCCTCAGCATGGTTCTCCACATTGCCGACGGTGGTGCCGCTGCCAACATCGACCGTGGCGCCGGGAGCATTCTCGGTTACGATCACATTGTCGATCTTGGCGCCGTTCTTGGTCTCAACTGCGCTCTTTTCACCGTCCAGCGTCACATTGTCCGCGGAGGCGTTGTCCAGAATGACCTTGGAGTTGTCGCCGCTGATTACGATGTAATCGATGTTCTTGCTGCCCTTAACGGTCACTTCGATGTCATTGGCAGGCACGAGCAGCTTGTTCACCTCGCCGGTGATGGTCACATCGTCTGCCACAGCGAGGACGATACCCTTGCCATTGGCATTGACCGTCTCGCCGGCCTTGTCCGCATAGGTGCCGATGGCGCGGTCAAGAATCGTGACGGTGGCTGCGCGGGTGATGTTGTTCTGAGGAGCCAGCTGGTCGGCAGTCACGCCGCCCACAATACCGGCTCTGATCAGAGCAGCCAGCATGCCCCGGGCATAGGACGCCACCTGCGCACCGTCCGTGAACTGCGTCAGATTGGGGTTTTCGATGGGCTCGATACCCAGAGCGCGGCCCAACATGACCATGGCGCGCTCACGGGTAATGGACGCATTCGGCGTCACGGTGCCATCGCCGTTTCCTTTCAGAATGCCAGCGGCGGCACAGCGGTTGATGGCGTCATAATACCAGGCGTCCGCCGGGTTATCGATGAAGCCTGCGTCCTTTGCGGCGGGCAGCTTCAGGAGTCTTGCCAGAATGGTGGCGAGCTGTGCACAGGTAAGCTGACCGTCCGGGTCAAACTTGCCGTTGCTGCCCTGGATAATGCCGTAGCCGCTCCAGCGTTCGATGGAGGCCTCGGCCCAGTGGCCCGCGGTGTCGCCGTAGGTAGGCTCCGCCGCGCTTGCGCCTACCGTGAACAGACTGACTGCCATGGCAAACGCAAGAATGAGAGATAATGCTTTGCGTTTCATTTTGATCCTCCTATGAGAGATTTATATATTCTGCAGCTCCCTGCAGGTGGGCACTTATTTCACCGGCTCCGCCGGAGGTTCACTTAAAATTGCTGTGCATCGGTCCAATGGTCTGCCTGCGCAGATCGGACAGCCGCAGCGCTGCTTTCCCGTGCGGCTGTTGACGACCGCCCGCCACGCATGACCCTTATCGCAGAGCCACCAGACCTTGCGGCGGCTGCCGGGCGTCACCTGCTGCGGTGTAAGGCTGCCGTTGCGCGTCGGGTGCCATTGCGAGGCAACGACCGGATCTATCGTCGCGAGGTCGTTGAAGCCGGGCAGAATCTTGTGGTTGGAGCAATACGGACAATCGCTTCCACTCCGCACGCGGTGAGCTATAACAGCCGGATAGGAATGTCCCTTTTCGCAGCGCCACCACACGCGGCGGTTGGAGCCGGAAGTCACTGCCTCCGGTATCAGAGCGCCGTTTTTCTGTCGGTCCCATTGGGCGGCAAGCTGCGGGTATTGCGAAGCGAAGTCATTTTCGCCCTGTATGACCTTTTGCCCTGCGCAGAATGGGCAGCCTGTTCCACCACCCGCGCGGGATGAGATGGCGGCACGGTAGCTGTGCCCCTTGGGACAGCGCCACCAGGCCTTTCTCACCGTTCCCGGGGCGACCAGCGTCGGCAATAGAGGAGCGTTCTTCTCGGTATCCCATTCGGCAACAAGTGCGGGATACCTTGCCGCGAGGGAGTTTTCGTCCGGCAGAACAACACGCCCCGCGCAGACGGAACAGCCGGTGCCCAGCACACGGCTCTTGACGACCGAATCGTAGGAATGTCCCGCAGGGCACCGCCACCAGACCTTTTTGTGGCTGCCGATGGTCAGGTCGGCGAACTTCAGCGGAGTGTTTTTCTCCGCATCCCACTCAGCCTCAAGGGCAGGGACTTGCACCGCCAGCGAGTTTTCAGGCACTTCTTTGCGTCCGGTACAGTACGGACAGCCACTGCCCGCCGAACGGGAGTAGACCTTCGCCTGCCAACTGTGACCCTTGGAGCACTGCCACCATACCTTTTGATGACTTCCGAAGGAAACGTTTCCAGTCGTAAGCGGCGCGTTGCGAACCTCGTCCCACTGCGCCAGCAGAGCCCTATGGCCCTGCTTTACGCAAAAGTCGTAGAACGATGTTCGCATCCATGCTCACCCCTTGCTTCCGATCCGCCAGCCCGTCCTTTCGGCGCTCAAACCGGCAATCTCCCTTATAGCCGGACAGTGGTCAATAATGTAGGCTTTGTTGACCATTACCCAATAAACGATTCTTTTAGGACCTTATAGTATCACGTTTTGTCCAAAATATCAATAGCAAGGTGCCCAAAAAGGTCTACTTTTATATCCGACAATTCTCGCGTTTAACGACTTTTTAACATATATTGCCGCGCACCCAGTACAAAAATGTGCTGTGTGCAATGTGCAGTTCTTTGCCCGCTGCCCGCGCCGACAGCTCACCGCGCTCCCAACGCGCCTTGACCTCCTGAAATCCAGCGGGCAGTTCCTTATAGGGACGTCCGAACTTTACGCCCCGCGCCTTTGCCGCAGCGATGCCCTCCGCCTGCCGCTGATGGATGAATTCACGCTCCGTCTGCGCCACATAGCTCAGAAGCTGGAGCACGATATCCGCGATCAGCGTACCGGTCAGGTCGCGGCTCCGGCGCGTGTCGAGCAGCGGCATATCCAGCACGACGATGGCCGCTCCTTTCTTTTTGGTAATAACGCGCCATTGCTCCAGGATCTCTTCATAATTTCGCCCGAGACTGTCGATGCTCTTGATGACAAGGGTGTCGCCGTCTTTCAATTTTCGCAGCAGCCTCCTGTAGCCGCGTCGGTCAAAATCCTTGCCGGACTGCTTATCCAGAATGATCTGGCCGTCGTTCCGCCCAAACTCCCGCAGGGCGATGAGCTGGCGCTCCTCATTTTGTTCTCTTGTGGAAATTCTCGCGTAGCCGTATTCCATGCACAGACCTCCCTATATGTAATGCCGCGAGGAGTATTAAGAACCCTCCCCGCGACAAGTATGACATATTTGTTCCCGCTTTAGCAGGTACGGGTTATTTACCGTTTACAATAGTATGGAAACATGCGGAATATAAAATCAGGACAGCGCAGCGTCATGGCAAAAAGCCTATCCGCTGCGCTGTCCGATGTTCGCTTATGTGGTCATGTCAGCGGCTTTGCTGTTCAGCTGGGTCACTTCTTGCAACGCCAGAGGAGGGTTACGATCTGCGCTCTGGTGCAATCTGCGTTGGGGCTGAACGTCGTCTCGCCGGTGCCCTTGGCGCTGTCCACGTCCTTAAGGCCGGAGACGTCCACGGTGACGATGTCGCCGCCCGAAGTGACCTGATCGAGCTGCTTGTCGGTGACCTCCACGGCTGCGGTGCTGCCAAAAACGATCGCATCCACCTTCACGGTCTCCTGCTCAGAGGAAACGGGGACCGTGATGGAGGGAGCCGTCACACCGCTGCCGCCACCGCTGGACTTGTGATACAGCTCAACCTCGCCGGTCAGTGTCGTGTAGTTGGTGTCAGTAGGCGTGAGGCGCCACTTGTAGGCCGTGTTGTCCTCGACCGTGGTATTGCCGGATAGGACATTTTCCTTGTCATCCACCCATTCCAGCTTGCCGTCATTGGGGTTCGGCGTGCTGCCCTCGATGGTCAGCGCCGCGTCCTTCAGCGTCTTGCCGCTGGTGGTAATCGCGGTGTACTTGGGTTCGCCGGTGGGAGTGGCCGGTTTGATCATGAGCACGAAGGGAGCACTAGTGACGTCGTTGTAGTCGTTGTCGCCCGCCTTGGTTGCGATGACGCTCACGGAGCCGACCTTGACTGGAGTCAGAACGCCGGTGTTGGGATCGATGGTCGCCTCGCCTGTGCTGTTAGCAGTGTCAATGCGGTAGGATACAGCGCCTGTGCCGTCCACCCATGCGAACGTACCGTTAACCATCTTGTCGCCGTCCTTCACCTTGCCCGCGATCTTGCTGTCATTCAGTGTCTGACCATGGGTGATGTCCGTTGCCGTCACTGCGCCGTCCGCCTGCGGAGTGATCTTGTTTTCCGCGCTGACGTTGATGGTCAGAGTGATATCCTGATAGTTGCTCGTGGAGATTGTAACAGTGATCGTGCCGAGTCGTCCTTCGTCTGTGCCGCTTCTGTTTGCTTCCAGCGTCAGTTCACCGGTCTTGCCGTTTACAAGGGTAATAAAGGAGCCAGTGCCCAGATCGGTAACAACCTTCTTGTCATAGGTGATTGAGCCATAGTCACAGGGAGCAGTCAGCTTCGGCAGCAGCGTTGAGAGAGCAAGAGAATAGGTCTTGTGCAGGCCGTTGGTATTCTATTATAAAGCAATAGTGCAGACAAAATGCGATGCGCCTGACCATCACGGAGTCAGAAACAGTTGACGGAATAAGATCCGCTCATTAAACTATAAGAGAAGATATGAATTTGGACCGGAGGTCTCAGCATGAAAAACGGATCCCAATACGGACTGTTGCTCTTACAGCGGTATTTATATAAACGTACAGATGATAAACATCCTGCCTCCGTGTCAGATATCCTTGCATTCTGGCAGGAGCATGGCATCCAGGCAGGACGCAAGAGCGTGTATTCCGCCATTGAGGTCTTGCAAAGCAGCGGTATGGACATCGTCTGTGTCAAAAGTACCCAGAATCGATATTTTGTCGGAGCAAGGCTATTCGAACTGCCGGAACTAAAGCTGTTGGTGGACGCGGTGGAATCCTCGCGCTTCATCACGGCAAAAAAGAGCGAGCAGCTCATTGAGAAGCTGGGAAAGCTCACCAGCGAGTCATACGCGTATCAGCTGGACCGGCATATCTATATGGATGGGACGGTCAAACCGGAGAATGAGTGCATCTATTACAGCGTAGATAAGATCCATAGCGCTATTCAGGAGAAGTGCCAGATCACGTTTCAGTATTTTGAGTACACACCGAAGAAGGAAAAGGTGCTCAAGCACGACGGCTACCGCTATCAGTTCAGCCCGTATGTCCTGATCTGGAACAAGGATTATTACTACGCTGTTGGCTGGTCAAATAAACACGGAAAGCTGGCGCAGTTCCGGGTAGACCGCCGTGGAGTTGTTGAATCAGACGGCTATTCTTGCGCCAGACTTTGATCCTGCTGAGTATGTGCAAAAGGTCTTTGGAATGTATCCGGATGCCCTTTGCACGGTGGAACTGCTGTGCGATAATGAGATCATGCGCAGCGTCATCGACCGCTTCGGTGAAAATGTGCAGACGGAAACTGTAGATGAACAGCATTTCCGTGCCACAGTCGAGGTCGCGCCAAGCCCTCCGTTCTTCAGTTGGGTCTTTACCTTTAGCGGTAAGATTCGCATCGTCAGCCCAGCAGCAGTGCTGGAGGAAATGCAGGATATGGCAGCGTGGCTGAAATAACTTCTGGATGGTGTTCCTTGCGGGGAACACCATCTTTTTCACATCTTGCCAATCGAACGAATGTTTGCTATACTGAGGCTACAGTGTTTCCAGAGAAGAGAACACGGATAGGAGGTGAGTTACTTGGAACAGACATTCGGCAGCTTCGTTCGAGAGAAACGGCAATCTATCGGATTGTCCCTGCGCACGCTGGCGGCAAAGCTGGACTTGTCGCCAGTCTATCTGAGCAACATTGAGAACGACCGCAGACCGGCGCCGACGCGCGCATATTTGGAACGGTTGGAGCAGGAACTGCATCTGAGCAAGGTGGAAACCGAGCAGATGCTGGATCTTGCCGCCAAGTCCCAGAATAACCGGGTATCCGCAGACCTGCCGGACTACATCATGGATCGGGAGATCGTCCGGGCCGCGCTCCGCACGGCGAAGGAGGCAGACGCCACAGACCAGGAGTGGCAGGAATTTATCGACCGGATTACCCAGCGCGCAAAGAAATCCAAAGAGGGCGGTGAAATAGACGCATGAAAAAAGCATATTACCGCGAACAGGCGCTGGAGCGGATCGCCCGCGATGTGATCACCGCCTATGACCCCAAGCTCTATTACGGCCCTCCCACAGCCATTCCCATTGAGGACATCATCGAGGCGCAGGGGCTGGTGCTGGAGTATCAATATCTGCGGAATAATGGGCGGGTTTTAGGCGAGACCATCTTTGACGACGGTCTCACAGCGATCTATGACTGGGAAAACCACCGCTATGACCTTCTTCCCGTCAAGGGCGGCACCATCCTCATCGATTGTTCTCTCTGCGAAGAGGAAGCATCTACCGGGCGGCTGCGATTTACCTGTGCCCATGAGCTGGGGCACTGGCTACTCCATAAGAAACAGTTCAGCGGGACCGGCGAAAATGCGGCGCTCCGTTCCGGCGATGAGAGCGACAACACATTGGAAGTGCAGGCGAACCTGCTGGGCTCTATCCTTCTGCTGCCGCTGCCGCAGGTCAAGCGCTGTTTCTATCAGCTGCGCTCCGGACGGACGAATCAACAGCTGGTGACGGATATGGCAGGTATCTTTCAGGTATCCAAGCAGGCCATGCGCATTCGGTTGGAGAACCATAACCTGCTGTAAAAAATTTTCATGTGCTGTTCTCAAAAAAGAGAACAGAGAAAGCGAGGCGCTATGTCAAAAACCAATTCCCTGCGCTGTCCGCTGTGCGGCAAGGGCCGTATCGCGGATATCCCCAGCGGTGCGGAGCAGTCTCAGTACAGGCTGTTTGCGCTGCACAGAGCGGAACACCCTGACCTGATCGCCAAATGCCCCAAGTGCGGCGAACAGATCGGCATCACGGTGCTGACACCGGATGCTCACCCCCTGATCCACACGCCCATCCCCTTTATGGGATATGTTCAGGCATAAATTAAAAATCCAATTGATATGACTTCGTCAAGCGCACCAGCCACCCATCGTCGAATATGGGAACATTGAGTTAGGAGCCTTACAAGTAGCTTTTCAGCTATGCGTAAGGCTCTTTTTTTGCGCCTTTCTTCGGCTGAAAAGCGGAAAGGCACACAATGCGCAGACGCTGGCAGCCCTATATCGCTAAATATCCGTGACCCCATCTCAGACATTTCAAAAAATCTGAGATTGGAGTCATGAATCATGAAAAAATGGCAGGAAGAACGCAACTATCGGCGCGTTCGAAACGAAGGTGGCGAAGTCATCGCCAATATCATCACTGTAGACGGTATGGACGTAGAGGTGCCGGAGGATGTCTACCTCGCCTATGCGCAGGCAGACCGCAGGGAGCGATACATCACAGAGGAACAGTCCTCCGGAAAACTGCTCTCTCTGGAGCAGATGGAGGAAGATGCGCTTTTGCCGGACTATGTCGGAGCGGAAACGGCCCCCAGCGCCGAAACGGAGGCACTGGAGCGTGAGGATCTTCGGAATCTGGCAGAACAGAAGCAGATCCTTTTGCTGGCGCTACTGTCACTAAAGGATACCGACCGGGAACTCATCAACGCCCTGTTCTTCGACGGCGCGTCTACACGGGAATGCGCCCAAAGAATGGGCGTCAGCCAGCGGGCGGTCATCAAGCGGAGAGACCGCATCCTGCGGGATCTCAAAAAGTTTTTTGAAAATTCCTCGAAATAAGGGTATTCACCGAACGCAATTTTCGGGAGGACAGTGAGGGGCTCCGAATCGCCCCTCGCTGTTCCTTGAAAATTGCATACCAGCAATACGGATAACCACCCGGACAGAAGAGCGATCCGCGCAGTGTGCGCCACGACCCGTGGGAAGCCTTGCAGCTTCCTGCGGCGAGCGATTTTACCTGCGCAGGGGCGGCGTTGGCAGCGCCGCCCGCAGAGACGCTGTCCGGGCAGATAATGAGACACAATGCACTGGCCAGCATGAAGAGGCTGGGCTGCTCCGGGATTGAAAGCAGTAGAGAACCCGGAAATACGCCCGTGAAGGTCTTGCCGGACCTTGTCCGTATTGTTCCCCTTTCCCACCGGGGTGCGCGCTGCAAATACGGTGGAAACGAAAACAAAGCATGACAGGAAAAGAGGTAATTATCGGATGAATACCAATGACAACAGGCTGAAAGCCCATAAACTGATCGACCATATTTTTCAGGACCTTCTTCCCGCCCACGGTATGGCGCAGCGCCCGGAGCAGATCCAATTGAGTCACCGGATGCTGGACGCCATGCAGGACGGGAGGATCGCTCTGTGCGATGCCGGGACGGGCATCGGCAAGACCTACGCTTATCTGGCGGCTGCCACGGCAGCGTCGGCTTTCCCGACAGGGCAGATCGCCCGCCCTATCATCATTTCCACTTCCAGTATCGCGCTGCAAAACGCGGTGCTGACGGAGTATCTGCCGCTGCTGTCCTGCGTCCTAATGGCGGATGGGATTCTTACCAAGCCACTGAAAGCGGTCATCCGCAAAGGCAAAAGCCATTATGTCTGCGACGAGCGGCTGGACAGGCGGCTGCGTCAGGTATATCCTGCAAAGAAAAATCCGGAAGCGCTGACGGCGCTCCGGACTCTTCGGGAAACGCTGGACATGGACAGAGTTTCTCATCTCAGCGGCTATGACCGGGAGCGTGTCTGCGTACCGCAGGTCTGCGACTGCAAGCAGAGGGACTGCCGATATCAGCGGTTCCTCAAGACCTGCGACAAAGATCAATTTTTGTTTCAAATCTGCAATCATAATTTGCTGGTGGCAGACGCCATCCACCGCAGCGAGGGAAAACGCCCCATCTTCCCGGAGCACAGCATCATCATCGTGGATGAAGCCCATAAGCTCCCGGAAACCGCACAACAGATGCTGGGTGTGACGTTGGCGGCCGAAGAGATACGAAACCTTATCCTTCAGCTAAAAGAGGAACGGTACTTACTGGCGGCAGAAATGCTGGAGGACAGCACAGGTCCTTTGCGGCGCAAGCTTGCACAGCCCAGAGAGGAAGCGGAGCCGGTGGAAGCCTGTTTGCGATTGCTGACCGCGCCATCCCGCACACTGCCCATCATCCAGCGGCAGATCGGCAGCCTGCTCTCCCCGCTGGGAAGCCGCCAGCTGAATACGGTGCTGGACGCGGTCAAGCTGTTCACCAGTTCCCAGACAGATATGATTTTTTACACTGCCGAAGATGTCAGCACAGGCGGCGCCATGCTGTGCGCCGCAGCCGGCGATATCACGCAGCGAATAAAAAAGATCCTGTGGCAGCCGGATCAGGCGTTTGTTCTGACCTCCGGCACCATGGCGGTGGGCAGCGATTTCCGCCGTTTCAAAACGCAGGCAGGATTAGAGAAGGGACACCGTGTCATGGAATCCGTTTCTCCATCCCCCTTTGACTACCGGAACAACTGCCTGCTCTACCTTCCGCAAATCCCGCCCCGCCAGAGAGTGGAGGATACGGATGTGTACTTTAATGAGCTGACTGCCGAGCTCGTCGGACTCATCAAAGCAGCCACCGGTCACGCGCTGGTGCTCTTTACATCCTACGCAGCCATGTCGGCTGTGAAGGAGCGGCTGTGGGAGGAATCTCTCCCATTCCCACTGCTGACGCTGGGCCGCAACGCACCCCACATCATCGAACAGTTCCGGCACACGCCGGGAGCGGTGTTGCTGGCCACCGGCGCGGCATGGGAGGGCTTTGATTTCCCCGGCGACTGTGTATCTCTGCTGATCATCCCACGCCTGCCTTTCGCCTATCCGGACGCCCGGAAGGAGCGGGAATTGGAAAAGTATCCTTCCCTTCACGCATTCATCCGTGAGGTAGCTGTACCAGAGATGCAGATCAAGCTGCGCCAGGGATTTGGACGGGCCATCCGCACGGAGAGCGATACCTGCGTCATCGCCATTCTGGATGAACGGGCCTGCCGTGGCCGCAGATACGCCCAGGCTGTGAGTGAGGCATTGCCGGAAATGCGGAGGACCGGCAGCCTGCGGGAAGTGACAAGGTTTCTGCGGGAGAAAAAGCCGGAGAGCTATTTTGAGGTGGGAAGATGATCGACGCAAAGAAAGAATTGCAGTATCGGCTGGCAGTCAGGATGCTGGAGCATCTGGCGGAAATCGGCCTGCTGAGCGCGGAAGAACTGTCTTACGCCAAGAGACTGGCCAGAGAGAAATATTCCCCGCAGACTGTTTGGGAATAGTGCTGGATATTCTGCGGATCGTGTGGTAGCTTGTGTGTTGACAAAAAAGATACAGGGAAGTGAAAAACATGGCACAGGTAAAAATCATCGCGCCGCAGACGCGGGAAGCGGAACATCTGCGGGTGGCAGCCTACTGCCGGGTCAGTTCGGACTCCAAGGATCAGCTGCATTCCTACGCCGCCCAGATCCGCAGCTACACGGAGGAGATCGCCCAGCATGACGGCTGGGAGTTGGTAGACGTGTATGCCGACGAAGGGCTCACCGGCACCCGGATGGATAGGCGGGAGGACTTCAACCGGATGATGGCAGACTGTCGAAAGGGCAAGATCGACCGAATTCTGGTGAAGTCCGTATCCCGCTTCGCCCGAAATACCAAGGATTGCCTCTCCACTCTGCGGGAACTGTCCGCTCTGGGTGTCTCTGTCCAATTTGAAAAAGAAAATATCGACACGAAAACGCTCACCACCGAACTGATGGTGAGCGTTTCCGGTTCTCTTGCCCAGCAAGAATCCATCTCCATCTCCGCCAATCAGAAGATGAGCTATCAGCGGCGGATGGAGCGTGGGGAATTTATCACCTGCACCGCCCCTTACGGATACCGAATCGTAAATAAGAAAGATCTTGAGATCGTCCCAGAGGAAGCCGCCACGGTGCGCTGGATCTTCGACGCATACCTCAAGGGGCGCAGCTCCGGATGGATCGCGGAGCAGCTGACGGCGAAAGGCATCCCCTCCCAGTCCGGCGCGGAATGCTGGAGAGAAACGGGGGTTCGATACCTGCTGACCAATGAAAAGTATATCGGAGACGCTCTGAGCCAGAAATCCTACAGCTGCGGTTTCCCCTTCGTGCAGAAACGAAATCACGGGGAACGCCTGCAATACTACACGGAGAACTCCCATCCAGCTATCATCGACCGGGACACCTTTGAGCGGGTGCAGGCACTGCTGCAAAAGAAAGCGCAGAAAGAGAAAAAGCGCAGAGAAAAAAGCCCTCTTGCCTTAAAAATCGTTTGCGGGAACTGCGGGACGGTGTTTCAGCGCCGAAGCAGCCAGAACGGATATGTGACCTGGGTCTGCCGAACCCACGACCGCCACGCCGCGGACTGCCCTGTAGGACGCATCCCGGAAGCGGAGATCCATGCCGCCTTCCTGCGGATGTACCACAGGCTCAAAAGCAACGCGGACATCATTCTGGCCCCGGCCCTCCGGCAGCTGAACACACTGGGCACGATCTTGCGGCAGAATCATCCGCAGGTGCTGGCCATCAACCGGGCCATCGCGGAAGCGACAGAAGAAAGCCATAAGATCAGCACCCTGCGGGCCAATGGCTTGCTGGACGCGGATATCTGCGCCGCCCGCATGAATGCCATCAGCGCCAGACTGGCGCAGCTTCGCGGAGAACGGCGCAGGCTGACAGAGAACGAAGCGATAGACGAAACGATGGACGCGCTCCGCAAGGTGGAGCAGACGCTTCTCAACGGACCGGAACGGTTGGACGGCTTCGATGAAGAGCTGTTCGAACGTCTGGTGGAGAAGATCATTGCAGAGTTTCAAAACCGTATCCGCTTCCGGCTTTACGGAGGCTTGGAGCTGACAGAACAATGGGAGGTGGCGGCAAGATGATCAACCGCAAGGTGTTATACGGGTATCAGATTCAAAACGGCGCGTTGGAAATCGCGCCGGAGGAGCAGCGGGCCGTCAGTATGGTCTTTACGCTCTATAACGCCGGGGCTTCCTATCAGGCCATCTCGGACGCCTTGAACCGGCAGGACGTTCCGTATTGCCGGGAAGTGCCGCTCTGGAACAAGCATAAGGTAAAGCGCCTTTTGGAAAATCCCCGTTACACCGGTAAGGAGGGATACCCCATACTGGTGGAAGCGGATATTTTCCAAGCGGCGCAGGAAAAGACGGCGGAAAAGAATGCCAGGAAGCAGTCCCACGGAGAGAAGCCTGCCATTGCGCGGTTGACTCCGTACTTCCGCTGCGCCTGCGGCGGGAAGATGACCCGGCTGGGCGGCGGCTGGCAGGACAGCAGCAAGCTGTATCTGAGATGCGAAGGCTGCGGGAATACCGCGGTCATGGACATGGATGCGACGGTAAACGGGATCGTCCGTCAGTTCCGGAACCATGAACAGCCCAGCTGCACCGCCTACACGCCCTCTGCGGAGGTCATGCGGCTGGACAATGCCATCAACCGGGGGCTGGAGCAGCCAGACTCGCCGGAAGCGGTGATGGCGCTGATCCTGCAGGGTGCGGCAGCGCGGTATGCCTGCTGTCCAGAGCCGTCTGCCGAATCTGAGCCGTCAGATAGTCTGACAGAGGCGGATTGGAGACGCTTCCAACGAGCGGTTTCCCATATCACCATCTCACAGGATACCGAAGTAACTCTTATATTTACGGATAAAAAAGCGACAGGAAAGGATGAATGATCCATGGAAGCGACAGCAGCCACCTTAGAGCGGCGGGTGCGGGTGATCCCCGCAACCAGAAAACCGGAAGAACTGCACAGAGACCATGACGGAAAAATGCGCGTAGCGGCCTACTGTCGCGTCTCGACGGACAGTGAAGAGCAGCTCAACAGCTATGAGGCGCAAAAGACCTACTACACCCAGAAGATCCAGGACAGCCCGGATTGGGAGATGGCAGGGATCTATGCCGATGAGGGCATCTCCGGCACCAGCCTGAAAAAACGGACGCAGTTCAACAAGATGATCACCGCCTGCAAGCGGGGACACATCGACCTCATCATCACCAAGTCCCTCTCCCGCTTTGCCAGAAACACGGTGGATTGTCTGGATACGGTGCGGCTCCTGAAAGCAAACGGCATTGGGGTGTACTTCGAGAAGGAAAACATCAACACCCTCACGGAATCCAGCGAATTTCTCATCACCCTGTTCAGCGGCTTCGCCCAGGCGGAATCCGAGTCTCTCAGCAAGAATGTCGCATGGGGAAAGCAGAAGAGCGCGGAGGCGGGAAAGGTCACCTTCCAGTACAAAAAGATGCTGGGATACCGGAAGGGGGCGGACGGACAGCCGGAGATCGTACCGGAGGAAGCGGAGATCATCCGCCGCATTTACCACAGGTATCTGGACGGCTGCACCCTGGGACAGATCAAGCGGGAGCTGGAGAAGGACGGTGTTCCCACCGCACAGGGTGTAGAGCGCTGGTCTCCCTCCATCATCCACAATATCCTGACCAATGAAAAGTACATTGGAGACGCCCTGCTGCAGAAAACCTATGTGACGGACTGCATCAACAAAAAGGTCAAAAAGAACCGTGGTGAACGCACGATGTACTATGTGGAGAACAGCCATCCGGCCATTGTCTCAAGGGATCTGTTCAATCAGGTGCAGCAGGAGATGACGCGCCGGTCCAGCAAACGGAAGGTGCTGCAAAAGAGCGGAAAAACGGAACTTGGGAAATACTCCGGCAAATACGCTCTGACAGAATTGTTGGTGTGCGGCGAGTGTGGCTCCCCCTACAAGCGGGTCACATGGGCCAGAAATGGGAAAAAGCGCATCGTGTGGCGCTGTGTCTCCCGGCTGGAGTTCGGTACAAAATACTGCCAGCACTCTCCGACACTGGATGAAGGCAAGCTGCACAGCGCCATCCTCGCGGCCATGAACGAGTACGCCGCCATCCGGCAGGAGGTCTGCCCCGATGTGCTGGCCATGGCGGAGGAAGCCAGGCAGGCGTTATCTCAGGCCGGTGCACGGCTGCTGCAGCTGAAGAAGCGTATGGATGCGGTGAGCCGGGAGCAAAGCGATGTGCTGGATCGGCTGCTCGTCAACATGGCCGATACCGAGCTGAATGCCAGGATGAAAGCGCTGACGGATGAGAAGGAATCCCTTAAGGCGCAGATCGCAGACGCGCAGCAGGCAGAGGTCGATCTGGAGGAACAGGCTGCCAGACGCCGGCAGATGTGGGACAGTATCATGGAATGCGCCGCGGGCTATACGGAATTTGACAATGAGCTCGTCCGGCAGGTCATCCAAAAGATCACGGTGGAGGATGCGGAAACCATCCACATCCACTTCCGAGACTCGGATGTGGTGCTGGAACAGGAAGTAGAATGAATAGAAAAGGGAGAAAGGAAATGGCCATTTTTATAACCGGTGATACGCACGGTGATTTCAGCAGGCTCCTACCTGCAGCATTCCATGAGCAACGTGACCTGACCAAAGAGGATTACCTCATCATCTGTGGAGATTATATCGAAAAAAATATTATCCCGAAATCTTTTATATTGCGCTGAAAATGCAATAATTTAAAGACTTTTTTCGGCATAATATTTTTGATATTATAGGGAGCACCAGGCAAATGGAGGGTGTCTTCTATGAAATCAGATATTAATGATTTGTGCGAGGCCTTTTTAGCCGCTTTAACCAATGCAGGCTATGCGGTAAAAAGTATCGAAAACTACAAACAAGTCAGCAATAGATTCAAGAAGTTCTGCGCAGAAAATGGCTATGATACTTATACAGTCAACATTGGTCAAATATTTGCTGATAATGTGTTTAATGAGGAAACAGGAGCGTTTGTCGGATATCGGAATGTCATGTATGGTCGTTTTGTGCGGCTAATAAATTCGTTTTATCTCCAAGGCACTTTTGATTTCTCAATGGTCACAAAAGAGAAGAATTTGCCGAAATCTATACATCTCATAGAAATCTATCAGGATTATATGGAGCACTTAAAAACACAGTATTCAAATATTGGAACGATCGGATTTTTTCAAAATGGGATGTTACATCTCCTTCGCTATATGGAGGACGGTGGAATACTGACCTTAAAGGATCTGGCTGTATCAGATGTCGTAAATTATATTTGCTCTTGGTCTCAGAAACATCAGCGTAATGTCCTCTGCATATTGCGCAATATCTTCCGGCATTTTGGGCGTGAAGATCTTTATTTTGCAGTGGCAGGGATTCATCCTTACCGCACCAAGCGGATAGTTCCAATGTTTACGGACAATGAGATCATGAGTATAGAAGAAGTACTATCATCTCCAAGTGTATCTCACAGAGATGCAGCGATATTTTTCCTGGGGCTTACTACGGGAATGCGTGCGGTTGATGTGGTCGATTTGAGGCTCGCCAATATAGACTGGGACAATGAGACCATTTTCTTTCAGCAAAGCAAAACGGGCAACGCTGTATGCCTTCCATTAACAGTTGATATTGGGAATTCGATCTATCGCTATATTTTAGAGGAGCGTCCCAGAGTTGACGATGACCATGTGTTCTTGCGAAGCCAAGCACCTTTTATACCTTTGGGGGGACACTCAACGTGCTACTATATCGTAAGCAACATACTCCAACGCGCTGGCATACAAAAGGATGGTCGTATCTGGGGTATGTGTATGCTGCGCCATAACGCAGCATCGATGATGGTTCAAAATAGCATTCCATTAACAACAATTGCAGCAATCCTTGGGCATGTGGAAACAAGAACTACCAATATCTATATAACCGCAGACATAAGTAACCTTAAAGAATGTGTACTGCCTCTTGCAGGAATATCTCGAAAGGTAAATACATGAGTCTTTTTATAAGTGCGCTCGGGCCATCTCTGGAAACATTCCTAAAGTTTAAAAATTCCATAGGCATACAATATAATGCATCGGCTCAATGGTGTTTAAAGAGCTTAGATCGGTACAATTTCAAGCATGGCAACAGCACAGTTCTCTGCAAAAGCCTCGTAGTAGGATGGAGTATTGAACGCTCTGAACACTCCAATTCAAAATGCGGTCCTTGGATAAGTCCTGTTAGAGAGTTCGGACGCTATCTTCGCTCCATGGGTGATTTAGACGCATATGTTCTTGAATACCCTGTTTCCCAGAACTCTTTCCGACCAGAAGTTTACTTGCTGTCCGACATCGAGATACAACGATTTTTTAAAGAATGTGACTCATACGTGCTCCGAAAGAAAACACCAGGGCGTCCTTATGTTTATCCGGCCCTGTACCGTTTTCTCTATTGCTGCGGTGCGAGGTGTGGTGAAGCCAGACATCTCCGTTGTGAAAATGTCCACCTTAGTGACGGTTATCTGGATATCCTACAATCAAAAGGACATCGAGACCGTCGGCTATTTTTATCGGATGAGTTGATATCTTACCTGATAGAATATGATTGTGCCATAAGGAATTGTTTCCCTAAACGAGAATATTTTTTCCCGGGACCAAGCGGTAATATCATATCTGCATCATCAATACCATTTAATTTCAGAAAGATATGGCTTGCGGCAGGGCTCAAACGAGATGGCGAGATTAAGCCAAGGCCATACGACTTCCGGCACCACTTTGCGTGTGCCAATATAGCACGTTGGGCTAAAGAGAGAAAAGATGTCATTTCCATGCTTCCTTATCTCATGCGCTATATGGGACACTCCTCGCTTGAAAAGACGTATTACTATGTGCACCTGATCCCTGACTATTTTGCAGACTATGCCGCTGCAACAGAGAACTTGGAGAGTTTACTGCCTGAGGTTGAGCCATATGAGATATAAGCGTAAAAGAGACAAATGTTTCTGGACAATGGCGCGTTCCTATCTGCATGATTATATGCCCGCTATACGAAACCTGTCCGATAAGACGATAGAAACGTATAAGCAGTCACTTAAAACATATTTACGGTTCTTGAAAGAAAAAAAGAATATCGAAGATGAGCTTGTAAGCTTTGAGGCGTTTACCCGTGATTATGTAAAAGAGTTTATTATCTGGTTGAAAGGTCAAGGGGCATCAACCAGAACAATAAATCTCAGGATCACATCTATCCGTTCTTTTTTAAATTATTGTGGACAGGAGGACTTTGAACTTCGTGGTATTTATGAATCTGTTTGCCAAATTCAAAAACTAAAAGAAGAAAAGCACCCTATTTTGTATCTTCAGCCTGAAGCAACAGCTGCCATTCTATCTGCTTATGATATGAACACGCAGAAACACCGACGGAACAGAATGATTCTCATACTCTTATATGATACAGGAGCCAGGGTGCAAGAATTGGCCGACCTTGACATAGAATCACTGCACCTTGATGTACCTAACCCCTATATTTCTATAATTGGAAAGGGTCGAAAAAGGCGCAATGTTCCAATCATGAGAAAGACTGTGGCTCACCTTAATTCCTATCTGAAGGAGTTTCATCCATCGGAACAGTCCGCCCCACTGTTTTATAGCATGAGGGACGGAAAACCTCACAGACTTTCCACAGACAGCATTAGTCTCGTGGTTGGTACAGCGGCAAAGATGGCCCGAGAGACATGCAATGCGGTTCCGGAGAATGTTCACTGCCATTTGTTTAGAAAAAAAAACTTACTAAATTTCTGATTATC
>OGLI01000676.1_pt1 | contig 27262 bp, 16 predicted proteins | sample 1572661 | NCBI WGS metagenome assembly OGLI01 (sample SAMEA2581901, study PRJEB24529) | metagenome | biome: Human gut stool | place: China | collected 2011 | reverse complement strand
AGATAAAGATGATAAGAACAACAGGATAGTATCGGAAAATGTAAAGGTGAGCATGAAAGGCAGACTTTCAAACAATAACATGCTTGTTGTCGGTGCTTCGGGTTCGTTTAAGACAACATCCATAATGCACCAGAATATGCTTCAGTTTGGAGCTAACCATGTCATTCTAGATGTTAAAGGAGATACACAACGAAAACTGGGAAGAGCTTATGAAAAAGCCGGATACAAAATATTGTCTTTGAATTTCAAAAATCCTGAAAAGTCAGACCGGTTTAATCCGTTTGCATGGATTCAGACAGAGTCAGATATGTTAAGAATTATAAAAAGCTGGCATGATGCAGTTCGACCAATTGAGGGCAATACAGCCGCAGATCCTTTCTGGGATGATGCTGTTGACCTTAAGATGCAGTCAGTATTTTATTATGCATGGCTTGATGCGAAAGACCATGGCAGAACAGCTACATTTAATGATGTCATGAGTTTACTGGCTCTTGAAAGTGAGGTGGTTATCGATGAAATGACCGGAGAAGAGACAAACAGGCTGTCACTGCTCATGAAAGCAAAAGAGAGGGAAAAAGGAGCTGATTATCCACCTGTGCGTGCGTACAGGAAATTTCAGGGCAAAGCGGCTGAAACGGAAGGCTCTGTGTCACTTATGATCTCTGCAATGTTAAATATCTGTGAGACAGCAGAGGTTAAACGTATCTTTTCCGGCAATGATATTGATATCCGTGAGATTGGACTGGGAGCAAACTATGATAGAAAAACTCCAGTAGTATTGTTTCTTGTCATGCCGGATAACGTTAATACATACACATGGATAATTTCCATGTTTTACACGCAGCTTTTTGATGTGCTGGTCAGAGTATCGGATGATGAGATAAAAGCACCACTGCCATTTGAAGTACAGGTCTGGATGGATGAGTTTTATGCCGGTGCCCGTCCGGCTGATACTGAAAAACTGCTTGGAGTAATACGAAGCCGTAATATCAGTGCTGTAATAATGCTGCAATCAATAGCACAGGCAAAAGCGATTTTCCCAAATGATAAATGGGAAATTTTAATGGATAACCTTGCAACGGCAGTATATCTTGGCTCAGGACCATTTGCAAAAAGCACACATGAATTTATATCAGAAATGCTTCAGTCGGCAACGGCAGATAAAAGGGATGATCGTCTGTCTTATGGAATGAACCAGTCATCGGATCTATCGTATTCAAAAGCTGAAATGAAACTTATGACTCCGGGACAGGTTAAGAGAATGCCACCGACTGAATGTATAGTGTTTTTTGAGTCGAGACCGCCAATATATGATACAAAAGCCATACCATTTGACAAGCCAGAATATGGGTTTGTTGCTGCGGACTGGCTCAAAGACAGGTATAAAGCGGCATTGTCACTGGGTGATTATGAGCATCCTGTAGAGACGATATATGATCCTGAAAACTTTAAGTATATAACTCTTTCAAGGGAAAAAAGTCTGGAGATTGTATCAGATCAAAACGAAATCAAGAGACTGAAAGAACTGGCAAAGAATGATCCATCAATATATGAACTGACCGTTGATGAAAGAGATCTGCTTTATCTGTCATTTGGGGATGAAAAGAAAACAATGGATGAAATAGAAAAAATATACAGGCAGACAGTTCAAAGTGCAGATGAGGATTTAGAACGCATAAAAGGTCTTGCACTGCTTCACAATGTTGATATTGCTGCGCTTGGACTTGGAGAAGAAAAGCAGACAGACAAGACAGAATGGAAAGCTGACAGCTTTACGGATTTTGTTGCACTGTACTGGGATGAGCTACAGCAGGCAGAACAGGAGATACTTCTGATGGCAATGGATGATGGTCTTTTGGACGATCAGCTCATCAGGGTTGGAATGTCTGATCTGACAGAAATGGATAACATAAGGCGGGCATTTATATTGAAGAATAAGGAGTGATTTCATGAACATAAAAGTTAATATGCGAGCAGATATAGATGGTTTTGATAAAAAGAAATCCACAGTTGCTTCAGGCTGGGTAGAGATTGAGGGAATATTTAAGTTTCCTGTATCCGTAAGGAGTTACCATGATGCGGACAAAGGAAAGGATATGATGTTTGTATCATACCCACAGAGGCATGATGGCGATAAGTATGTAGGTGTGGTCTATCCTACGGATAGAAATGTAAGACAGGAGATAGATAAGGCGGTGTTGGATGCAACCAGAGAAAAGCTGTTTGCGGAACTTGTTCCAAATGTACAAATAGATGATATACGGATAACACCACTTAATGCAAAGGAAGGTGCTGTTATAAAAAATGTAGGGATTGCTACTGTGAAAATGTATGGCTTAACTATAAATGGAATAATGATCAGAGAGGGGAGAAAAGGCTTGTTTGTTCAAATGCCGCAGTATCAGTCCCGGGGACAGTACAGAGATACTGTTTATGGCATTACAACAGCTATACAGCATAAAATAGAGGATACTGTATTGGAGAGATATCAGGCTATAAAAAAACAACAGGAACAGCAGTATACACAACAGCAAAAAATACAGGTGGGAAGTGATGAAACTGTTGTATTAAATCCACAAATGCTGCAGGAAATGCAGAATATGAGACAGCAGGAACAAATGATGAGAGAAAATCAGCAGATAAGCCAACAGGAAGCTCAGAACAGGGAAAGACAGGCTCAACAGGAGCGGCAGAGACAGGAACAGCAAAGGCAGGAGCAACAAGAACAGGAGCGGCAGAGACAGGAGCAACAGAAACATGAAAATCCTGATAAAAAGGAATTATGGCATCTGCTTAATATGGCAGGAGCTGTTATCGAGGAACAACAGCTTGAGGATATTTATGCTACTCCACGTAGTAAGGATGCATATCTTAACTATCTTGAGATGGTTCGCAGTGAATATGTTAAACAGGGCGAGAAGCTTACAGACAGTGAAGCACTTACAAGGAATGATATACAGATAGCTTACCTTAATAAAGCCATAAGCAATATTGAACAGATACGAGTTTCAATGATGGATGAAGTATATGAGCGGCAGGAGGCAACGCAGCAGACAACACAACCACAGCAGATATATAGTAATGAAGAGGCAATAAGTGTTATGGAGCTTAATTTTGCTCAGAATAATAAGGAGGGAATACGCTTTGTGGCGAAAAACTCAAAGCTGAATATTGATAATCTAATTATTGTCGGCAAATATATAAGGGCACAGAGTTTTACAATCGAAAATGGCAACGACAAGGTATTTGCACGTTTCCAGAATGAGCTGAACGGCATGGAGCACATGAGAACCGGTCCACTGCTTATCCGTCAGCAGATAGTCATGCAGGTATTCAAGGACGGAGTACCACAGCCACCATATTTATATGCATCATTTAGAGCTGACAACATGAATGATGCATTAGAGAACTACAACCAGTGCGTATACACATGGGCCAATCTGACCAATCAAAGATTAAGTGAATTAATGAAAATCTCTAATGTAAAGAAGCAGGAAATGCGGGCACCTAAAATATAGAAGAACATGAATTGAGGTATGGAGCGTAAGAAACTTCATACCTCTTTTTTGCTGTTAATATTGCATATAGAAAAAATATAATATTGTATATTCTGCATATGGGAATAAGGAAATATATGAGATATACTTGTATAACATATTTTGAGATTTGAATAGGGGGATTTAATGGGAAGAATATTTAAGCAACTAACAATAACGGACAGACGTAAAATTGAAAAAATGCTTGCAGAGGAAATGCCGGCTAAATATATAGCAGATAAATTGAGAGTGAATGTAAGCACGGTTTATAGAGAACTTAAGAGGGGCAGATACGTGCACAGAAATTCGGACTGGACAGAAGAGGTAAGATATAGCGCGGATATTGCTGAAGGAAGATATCAGGAAAATCTTAAGGCTAAGGGTCCTGCTCTAAAGATAGGAAAAGATATAGCATTAGCAAACTATATCGAAGAAAAGATAGCAGACGATGGTTACAGCCCTGAAGCAGTACTTCTGGACATTAAACGTCAGCAGATGGAATTTAGTGTTACTCTTACGAAGCCTACATTATATAAGTACATATACGATGGCATATTTTTACGAGTTTCCTCGGATAATCTTGTTATCAAACGTAAAAAGAAAAGATATCATAAGATTAAACGTAAGCCGAAAAGAGCTGCGGCAGGAACCAGTATTGAAAAGCGTCCGGATGATATAGATAGCAGAGAAGAGTTTGGACACTGGGAAATGGACTCAGTACTAGGGAAAAGGGGAAAATCGAAAAATGCATTAGTAGTGCTTACTGAACGTAAGACAAGGCATGAGAAGATCTTCAAAGTAAAAGATCATACTGCGGAGTCTGTTGTAAAATGTATCAATAGTCTGGAACGCAAGTGGGGTAAGCTCTTTCCTAAGATTTTTAAGACTATTACAGTTGATAACGGAACAGAGTTTTCTGACTGTAAAGGAATTGAGAAAACAGATGATAACGGAAAAAACGGACGTACAAAAGTATATTATTGTCATCCATATTGTAGCGCAGAACGTGGATCAAACGAAAATCAGAACAGAATGATCAGACGTCATATCCCCAAGGGGACTAACTTCGATAAAAAATCTAAAAAGGAGATCCAGAAAATAGAAGATTGGATCAATAACTATCCAAGACCAATGTTTGGTGGTAAATCATCCCAAGATTTATATAATGAAGAAATCAAGAAAATAATTTAATGAGTGGAACTGAATATTGTATTTTTAATCCAGCTATATGTAGGTGGATTTGTTGTTGTGGGAAAATTGGATATATGAATGTTTAAATATGCACTTTATGATATGAAAATGCATATTTAAAATTTTAAAAAATTGTTGCATTAAATACTTGACAATTCAATTTATATTGAAATTAAAAATTTTAGTTGCATGAAGTCAATAACTGTGATAAAATATTGTCTGTTCGTAAGACGCCGGCATGTCGGAATGGCAGACGAGGCAGACTCAAAATCTGTTGGGCGCAAGCCCGTGTGGGTTCAAGTCCCACTGCCGGCACTATTTGCAAAACCCCGTAAATCCAAGATTTTCAGTAAAATCAAGGGTTTGCGGGGTTTTTCTTTACTTACAATCTTTCAAAAAATTAAAGAAATTAGGGTACTTTTAAGAAAAATTTGCCCCAAAATTGTACCCAAAAAGGTACCCAAAAATCTGCCATATAGGCTGTAATACCAGATAGTAAACAGGAGCATTATGATGATAAAAAAGATTTATAAAAAATATGAAATTATATTCAATGTTGTATTATTCTCGATTTTTCCGATTGCGGCTTTTTATCTTATGGAGTTCTACGAACATAATCCTTTTGAAGAAGTCAGATTTATGGCGGGATTTTTTAATATTATTTTGTTTGAGCTGATTGCCTGGATTCTTTATTTTGTTACGGGCAGGGCGAAATGGGCACTTCGTGCATTTTTTATCGTGGCAATGGTTTTTGGACTGATTAATCATTATGTTATGCTTTTCCGCTCGACTCCTTTTGTTCCATGGGATATTTTTTCAATTGGTACGGCGACAAGTGTTGCATCTAATTATGATTTCGCACCGACTGCAGGAGTAGTTGTTGTTACAGTTATATTTATAGCTCTTATTATGCTGATGCATTTTGTTGATTTCAGAATTAAGTGGAAATTCAGGTTCAGACTAATTCCGACTGTGCTTGGAATACTTGCGCTGTGCCTGTTTGTGAATGCCCTGCAGGATGAGGATTTCCAGACGGACAATTATCTGTATCCGTTTCTATTTACACCTGCATATATGACAAAGGTGAATGGAATGGCGGTAACCTTTGCCATGGATCTTAAGTTTGTGGCGGTTGATAAGCCTGATGGGTATAGCAGACAGAAGGCAAAGGAGCTGCTTGACAGCTATGCCGGTACAGATGATAATACTGCAATTACAGATAAAAGTGATTATCCGAATATTGTAGTTGTGATGGACGAGGCATTTTCAGATCTGTCCGTGCTCGGTGATTTTGACACAAACATAGATTATATGCCGTTCGTGCACAGTCTTGAAAAGGGCAATGAGAACACTATAACAGGGTATCTGAATACGTCTGTATGCGGTGGCAATACGGCCGATACTGAGTTTGAGTTTCTGACAGGCAATACGATGGCATTTCTTCCGGTGGGAAGTATTCCGTATCAGCAGTATATAAAAAGTAAGACACCTTCTCTTGCAAGCTATCTAAAGAGTATAGGTTACGCAACGTATGCACAGCATCCGTACTATGGCAGTGGATGGAACAGGGATACGGTCTATCCTCTTTTGGGATTTGATAATCTTTCGTTTATGCAGGATTATTCTAATCAGAGGTTTGTGCGCGAATATATAAGTGATGAGACATCCTTTGATAAGATTATTGAGACCTATGAGAATAAACCGGATGGTCAGCCGGCATTTATATTCAATGTCACTATGCAAAACCATGGCGGATACACAAATACTTACTACGGCTTTGATAATACGGTGACAGCAGATAAGCTCAATAATTCTGCACTTGACCAGTATCTTTCATTGATTAAGCTGACAGACGAGGATTTAAAGAACCTCATTGAATATTTCTCAAATGTGGATGAGAAAACCATAGTGGTATTTTTCGGTGATCATCAGCCAAATGATACTGTGGCGAGCTCTGTTCTTGCAGCAAACGGCATGGATTATAATAATTTATCAAATGAAGAGCTTAAGCTGCGCTATCAGGTGCCGTATGTTATCTGGGCAAATTATGATATTGATGAGGCCACAGGAAAAGACACGAGCGTCAATTATCTGGCTGCAAACGTACTTAAAGCGGCAGGTGTGCCGACAAATGACTATCAGAGCTTTCTGTTAAAGCTGCAGGAGGAGTATCCAATTATATCAGCGGTACGCACGGATAAAACTGCAGATAAGACATTAGATAAAGCATCAAATAAATCAGACAAGGCAACCGGCAGCAAAAAGAAGCAGGCTGATTCGGATATGCTAAACGATTATAAGCTTTTGCAATATTACAGACTGTTTGACTGGGAGGATAAGTGATGAATTTTGTTAAAAAACATCCACTTTTGACAGCGTTTTTAATTCCATTTTTCATATGTATAATCATCTGTATAGGAAATGGTGTATATCCATTTGGCGATTACTGCCTTTTGCATATGGATTTGTATCACCAGTATCTGCCTTTCTTTAATGAGCTGTGGGAGAAGCTAAGAAATGGTGCGAGCCTCATGCATACATGGAATATCGGGCTTGGCAGGGATTTTGTATCGGTATTTGCCTATTATCTGGCGAGTCCGTTAAACTGGCTTGTGGTGCTTTTTCCAAAGAGCCATATTATTGAGTTTATCGAGCTGCTAATCATTTTTAAGATTTCGCTTAGCGGAGCAACATTTTTTTATTTTCTGAAGGAACACTTTGTACTTCTTGGAAAGGATAACAGGTATCATAATAATACATTTGTGCCGGCATTTGTTTTTTCTACGGCATATGCGCTTTCCGGCTTTGTAGCTGCGTATAGCTGGGATGTCATGTGGATGGATGTTGTGGCGGTTGCACCGCTTGCGATAGTAGGACTTGAGAAGCTTGTGCGGGACAAAAAGCCGGTGCTTTACTATGTATCACTGGCACTTTGTATATTGTCAAACTATTATCTGAGCATCATGCTTTGCATCTTTTTGGTATTCTGGTTTGCATGGCTTTTCTTTACGCAAAATGGCGGTAAAATGGCTGCAATTGTGAGATTTGCCGTTTACTCGCTTTTGGCTGGAGGCACTGCGATGGTGCTAATCATCCCGGAGCTTATCATTTTAAGCTACAGCGGTTCATCGGGGATTGAGTTCCCAAAGCAGATAGAGTGGTATTTTAATCTCTTATCAGAGGTCGGCAGGATGTGTACGACAGCAAGCGTCTATGAGGGGGCAGAGAACTGGCCGAATCTGTATGCCGGAGCATTTAGTGTGATGCTTTTGATACTGTTTGTGCTCAACAAAAGGATTAAACCGAAGAAAAAAATAGCTCCTGTATTGTTTGTGCTTTTTTTCATGGCAAGCTTTGCCAATAAACAGCTTGACTTTATATGGCACGGACTGCATTTTCCGGATTCGCTGCCTGGCAGACAGTCGTATCTGTATGCATTTCTTGTATTGACCATAGGCTATGCTACAGTAAGAAAGTGGCGTGGCATAAGGGGCTGGCATGTTGGAGTGGCGGTTGTATTTGCATCGGCGCTTATGGCAGTAAGCACGATGTTTGCCGATGAGGATGTGACAGAGTATTATGCAGTTATCATAAGCATATTGTTTGTTGCGCTGTACGGTATTATGACAGTACTTTTAAAGCTTGCAGCAAGGAAAAACAGGGAGCTTTTGATGGTCATAACATGCGGTATTGCGATTGTGGAGCTGGCTGTCAATATGGCTGTGACAGGACTTGGATGTACCGGCAGAAGCAGCTACAATGCCAATGTGGACGATATGCAAAAGGCACTTAAGCTGGCAAAAGAGGATGCAGCTGACAACGATGTACCATTTTACAGGGTTGAGGATACAGGCCGACTTACTAAAAATGATGGCACACGATACGGCTATGCTTCCGGAACACAGTTTTCTTCCCTGATGAATATAAATGTGAGCCATTTTTATCAGGCTCTTTATATGGAGGGAGGCAAGAATTTCTATTGTTATAACGGTGCCACACCTGTCACGTCAGCCATGCTTTCGGTCAGATATATGGTTACAAAATCCATACAGCCACAGAATGAGCTGACTACACTTGTTGGAAAATGTGGAAATCACTATCTGTATCGGAATAACTACACACTTCCGCTTGGTTTTATGATGGATGAGGGAGTCATTGATGCGTGGAAGCCATCATCGTCATCGAAAATCTATTCGATTAATTCTCTTGGCAGGCTTCTAGGTGCGGCAGATGATACGCTGACCCTGACAGAGTGCACTCAGGTTGAGAATCCCGGAACTACGACTCTCACCTTTGACCATGACGGATATTATTATGCGGCATACGATTCGTGCAGCACTGACAGTCTGACATTCAGCCACGGAGAGTATGAGACCACATACTCGAAGACCACCCTCAGATATCTGTTTGACCTGGGATATGTGAAGGCGGGGGACACGGTTTCCGTCACAAACACTGATGCCGATGCTGTACGATTTAATGTATACGAGCTTTCCATTGCTGCAGTTGAGAGTGCTTACAATACACTCAATGAGCAGACACTTTCGGTGGATGATTTTTCAGATACACACATAAGCGGACACATTGATGTGAAGCAGGCAGGACAGCTTGTACTTTCTATTCCGAGTGAAAAGGGATGGACTATGAAAGTGGATGGAAAGGATGCAGAGTATGAGGATTTTTCAGATACCTTTGTGAGCATTCATCTGGATGAGGGAGAGCATGAGATAGAACTTTATTATGAGACACCGGGGCTTAAGGCAGGTGCAGCTATAAGCGCAGGCTGTGTGGGCGTCTTTCTACTGCTTTTATTGTTTCGTCAAATAGTTAAGAGACGCAGCCGTTTAAAGGTTAAAGCGAACAGTGACAGATAATGCTTACAATGACCTGTAACGCATACCGTTCATTTATGCGAAACACAGAATGTTCAAATTGTAATAGTATAATTCAATAATAAAAATAAAACAGGAGATTAACAAAATGAACAAACAAAACAAAAAAATCGCACAGGAAAAAAGAAGAGTCGAAAGAGAAAAGGCGCAGAAGAAGGCAAAGGTTGTGAATCTGCTGAAATTCTGGGTGCCGGTAGTGGCAGTTGTCGTGGTAGTCATAGTGCTCATCTGGGCAGTTGCGACATCGGGAGGTTCATCGTCAAAGGGCACTGCCGGTACGCAAGCTGCATCACAGACCACAGAATCTCAGGCATCAGAGACACAAAGCAGTGATTCACAGACCAAGGCAGCAACACTGAATACAGAGACTGACACGGTTGCAGAAAAAGGAGATAAGGTAAATATTGATTACACCGGATATATGGACGGAGAAAAATTCGAGGGTGGAAGCACTGATGGACAGGGCGCGGACCTGGTGCTTGGCTCAGGCAGCTATATAGATGGCTTTGAGGACGGAGTGGTAGGTCACAAGGTGGGAGAAACCTTTGATTTAAACCTGAAATTTCCGGATGATTATAAGGTAAATACGGAGCTTGCTGGAAAGGATGTTACTTTTGAAGTGACACTCAACGGCGTATACAAATAAAGAGGATAATACACATATATGGAAAAATCGTTTGAAGATGTACTGGTACAGTTTTATATTGACCAGTACAGGGAGAATGCGAAGAGAAGTACAGGTAAATCTGTAAAGCTGGCACACTATATTCACAGGCTCAATAGCAAGGCAAAATCAATTAAATATGCGCGATTTTCAAAAAATGAGACTGTGGCACTCGACAAGCTGCATCAGGAAATAAAAAGGCTTGCATTGATTACCTACTATTCAAACAATAAGAATGCAAAGCATATTTTAAATAGAGAAATCATTCCGCAGCTCGTCAGGGTGGATATGGAGCAGTTTGATGAGAAGGAAGCAGAGTATCTCACAGAAGATTTTTTAAAGCTTTTGCGCAAGGAGTATATAGGTGCGATATGTACAAGGAGCATGAAGGCGCTTTACAATGAGTACCGCAGCAAGGAGCTTAGAAGAGAAATTGTCACGCTGGTTCCGGCTCGGCCGGAGCTGGAGTTTCCAAAAGCACAGAGCATGAAAAGGCGCTTCATACTCCATATAGGCCCGACTAACAGCGGTAAGACATATCAGGCACTTGAGAGGCTTAAGCTGGCGCAAAATGGAGTGTATCTGGGACCGCTTCGCCTTCTGGCACTTGAGGTATATGAGAAGATGAATGATGCAGGCATACCATGCACCATGCTTACAGGCCAGGAGTGTCTTGAGGTAGCTGACAGCAGAATTACAGCATCGACAGTGGAGATGCTTGACTGTGATAAGGAATATGATATCGCAGTGATTGATGAGGCACAGATGGTTGCAGATGATGACAGGGGACATTCGTGGACCAGGGCAATTCTTGGTACACTTGCAGGAGAGATTCATATATGCATGAGTCCGGTGGCAAAGGATGTAGTCATTCATCTGATTAATCTGTGCCATGACGAGTATGAGATAAGGGAGTATGAGAGAAAGACTGCGCTAAAGCTGGAGGATAAGCCTTTTTCATTTCCGCAGGATGTGAAGGAGGGCGATGCCTTTATCGTATTTTCAAAGAAGTCGGTACTCAATATAGCAGGGCGTCTTGAGGAAAACGGCATAAAGCCAAGTGTCATATACGGAAGTCTGCCGCCGGAAATAAGGCGAAGGCAGATGACGCTTTTTAATGAGAAAAAGACACAGGTTGTCGTGTCAACAGATGCTATAGGAATGGGACTCAATCTGCCGGTCAGAAGAATTGTATTTCTGGAGGTGGAAAAGTTTGATGGAGTATCAAGACGTCCGCTTGTCATCTCTGAGATAAAACAGATAGCGGGCCGTGCAGGCAGATTTGGTCTGTATGATACAGGCTATGTGACAGCTTTGGGACAAAAGAATCTGAATTATCTGAAGAATACGCTAAATATACCGGAGCAGGATATTGATATAGTAAGTCTTGGCTTCCCGCAGGTGCTCCTTACAATGGATGCGCCGCTTGATGCGATAATTAAGCTCTGGCATGAGGCAGAGCCATCAGCACCGTTTAGGAAAATCAATGTCGATGAGATATTGTTTTTGTATGGATATGCGTATAAGGAGCGATACTTTATCGCAGATTTTGATGACAAATATCTGCTTTATAAGATGATTACATGTCCTATAGATATAAAGGACAGGGAGCTTGTCAGACAATGGCTGCGTTACTGCATGTCATATACGTCTGATATCTCTCTCGATAAGCCGGATAAGCATTCAAAGTATCAGGGGCTCATGAAATACGAATCCTATTACAAAAAGCTTGATTTGTACTATCAGTTTTCAGTCCGCATGGGCAAAATTGTTGAGCAGGAGTGGCTTGAAAACGAGCGTGACAAAACACAGGCCAAGATTATGCAGCTTCTTGCAAAGAGTAAGGATGAGTATATAATCAGATGCCGCTATTGCGGAAGAATACTTCCGATTGGCAATTCCCGCAATATTTGCAGGGACTGCTACAGCATGATACGCAGGTAGAGGGCAATAACCGGTTTAATATTGTTATGCGCTATAGTGTTAATTTTTGAGTGATTATTGAGTGATTACGGTCAAGTCGTTGAATTTAGCTGTCCAATGTGGCATAATAGAAATAAGACCAAAATATGAATGGAGGAATTTTTTATGGCAAATAATGAGTTACAGATTGCCGGCTCACAAGGCGAGCTTAGAATCCGTCCTTACGAGCACCACGCAAAGTATTATGAAACAGATCAGATGGGTATAATCCACCATTCAAACTATGTCAAGTGGATGGAAGAAGCAAGACTTGATTTGATGGATCAGATAGGACTCAACTACAGGCAGATGGAGGATATGGAAATCATAAGTCCGGTGCTGTCGATATCGGTAGAGTATCACAGTATGGTACATTTTGATGATACGGTCGTTATCTACACAAAGCTGCTTAAGTATAACGGAATCAAGATGGAGCTTGAGTATGTCATGAAAGATAAAGAGACAGGCGAGCTTCGCACTACTGCAAAAAGCAGCCATTGCTTTTTGAACAAATCCGGCAAACCAATCTCATTAAAGAGAATGTATCCGGAATTAGATACGAAATTTTTTGAATTTAAAGAGGCATAATAAGATGATACAGGATAGATTAAAAGCATTGAGAAGCGAGATGGCAAAGAGGGGCATCTCGCTGTATGTGGTACCTACTGCTGATTTTCATGAGTCAGAGTATGTAGGAGAGCATTTTAAGGCACGCAAATATATTACAGGCTTCACGGGATCAGCAGGTACCGCAGTCATCACTATGGATGAGGCCGGACTATGGACAGACGGCAGGTATTTTGTGCAGGCGGCTGCGCAGCTTAAGGATACCACTGTAAAGCTCTTTAAGATTGGCGAGGAGGGCGTACCGACAGTTGATGAGTATATAAAGGATACTCTTTCGGATGGCGGTGTAATAGGCTTTGACGGCAGAGTGGTAAATGCCGCATGGGGCAAAAGGCTTTCTGAAATCGCAAAAGAAAAGCACGGCAGCATGTATGTAAATGAGGATCTGATTGACCTTATATGGACTGACAGACCACCTATGTCAAAGGAAGCTGTCATGATTTTTGACAATAAATATACCGGTGAGGATATAAGCTCAAAGCTTAAAAGAGTCAGAGAGCAGATGGCAAAAAAGGGCGCAACACTTCATCTGATGTCATCACTTTACGATATAGCATGGCTTTTAAATGTCAGGGGAGGCGACATAAGCTATGTGCCTGTAGTTCTTTCATACCTGGCATTGTCACAGGACAGCTGCATATGGTTTTTGCAGGAAGAGGTTGTGACAGAGGCTCTTAAGGCATACCTTGATAAGAATGGTATACAGACAAGACCTTACGATGATTTTTATGAATATGTTAAGCATATTGATGAAAAAGAAACAGTGCTTCTAAATACATCGGTTGTAAATTACCGCGTCTGCAACAGCCTGCCGGATGGTGTTAAGGTGATTGATGCGGAGGATCCTACAGTTGTCATGAAGGCCGTAAAGAATAAAGTACAGCTTGAAAATCTGCGCAAGGCGCATTTGAAGGATGCAGTTGCGATGTGCAGGTTCATGTACTGGCTTAAGACAAATATAGGTAAGATACCTATGACAGAGATTTCGGCTTCAGATTATCTTGCATCGCTTAGAGCAGAGCAGGAGGGCTTTCTTGATTTGAGCTTTGCCACAATATGTGGATATGCTGATCATGGTGCTATTGTGCATTACTCTGCAACAGAGGAGTCTGACAGGCCGCTTAAGCCGGAAAGTTTTTTACTGGTTGATTCAGGCGGACATTATCTGGAGGGAACCACAGATATCACGAGAACCTTTGCGTTAGGACCGGTGACTGACGAGATGAAGGATATGTTTACGAGAGTGTGCCGCTCAAATATGAACCTGGCAAATGCAAGGTTTAAGGAGGGCTGCTCGGGACTAAACTTTGATATTCTGGCAAGAGAGCCTTTATGGGAGATTGGCATGGACTATAATCACGGTACCGGGCACGGTGTGGGCTATGTGCTCAATGTGCATGAGGGACCAAACAGCTTCCACTGGAAGCAGTATCCGGGCAGGACTGCAGAGCGTGTGATAGAAGAGGGCATGGTCACTACAGATGAGCCGGGCATCTATTTAGAGGGCAAATTCGGTATTCGTACAGAGAATGAGCTTATCTGCCGAAAGGCTGAGAAAAATGAGTATGGCCAGTTCATGTATTTTGAGAATCTGACCTATGTGCCTATAGATCTCGATGCGATTGATCCAAATCAGATGACAGACAGGGAAAAAGGATACCTGAATGCTTATCATGCGAGAGTTTATGAGCTTGTTTCACCATTTTTGAATGATGAGGAGGCCCAGTGGCTCAAGAAATATACAAGAGCTATTTAACGTTACTGTTTGCACTGTAGTGTGACCGGCAGCGATTACAACAATATTATAATTGACAGTAAGGAAAGTATCAAAATGAGTGAAAAGCTTGTACTTATAGACGGACACAGTATTTTAAACAGGGCATATCACGGGCTGCCTGATCTGACAAATTCAGAGGGGCTTCATACAAATGCAGTCTATGGATTTTTGAATATCATGTTCAAGATTCTTGACGAGGAAAAGCCTGACTATCTGACGGTGGCATTTGATGTGCATGCGCCGACGTTTCGCCACAGGATGTTTGATGCGTACAAGGGCACGAGAAAGCCTATGGACGAGGAACTCAGGCAGCAGGTGCCTATGATAAAGGAAATGCTTACTGCCATGGGCATAAAAATCGTGGAAAAGGAAGGCTATGAGGCCGACGATATACTTGGAACTTTATCTGTCAGGGCAGAAAAGGCCGGTATGGATGTCGCTATCATTTCCGGAGACAGAGACCTTTTGCAGCTTGCGACTGACCATGTCATGGTAAGGATTCCAAAGACCAAAAAGACAGGAACCGAGATAGAAAACTACAATACAGCAGATGTTATCGAAAAGTACGGCGTCACTCCAAAGGAGTTTATCGATGTAAAGGCTCTGCAGGGGGATACGTCTGATAATATTCCCGGGGTACCCGGTATCGGCGAAAAGACAGCAGGCGCACTTATAGCAAAATATCACTGTATAGAGGCAGTACATGAGGACGCTGAGAATGTAAAGCCGCCAAGGGCTTCAAAAAATATAGTGGAGTACTGGGAGCAGGCGGTTATGAGCAAGGAGCTTGCGACAATCATACTTGATGCACCTGTTGACTATGAATTTTCTGATGCAAAGCTTAGTGGCGGAGTGGAGTCACTCTACACTGAGGAAGCCTTTTTACTGTGCAAGAGATACGAATTCAAAAACATGCTGTCGCGGTTTAACGTGGAGGCTCCTAAAAACAATGCCGAGGAGCATTTTGTGGTAGTAAGGGACTTAAAGACTGCAGAGAGTGTGTTTGAGAAGGCAAAGAACAAGGAGGTCGCTTTTGCGGTAGTACCGGGAGAGTCTTTGGAAAACAGCGAAAGTGATGGACAGCTAAGTCTGTTTTCGGAGCCGGTTTCTAACGATTATCTTGCTGTTTCGATTTGTTTTTCAGAGGAGGACATTTATTTTATCTGTACAGGTGATGAGATTTCAAGCAGCTTCCTCGATGAAAAATTAAATACCCTGGAAGTAAAGTCATGGATATCACCGGATTTAAAGACCAATCTGCACAGATTTAAGAGCAAAGAGATAAAGGCAGATGACAGAGGCAGGGATTTTGACATGATGGTGGCTGCATACCTTATCAATCCGCTTGTCGGGGAGTATCCCTATGATGCGGTTGCAAAGGACTATCTGGGGCTTATGCTCTCATCTAAAAAGGATTATCTGGGGAAGCTTGATTTCACCCGGATGATGAAGGAGGATGAGAAAAAGGCAGTGGACTGTGCCTGCTACGAGGTGTATACTGCCTGGAAATCAAAGCCGGTTCTTTTGCAGAAGCTAAAGGAAATGGATATGCTCACTCTTTACAGAGATATAGAGCTGCCACTCGTTTTCGTGCTGTATGATATGGAAAATGAGGGTATAAGGGCTGATGGAATAAAGCTAAAAGAGTATGGAGACAAGCTTGCTGTTTCAATAGCTGAGCTTGAAAAGAAAATATATGAGGCAGCAGGTGATGAGTTTAATATAAATTCGCCAAAGCAGCTTGGAGTCATTCTATTTGAGAAGCTTGGTCTGCCAAATGAAAAGAAGACAAAGACCGGTTATTCTACTGCGGCAGATGTGCTTGAAAAGCTGGCACCGGAGTATCCGATTGTCGCGGATATATTGGAATACAGACAGCTAACAAAGCTAAAGAGCACATATGCTGACGGACTTTCGGGATATATTGCATCCGATGGTAAAATCCATACTACCTTAAATCAGACAATCACTGCGACAGGCCGTCTTTCAAGCACAGAACCTAATCTGCAGAATATCCCGATAAGGATTGAGCTGGGCAAGCTTATCAGAAAGGTATTTCTGCCTGAGGATGGAGATTTGTTTGTTGACTCAGACTACTCGCAGATTGAGCTTCGAGTGCTTGCGGCGCTTTCCGGTGATGAAAGGATGATAGAGGCATTTAAGAATGGTCAGGATATCCACAGAAGTACAGCATCCCTTGTGTTTGACACACCGTTTGATGAGGTCACAGACCTTCAAAGACGAAATGCAAAGGCGGTAAATTTTGGTATCGTTTATGGCATCAGCGCGTTTGGTCTGTCTAACGACCTGGGGATTTCAAGGAAAGAGGCACAGGGCTATATAGACAGCTATTTTGTCAAATATCCAAAGATTAAGGAGTTTTTGGATCAGACGGTTTTGGATGCCAAGAAAAACGGCTATACAAAGACTATGTTTGGGCGTATCAGACCGATTCCCGAGCTGAACTCGAGCAATTTCATGCAAAGACAGTTTGGAGAGAGAGTTGCGATGAACTCACCTATTCAGGGTACAGCAGCCGATATCATAAAGATTGCCATGATACGTGTGCATGACAGGCTTCTTGACGAGGGCTTAAGGTCAAGACTTATCCTTCAGGTGCATGATGAGCTTTTAATTGAGACAAAGGAAGCTGAGAAGGATAAAGTGATTAAGCTTCTGGAGAAAGAGATGCGTGGCGCGGTAGATATGAAGGTGTCCATGGAGGTGGGCACCGAGTGCGGCTATGACTGGTATGACGCGCATTGATGACAGAAAAGGAAAAAGTATGATTTTTATAGGAATAACAGGTGGTGTAGGTGCCGGAAAGTCGGCAGTGCTTGACTATCTTAAAAAGCTTAAGGGTGTAAGGGTCATGCTCTCCGATGAGATAGCCCATGAGCTGATGGAGCCGGGAAGCGACTGCTACAATAGATTAAAGAAATTGTTTGCGGAGGAACCGATATGGCTTGAGGATGGACATTTTGACAGACCGGCACTTGCCAAAGTGATTTTTTCGGATGATAAAAAAAGAGAGCTTCTAAACGAAGTAGTGCATCCTGCAGTAAAGGAATATGTGCTTAATGCGGTTAAAGAGGCAAAAAAAGACGGTCTTTTCATGCTTGTACTTGAAGCGGCACTCCTTATAGAGGAGGGATATGGTGAAATTTGCGACGAGCTGTGGTATATTTATGCAAGTGAAGAGGTCAGAAGGAAAAGACTTAAGTCAACACGAGGCTATTCAGATGAGAAGATAGACAGCATCTTTGCAAGCCAGCTCAAAGAAGATGAGTACAGAAGGCACTGCAGGGAGGTTATCGATAATAACGGAGATATCGAAAACACGATAGCTTCGATAAATAAAGCGCTTAGCAAATACAAGGAGTAGTGGAAATGAACAATGTATTCGGTTTGGATATTGGTACAAGAAATGTTGTAGGAACTGTCGGCTATCAGACTGATGACAAGGAATTTGTGGTTACAGCACAGTATGTGAAGGAGCATGAGACCAGAGCGATGCTTGACGGTCAGATACATGATATAGGCAGGGTGGCAAAAACCATTAAGGAAGTAAAGGACGAGCTTGAAAAACAGACAGGACAGCCACTTGAAGAGGTGTGTATAGCAGCCGCAGGACGAGTATTAAAGACTGTCACGACGCATGTGGAGTATGAGTATGCGCAGGAGTCTGTGGTGACCGGCGAGGATGTCCATACGCTTGACCTGCTTGGCATAGAAAAAGCACAGGAGGCACTCAAGGAGGTTAACGATACAAGCTATAAGTTTTACTGCGTGGGATATTCTACAGTCAAATTCTTTTTGAATGATGAGGTGTTTATCAGCCTTGAGGGTCATAAGGCAAACAAAATAGGAGAGGATATCATAGTTACATTTCTGCCGGAGGATGTGGTAGACGGACTGTATGCGGCAGTGGGACAGGCCGGGCTTAGTGTAGCCAATATGACATTGGAGCCTATCGCCGCTATCAATGTGGCAATTCCGGAGAACTATCGTATGCTTAATATCGCACTTGTCGATGTGGGAGCCGGAACGAGTGATATCTCAATCACAAGAGACGGAAGTATCATAGCCTATGGCATGATACCGCATGCAGGAGATGAGCTGACAGAAGTTATTGTGCAGCATTTCCTCGTGGATTTCAATATGGCGGAGAGCATCAAGCTTCAGTCTACGACAAGTGATACGGTTACATACAAGGATATCATGAGCATCGAGCACACAATTCCTGCAAAGGATGTCTGGGATGTGGCAGCACCTGTTGTTGATAATATTGCACAAGAGGTATCGGCTAAAATCAGAGAGCTAAACGGTGACAAAACAGTGAGTGCCTGCTTTGTAGTCGGAGGCGGAGGCAAGATACACGGCTTCACGGAAAAGCTTGCGGAAGGCCTTGACCTGCCGGAGGAAAGAGTCGCTCTAAGAGGTGAGGAAGTGCTTGGCGATGTGACCTTTGAGCAGGAGGATATTAAGAAGGATCCGCTTCTTGTCACTCCAATTGGTATATGCCTGAATTATTATGACCAGAGAAATAATTTTATCATGGTCAGATTCAACGGTGAGAGAATAAAGCTCTATGACAATAACAGGCTTACAATAGTCGATGCGGCGCTTCAGGCGGGATTTCCAAACGATGAGCTGTTTCCAAAGCGCGGCACCCCGATAAACTTTACGGTAAACGGTGTGGCAAGGCTTGTAAGAGGCGAGGCCGGAGAGGGAGCAGTGGTGACCATGAACGGAAAGCCTGCAAGCATCAATACACCGCTTGAGCCAAACAGTGAGATAATCATAGAGCCGTCCACAGCAGGAGAGGCAGCAGAGTATAAGATATCGCAGCTTGATGAGTACAATCATTCTGTCATTACTTTTATCATAAACGGCAGAAGGATTTCATGTCCTAGGTTTGTCCAGGTAAACGGAGAGCTTGAGCCGGAGGATTACAGCATCAGGGAAAACGATGTGATTGAGACAAGAAATTACTATACAGTGCGCCAGATTGCGCAGTTTATGGATCTCGTTATTGACACAGACCAGATGATATTTGTAAACAATGAAGAGGCTGATCTCGACACTCTTGTATACGAAAATTTCTCTGTTGAGTGGAAAACAGATGAATATGGTGTTGCAAGAATCGACAATAACAATTATAATGACACACAAGAGTCTGACAACACAGTGACCAGAACCTCAGAGCAGATGATGAATCAGGTGCTCGATGAGCTGCATGATGATTTTGCTAAAGAAGCTGAAGCATCTGCTGTGCCGGAAAACGAACTGCCGGAAAATGAATTGCCAAAAAATGATATACAGGAAGAAATACAGGAAGAAGACTCATCAGAAAATACAATTACAGTAATTGTAAACGGTGAGCCTGTAGAGCTGTCCGGCAAGGATACATATATATTTGTCGATATATTTACCCATATCTCATTTGATTTACAGGCAGGAAAGGGCAGGGCAATAGCCACTGTAATAAATGGCAGAGATGCCCAATTTTCCGAGGAGCTTCATGAGGGAGACCAAATAGAATTATACTGGAAAGAGAATTAACATGTTAGAATTATGCAGCATTGCCAGCGGCAGCAGTGGAAACTGTATATGTGTGGGCACAGATGATTGTCATGTGCTCATAGACGCAGGCATCAGCGGTAAGAAAATAGAAAACGGACTGAATGAATTTGATATGACGGCCATAGATATGCAGGGGATTCTCGTGACACATGAGCATATAGACCATATCGCAGGGCTTGGTGTCATGGCAAGACGTTATCATATTCCGATTTATGCCACAAAGGCCACAATCGGTGCCATAAAATGCATAAAATCCGTTGGAAATATAGATGATGAGCTGTTTCATCCTATTGAGGCAGGCGTCGATTTTACAATAGGCGATATAGAGTTTGAGCCGCTTCACATATCACACGATGCAGCTGATCCTGTCGCGTACAGATTTAAAAACGAAAATCATGCGATGGCGGTCGTGACAGACCTTGGCACGTATGATGATGCACTGGTTTCAAAGCTTCAGAACCTGGATGGGCTGCTGCTTGAAGCCAATCATGATATAAATATGCTCCAGACTGGGGCATATCCTTATCCGCTCAAGCGCAGGATCATGGGTGACAGCGGACATTTGTCGAATGAGAGAAGCGGGCAGTTGTTATGCGAGCTTCTTCATGATAAATTTGGCTCAGTAATACTGGGACACCTTAGTAAAGAAAACAACTACGAAAAGCTGGCGTATGAAGCTGTCAGGCTTGAGGTCACAATGGGAGACAATCCATATAAGGCAAGTGATTTCCCTATGTATGTGGCCAAGAGAGACAGGGCATCAGACCGCATAGCCGTAGAATAAGAGAACAGGAGAATAAGTTGTTATGGATAACACAAAGAACAAAGTAATCATCACAGTTGTCGGAAAAGACACAGTAGGAATCATCGCAAAGGTATGTACATATCTGTCAGAGGGCAGTGTAAACGTGCTTGATATCTCACAGACTATCGTTTCAGGTTATTTCAACATGATGATGATTGTTGATATGGCAAATGCTACAGCTTCATTTGCAGAGATTTCTGATCAGCTTGATGCACTTGGAGAAGAAATTGGTGTAACAATAAAGTGTCAGAAGGAAGAAATCTTTGAGATGATGCATCGAATCTAGTTTAGCATAAAAATGTCATACACAGTTAAAGGAGAACATTAAAATGATTAATATTGGTGAAGTAATTGAGACCAATGACATGGTGGAGAAGGAAAATCTTGACGTGCGTACAATCACACTCGGTATCAGCCTGCTCGACTGTATAGACTCAGACCTTGCAAAGGTAAATGAAAATATCTACAACAAGATTACAACACTTGCAAAGGATCTTGTATCAACAGGAAAAGAGATAGAGAACAACTACTGTATCCCTATCGTAAACAAACGTATTTCAGTTACACCTATCGCCCTTGTCGGCGGTGCGGCCTGCAAGAGCTCAGAGGATTTTGTTACCATAGCAAAGACACTCGACAAGGCGGCAAAAGAGGTGGGAGTCAACTTCATCGGTGGATACTCAGCACTTGTGTCAAAGGGAATGACAAAGGCGGATGAGCTTTTAATCAAATCAATTCCTCAGGCAATGCTTGAGACAGACCTGGTATGCAGCTCTGTAAATGTTGGCTCTACAAAAACCGGAATCAACATGGATGCAGTAAAGCTGATTGGCGAGATGATAAAGGAGACAGCAGAGGTGACAAAGCACCTTCCTGTATCAGGCTGTGCCAAGTTTGTAGTATTCTGCAACGCTCCTGATGACAATCCGTTTATGGCAGGAGCCTTCCATGGTGTGACAGAGGCAGATGCCATCATCAATGTAGGTGTCAGCGGACCCGGAGTAGTAAAGACTGCTCTTGAAAAGGTAAGAGGCGAGAATTTTGAGGTGCTCTGTGAGACAATCAAGAAGACAGCCTTCAAGGTTACACGAGTAGGACAGCTTGTGGCAAAGGAGGCTTCAAAGAAGCTTGGAGTGCCATTTGGAATCATAGACCTTTCACTTGCACCTACACCGGCTATCGGAGACTCTGTAGCCGATATTCTCTGTGAGATAGGCTTAGAGAGAGCCGGAGCTCCGGGAACAACAGCAGCACTTGCACTCTTAAACGATCAGGTGAAAAAGGGCGGTATCATGGCATCCTCATATGTCGGCGGACTCTCAGGTGCCTTTATTCCTGTATCAGAGGATCAGGGAATGATAGATGCCGTAAACGATGGTGCACTCACTCTCGAAAAGCTTGAGGCTATGACCTGTGTGTGCTCAGTGGGACTTGACATGATTGCAATCCCGGGCGATACAAAGGCCACCACAATTTCAGGAATTATCGCAGATGAGATGGCTATCGGTATGATAAACCAAAAGACAACAGCCTGCAGACTGCTTCCGGCAATCGGAAAGGATGTAGGTGATGTGGTAGAAATCGGAGGACTCCTTGGATCTGCACCGGTTATGCCGGTAAACAGATTCTCTTGTGATGCATTTGTAAACCGCGGAGGAAGAATCCCGGCACCTATTCACAGCTTTAAAAATTAGTAAATAATGGCATTGTTTACAAGCATGTACTTATAAGAATAGCTTATAAGTACATGCTTATTTTAAAGTGGTACTTGACAATGACAAAAATACATGCTTAAATAAAGACAGTTATATGACTGACGGAAGTGGATAACCACATGGAGTATAACAGTTGATTGCCGACCGTCTGGGCGCACATTTATATAAGTTTCCTGCAGAGCTTTATATTTTTATGTGTGTTCAGACGGTCTTTTTTATTCCGGCAGGCCCGAGTAATTTGGGAATGCAGACCACATTATCAGAAAACATGGAGGATGACATGGAAAGAGTATCATTAGCAAAGGAATTATCAAGCACAACATACCCTGGCAGAGGTATAGTTATCGGACGCACAAAGGATGGTAAGAAGGCTGTAACAGCATACTTTATCATGGGCAGAAGCGAAAACAGCCGCAACAGAGTATTTGTAGAGGATGGCGAGGGCATCAGAACACAGGCATTTGACCCTTCAAAGCTTGAGGATCCAAGTCTTATCATTTACGCACCTGTAAGAGTGCTCGGCAACAAGACAATTGTCACAAATGGTGACCAGACAGATACTATCTATGAGCTGATGGACAAGCAGCAGACATTTGAGCAGGCCTTAAGGACAAGAGAGTTTGAGCCTGACGCTCCTAACTATACACCTAGAATTTCAGGAATCATGCATATTGACAATGGCGAGTTCAACTACGCTATGTCAATCTTAAAGAGCAACAACGGCAATTCTGATGCATGCAACAGATACACATTTGCATACTCAGCACCGGTTGCAGGAGAGGGACATTTCATCCATACATATATGGGCGATGGAAATCCACTGCCAAGCTTTGAGGGTGAGCCTACATGGGTAGACATCGAGGGAGATATCGATGAGTTTACCGATATGGTATGGGAGAACCTTAACGAGGACAATAAGGTATCACTTTTTGTCAGATATATCGATATCGCAACAGGCGAGTATGAGAGCAGAATCGTAAACAAAAACAAATAAAACACTATATAAACGGTCAAATATACAAGATAAGCAGATAAAAACAGGAGAACAGAAAAATGCAGGAATACGAATTAAAATACGGATGTAACCCAAATCAGAAACCAGCCAGAATATTTATGAAGGAAGGAGAGCTTCCTATAAAAGTGCTTAACGGCAGAGCCGGATATATCAACTTCCTTGATGCCTTTAACGGATGGCAGCTTGTAAGAGAGCTTAAGAAGGCAACAGGTCTTCCGGCCGCAACATCCTTCAAGCATGTTTCACCTGCAGGTGCAGCAGTAGGACAGCCACTTTCAGATGTGGAGAAAAAGATTTACTGGGTTGATGATATGGATATTGAGTTTACACCACTTGCAAATGCATACATCAGAGCAAGAGGAGCTGACAGAATGTCATCATTTGGTGATTTTATTTCACTTTCAGATGTATGTGACAAGAGCACTGCACTTGTAATCAAGAGAGAGGTATCAGACGGTGTTATCGCTCCGGGCTACACAGATGAGGCTCTTGAGATTTTAAAGGCTAAGAAAAATGGCAATTACTGTGTTATCGAGATTGACCCGTCATATGAGCCGGCACCTATCGAGAGAAAGGATGTATTTGGCATCACATTTGAGCAGGGCAGAAACGAGCTTCATATTGATGATGATTTCTTCTCAAATATTGTGACTGAAAACAAGGAGCTCACAGAGCAGGCTAAGATCGATCTGGCAATCTCTATGATTACATTAAAGTATACACAGTCCAACTCTGTATGCTATGTAAAGGGCGGCCAGGCAATCGGTATCGGAGCAGGCCAGCAGTCTCGTATCCACTGTACCAGACTTGCAGGCTCAAAGGCAGACAACTGGTGGCTTCGTCAGTCTCCACAGGTGCTTGGACTTCAGTTCGTGGATGGTATCAGACGTGCAGACCGCGACAATACTATTGACCTTTATATCGGTGAGGATTATATGGATGTGCTTGCAGAGGGCGAGTGGCAGAAGTTCTTCAAGGTAAAGCCGGACGTATTTACAGCAGAGGAGAAGAGAGCTTGGCTTGACAAGAATACAGATGTAGCACTTGGCTCTGATGCATTCTTCCCATTTGGTGACAACATTGAGCGTGCGCACAAGAGTGGTGTGAAGTATGTAGCCCAGCCGGGTGGATCTGTGAGAGATGACCATGTTATTGAGACATGTAATAAGTACGGTATGGTAATGAGCTTTACAGGAATCAGACTTTTCCATCACTAATCACAAGGTATAGCGGCTATTAAGCTGAATTTAAGCTGAATTTAAGCACAATAAGTAATTCAATAATAGGGGACTTCATGATATAATTACTGTATACATTTTACACAGTAGTTAATCATGGAGTCTTTTTATGTCATTACAGTTTATCACAGGTAATTCAGGAAACGGAAAAACAAAATATCTCTTTAACAGGATAGTGAAAGAGGCAAAGGCAAACCCAAGGGACAATTATCTTGTAATAGTGCCTGAGCAATTTACAATGCAGACGCAGAGACAGCTTGTAGATTTGTCGGAGAATAAAGCTATCATGAATATAGATGTGCTAAGCTTTAAGCGCTTAGCCTACAGAGTGTTTGATGAGCTAGGAATCACAAATCTTACGGTGCTTGAGGAGACGGGTAAGAACCTTGTGCTCAGAAAGCTTGCGGCACAGGAGGCTGATAAGTTAGGCGTAATAGGCAGAAACTTAAACCGCATCGGCTATATAAGTGAGGTAAAGTCACTGCTTTCGGAGCTTGTGCAGTACAATATATCACCTGAGGAGCTCGGAAGATATATTGCCTCAGGCAGGCTATCGGATACACTTTCAGATAAGCTCAAGGATGTGCTCGTGCTCTACGAAGCATTTGAGAAGTTTATGCAGGACAAATATATCACTGCAGAGGAAATACTTAATGTGCTTTGCAATGTGGCGGAGGAGTCTGCCATTCTTAGAAATTCAGTCATTGCATTTGATGAATTTACTGGATTTACACCTATACAGAACCAGCTCATCAAAAAGCTCTTTGTCATTTCAAAGAAAATATATGTAACGCTCACAATAGACTGTCGTGAGGATATCTTTAAGAGCAGGGGCATGCAGGAGCTGTTTGACATGCCAAAAAGGACAGTGAAATCACTCACCGAAATGGCAGCGTTTTATGGCATAGAAGTCGAGGAACCTATTATCCTTGATAAAAACTACCGGCTTGCAGAAAACGAAGAGCTAAGCTTTATGGAACAGCAGCTTTTCAGAAAACGAAGATGCTCCTTTAAAAAAGTACCAAAGCACATTCATATAGACTGTCTGCGTGACCCGAAGCAGGAGCTGACAAAGATAGCCAGAAGAATTAATGAGCTTGTAAGGAACGAAAACCTGCGTTACCGAGATATTGCTATAGTCACAGGAGATGTGAATATATATGCAGGTTATGTGCGTGAAATATTTGACAAATACAATATTCCTTACTTTATCGATGCCACACAGGAGATACTTTTCCATCCGTTTATTGAGTTTATCAGGTCAATACCCGATATTGCGGCACAAAATTTCTCGGCAGATGCGGTGTTCAGATTTTTGCGGTGCGGCTTTACGGAGCTTTCGGCCAGTGAAATAGATGTACTTGAAAACTACGTGCTCGCCTGTGGTGTTAGAGGAAAAAGTGCGTGGGACAAAAAGTGGGTCAGGCTGCCAAAGCATAAGGCAGGCTATGACATTGAGCTTTTAAACCAAAGCAGGGAGTATATAATAGGGCTGCTAAAGCCGGTATATCAGGTGTTTTCCGATAAAAAATCAACGGTAAAGGACTATGTGCTCGCTATATATAAGCTGATAGTTTTGCTTGATATACCTGATAAGCTTGCAAAAAAGGAGCAGGCACTGCTTGAGGCAGGAAATCAGACCGCATCAAAGGAATACGGACAGATATACAAAATAGTCATGCAGCTCTTTGAAAAATATGTGGCGGTGCTGGGTGATGAATGCATGGATGCAGAGGAATTTACACAGATACTGGATGCAGGACTGGATGCGGCAGATGTAGCAGTCATACCGCCGGGATACGACACTGTGACCATTGGAGATATTGAGAGAACGCGTCTGACCAACATAAAGGTCATGTTTTTTGCAGGCGTAAACGATGGGATTGTGCCAAAGGCGGCAGGAAGAGGAGGTATCATATCCCAGTATGAGAGAGAGGCACTTAAGGAGCTGGATATAGAGCTTGCGCCTGGGGCAAGGGAGCAGGCATTTATACAGAGGTTTTATCTGTATCTGAACATGACAAAGCCATCCAGGGAACTTTATATCAGCTATACAAGGCTTGACAGTGAAAAAAAGGCAGCACAGCCTTCATACCTCATAGGCATATTAAGGGGGATGTTTCCGGAGCTTGTCGTGACTGAGACAGAGGATGTAGAACAGCTTTTGGATATATCAAGCAGGCAGAGTGCTCTGGATTATCTGCTGTCAAATGAGGAGGATGACAGATGGTGCGAGATTGCAGCAGCGGTGATG
>OGLI01000671.1_pt1 | contig 27363 bp, 7 predicted proteins | sample 1572661 | NCBI WGS metagenome assembly OGLI01 (sample SAMEA2581901, study PRJEB24529) | metagenome | biome: Human gut stool | place: China | collected 2011 | reverse complement strand
TCTCCTGAAGCTTATAAAATTATTTCTGAAAATAAAGGTGATATAACTAATATAGTTGGCATTGATACTTATCTTCTTGTACATACTGAAAAATCTTTGTTTACTTTTAATGTTAATAATCAACTTAAAACTGCTGAACAAGATGTTCAGATGTTAATGCCGGATGTATTTGAAGTTGAATATAAAGAAATGTTCTCAAGTAAATATGGTATTGCTGGTTTTCAAGATTTTGTTTCTTATATAGTTGGTGATTTCGGTTATATATTCTATGATAGAAATTCAAAGAAACTATATAACTTTAACGGTAGTAATATCGAAGATATTGATGGAAATATAAGTAAATTTATTCATACTTTTAATGCTGATTATATTTATATGGGATATGATACTGCTAATGCTCGTTTAATGTTTAATTTTATAAAAGAAAATAAATCTCGTATTAAACAAAGTTGTATATTTAGTTATAGTCTTTATAATAATAATTGGATTAGTACTCATAGTTATACTTCTGATTATAAATTTATTACTTTAAAAGATAATTTTTATCTTATTGATAAGGTTCAAGGAATGTATCGTATTCGTGAATTTGATAATGAAAATTATAATGAATATAATGATGATAATCTTAATCCGTTTATGAATAACGAAGTTGTTAATGATAAACTTTGTTCGTATGTTGATGTTTATTTTAATAACAATAACAGTTATAATACTATTAAGATATTAAACTTTATTACTTATATTATTAATAAAGAAAAGAATGATAATTTTGATGTTCTTGGTTGTTATATTTATACTAATTGTTGCTATTCAGATTATTGTAATTTGATTGAAGAAAGAAAAAGTGTTGCTGAATATAAGAAACCTTATTTAGAATATGGTCGTTGGAATTATAATTGGTTTAGTAATAAACTTAATAGTTTTGAAGAACAAGAAATTGTTAATCGTATTACAGGAATTATAAACGATAATCTTGAATATAATCAAACTGCTGTTGATGCCAAACTAATTGTTGGTAAATATTGTGTTATTAGATTTGTATTTAGAAATACTAATAAGAAAGTTTTAATTAAAGATATTCAAGCGTATTTTAATAAATAATATATGGAAACTAAATATGTAGATAGAGATAAAGCTTTTTGGGGTGCTGCAATCGGCGCTGTTGGTAGTATTGTTGGTGGTTTGTTTGGTCGTAAGAAAAGAAAGAAACAAGCCGAAGCTCAACGTCAAGCTGAAATGATTAATTATCAGAATCAGCAAAATGCTATTAATACTCAATATCAAAATACTCAAAATGCTATTGATGCTCAATATGAACAGAATGTTCTAAATGTTAAAGCTCAAGAAGAACTTAATCGTCAGCAAAATGAACTTGCTGCTAAAAAGACTGGTATCGAAAACGCTGCCGGTCTTACGTCGTTATATACAAATGAATCTGAATTAAACAAAGAATTTCGTAATAGATTCATGCGTTGTGGTGGTGGACGAAAAGTTCGTAAATGTGGAGGAAGTAATAAGAAAACTTGTGGTGATAGAAAGAAAGCTGCGTTTGGTACATGGACAAATGATACTACTAATGCTCTTATAGGTACTGTTGGAAATGTTGTTGGAAATGCTATTGCTGGAAGTGGCGGTTATACTCCTACTGCTAAATTACTTAATTATAAAACTAATACTTATAAAACTTATAAACCTGCTGAATTAGAAATCTATGATGACGTTGCTGATAAATTCAATGTTCGTAAAACTGGCGAAAATACTGCCAAATATGCCAATGCTCAAAATAATAATGTTGCTGCTATGAATACTCTTGGTCAAAATCCTACTGCTGCTATTACTGCTGTTTCGCAAATACAGTCGCCTCGATACGCTTGTGGAGGTGGCAAAAAAGTACATAAACGCAAACGCTGATGCTATTTGCTTGCCCGTCATGGCATTTTCATATCTGAAATGATTAATCTATCACGATTTAGATTGCATGCCGTGACGAGCATTAAAACGACTAAATAAAAATTATTGACATGAAGAAAAATAAAGCTAAAGATGGTATTGTAGTTAATGCTGGTAATGGTAATTATATTCCTAATATTGTTCGTGGAGGAGCTGCTATTCCTATTGGTAAGAAAAATTTCTATTATATGCAAGGTAGAAAACATGAACAAGGTGGTATTGATGTTGGTCGTAATGCTAAAACTGGTCTTGAAGTTGAGGGAGAAGAAGTTATGCAAGTTACTCCTAATGAAGTAAGAGTCTATTCCTCTGTTCCTTTCCTACGGGGGGTCTCACCTGCTGAATTAGTCTTAAATGGTGCTGATGCAAATAAAGTTTTTGCTGCTCAAGAAAAATATAAAAATAATAATAGAATTAATGATGATGGAACTAAATACAAATATGGAGGCATTAATAATAAGCAATATTATGCTAATAATAATAGTGTTTCTTTTAGAAATAATAATAAAAATAATAAAACGAAAAACCAAAAATTATATAATAAAAATAATAATATTGCTTTTAAGTATTTGGCAAATAATGATAACATTAAATATAATGATAACGACAATATTAATGTTACAAATAAAAGTAAAATGGGAAAACTTGTTTCTATAAACGGTAACGTTAAAAACGGTCTGATACATACTCCTAATCAAGATGTTCTTGCTTATAATAAAGAAAGAAAACCTCGATTTAATGGACGTTATTCTAAGCCTGGATTGCATAATCTTGAACTTCTTGTTGCTGATTTACTATTACCAAAAGGTAAAGTTAATATTGAACCTGATGTTTCTAAACGTTTAGGTTGGGTTGAAGCTCATAACAGATTAGTTGGTGCTGATATATCTCAAAAACCTTTAGATGCTAAAAAAGATAATACTAATGTTGTTCATACTATTTCTGAAACAGAAAGACGTACTCGTAAATTTGTTTGTGGTGGACGTTCTAAAGCTAAAGTTGGTAAAGGATTTAGAATTAATAATGATAAATATAATATTGGTGATACAATAACTTATAAAGATAAACAATATATTGTTACCGATAGAAATGAAGCAAAATCTATTGATAAAAATGTAAATAGTTATGTAGATGGAATTACAGGTGCTGCTCGTAGAGTTCCTACTTCTCCTCAATTAAGCTCATCCTCTACAGGGGGTGTTAATAATAGAACTTCTAAATCTGCTAAACCTACTATTCAAAGAGTTAATAAATTAGCTCCTGCAACTAATGCTGAAATGGCTGGTATTAGAAGAGGTCTTGAACCATTACTACAAAATACTATTGTAGATAAACTTAATAAAAGTGTTGATAACGATTTGAATGTTATGCCTGTTCAAGATGATGTTGCTAAAACTCGCAATATGGATAATATTCTTTTAGGAGTTAATCTCGGTAGTTCTGTTTTAGATGCTGTAATGGGAAACATTTATGCTAATCAAATGCATGGATATACTGCTCCAAATATTACTGCTCCTACTATTAAGAATCCTGGAGAAATTAAACTTAATGAGGAAGATTTAAAAGATATTCCTGCTCCTATTCTTATGGCTGCTGCTAAATTAAAAACTCGTTATAACGCTAATCCTCAGCTTAGTAAAATTGAAGATGATACTCGTCGTATAATGGGCGAGATTGGTCGTAATACTTCTAATAGTCGTGTTGCTCTTGCTCGTAAACAACGTGCTGCTTTACAAGGACAGCAAGCTAAGAATGAAGTTTATGGACGTAAAGAAAATATTGAAACTGAATTGATTAATAAAGATAAACTTAATCAACAAGAAGTTACTGCTCGTAATCTTGCTCGTTATGACCAGTATAATCAAGCTCTTGCTGCTCAACGTGCTAATCGTGCAAGACTTAGACTTGCTGCTGATACTGCTAATATTCAAAATAAACTTGCTGTTAGTACAGCCAATGCTCAACTTAAATCTCAAGCTGATAGATTTAATACCGCTAATAAAATTAATCAACTTGTACATCAGGCTGGTATTGATGCTGCTAAAGCAGAAGCACGTTCAAATATATTTAGCGGTATGTTAGGTAATATCGGTAGTGCTCTTAATACATGGAATAGAAATAAACGTCAAGCTAAACTTGATGAAGAAACTCTTAGAGTTCTTGGTTTACGTGCTCCTAATGCAAATAAACTTGTTCTTAGTGCTCTTGGTTATTAATTTTTAAAATAATATAGATATGCCTTTTGGTAGTTTTAAATCAATAGATTATAATTATGTTCCTAAACATAATTTGGAAGTTATAGGTCAAACTTATGATTATCTTCAACAAAGACATGATGCTGCTGTTGCTCAAGAAAGTGCTTTAAAGAAACAAATTGGTGAACTTGAACTTAATGCTCAAGAAGATGAATTTAAACAAATGCTTGTTAATAGTATTGAAAGTAAAATTCAAGATGCTGTTGTAGGTGATTTTAAAGGTTATGCTCTCGATGAAATAATTGCTGAAGCCGGTAATCTTGCTTCTGACCCACGTGTTATTGGTCGTCTTCGTGCTCAACAACAATATAAAGCTTATCAAGATAATCTTAATGCTCGTACTGATTTATCAGAAGATTATAAAAATTATTATCGTCAAATTAATACTTATCATTATGAAGATAAGTTAGATGCTGCCGGAAATGTAATTGGTGGTAATGAATGGAAACCTGAAAAACAAGAAGTTAGTGAAGTTCCTACTTCTGTTATTTATAATGAAGCTTTGAAAATTGCTCAAGCTGATGCCGGTGGAGGAGAAAGTTATAGTTTTCTTGATGCTAACGGAAAACCTACAAGCGATTATACTAAATCTGCTACCGGAGAAATGTTTATGAAAAGTGGTAATAAGTGGGAAAGACTTAGTGAAGATAAACTTCAACATGCTCTCGATGCTGCTATTGAGGGAACTCCTGGTGCTAAAGCAAGTCTTCAACAGGATTACGATATTGCTCTTTGGAAAGATAAAACTCAATCTAAGAATAATGATGTTCGTGATAATAACGGCAATCTTATGAATTATGATGAGTTTATTAATCGTCGTTTTAATAATTTTAAGAAAGCTGCTGCTTATAACAGAAGTTATAGCACGTCTGAATTTGGTGAGGCTTTAGCTTCTGCTAAGAAAATTGCTGCTGCAAGCGGTGGTGTTGCTAATGATAATAATTTTGCCAATGTTATAGTAGATGGTGCTCCTCTTGTTGCTAAAAATGAAAGTGCAATAGAAGCTCGTGCTAATATTCAAAATAGTAAATCTGCTATTGCGGATATATTTTCTCGTAATGGTATTCAAGGAGATATTAATTCTATGGATACCGCTGCTCTTCGTCAACAAGCTAATTCATTACCTAATAGTCCTGAAAAACTTGAAGCTCTTAATGCCATAAAAACTATTGAAGATAATACCGAATTTATGAATAAGATTCTCGGAGTTAATGCTGGTACAGAAGCTGGTAATGCTTTTGAAACTTATACTGCTCTTAGTTCCGGAACTGATATTCCTGATAATCAGTTTAGAAGTGGTGTTAATCAATACATGGATGCTATATTTGACGAAAATACTTATGCTGTTAGACAATATCTTAACGATGACGAATATACTACTCTTGTTAAAAATTTAGGTGGCGACAATGCTCTTAAATCTTTAGGCATTAGAATTGGTAGAGAAAATGGAATGCAATATGTTGAACTTCCTCGTCAAGCTAAAAACAATACATTTAATTTCTCTAAAGCTGTAAGAGATGCTCGTAATCAAAATACAAATCTATTTAAAGAAATGATACAAATGCCAGGACGTGCTCTTCGCGGTCTTGGTTTTATTGATTATGATAAGACTAAAACAGTACCTAACGCTGTTAAAATTGGTAAGAATGGAGAAAAAATTCTCGATGTTACTCCTACTGAATTATCTGCTCAAGGAACTGATTATGGTAGCAATACAAGTTTAGGTGGTATTATGAATAATTTTGCTAATTTTGGTGATGATTTAAATCGTAATGCAGAAGCTATTATTCAGCAAGACGTAATAATGCCGACTGAAATCATTGCTAATGTTAGTCCTACTCATGCACAAGCTGAATATAATCTTAAACATGGTATTGGTAAACCGGAAGATAATAAACGTATTATGGATGTTGAAGAAGAGAGATTTAAACAAGCTCTTGGTAATATAGATTTTACTCAAACTCCTAATACTTATATCTATGATGAAGATACTTCTACTTATCGAGAAATGGATACAGAAGAAGAAATGAAATATACTAATATCATTGCTAACGCTAAAGAAAACCTTACTGTTAATGGTATTACGTATTATGCTGATGGAAGTATTCGTTCTGCTGTTACTATCAAAGACCCGAAAAATCCTGAAAAAGCTCCTAAGCGTATTCAGTTTGGACTTAATCCTGTTATGTCTAAAGACTGGCTAAATGATACTAATACTAAAGCTGGTATTCGTTTGTCTAAACTTCGTAGTTATAAGTACGATTACAATATAGGAAATAGTCCTTATACTTCTAATATCGGTAAATATCAAATTGACAGCGATTTGAATCTTATTAATAAAACTAATAATAGAGTTATTCGTCAGCTTACTCCTATCGAAGCTCAAGACTTGATTGAAAAAGATATTCGTCTTGATGAAGCAGCTAATGCTTATGTAACTGGTCAAGTTACTGATATTAAATATTTAGCTGCTATTATTAATAGCGTTGCTGAATCTTACTCTAAGTATTTGTATAATACTACTGATTATAAGCAAAATATTGCTAATGCTATTGGTAATAATTTAACTGAATATAAATAATATGGATGTACTAAAATTTTTGCGAGAGGGAAATAAAGTTCCTAATCCGGAATATAATCCTAAAACTAAAAAGGGGGCTACACAGCCCCCATTCTTCGTTAATACAGACCCTGATGCTGATGCAAAAAATAAACTTCTTAGTGTTATTGCAGAGGGTCGTAGTTATCGTAACACTCCTATTAATCTTCATCCTGATGAATATGCTCCTTATAATGTTTTTGTAAATAATATTGATACTCAAGAAGAACTTGATAAAGAACGTGCTGCTAATCAAAGCGAATTTATGCAGGCAATAAATAGTGGCGGTCGTACTCTTAATCAATTGACTGTTGGTACTGTGTTAGGGGCTGCCGATTTAGCATCTGTAATTGTCGATGCTATGGATAAAGATGGCTTTAACTATGAAAGACCGCAAGTTGTTCAAGCTATATCTGATTTTAAAGATGCTATTGATAAGCGGATGCCTATTTATAGAGAAAATCCTAATGCTGCTTTTGACGTTACTGATGTTGCATGGTGGGGAGAAATGATTCCATCTATTGTTACAAGCGTTAGTTTAGCCGTTCCTGGTTATGGAGTTTCTAAAGCTGCTTCTATGTTAGGAAAAATTCCTACTCTTAATAGAATGACAACTAAAGCTGCTAATATTCTTAAACTTACTCAAAAAACTCGTGATATTATTAGCACTGGAGCGAGTATGACTACTAACGGCGCTACAATGAGATTGCTTGAAAATTATCAAGAAGCTGTTCAAACTAAAGATGATGCTAAACAATTTGCTAATCAGCAATTAGCTTCTATGAATGATGAGCAACGTGCTACTTTTATAAAGAATAATCCTCAATATGCCGATAAGTCTGATGAAGAAATTGCAGAAGATATAGCAACTAATGCTGCTGGAGAAACTTTTGTTACCGATTGGCTTAATTTAGGTTTTGATATTGCCCAATTATATGGATTAAGAAATCTTGTTAAATCTTCTCTTGTTCTTAGTAAAAGTAGTAAACTTCGTAATCTTAATAATAAAGCTGCAAAACAATTCGGTATGACTGCTGATGAAATTGCTGCTTCTAATGCTGCAAGTTTAACTAAACTTGAAAAAGCTCGTACTTTAGTAAACAATCTTGGTTATGATATTCTTCATGGTGCTCGTAATGAATGGACTGAGGGAGTTGAAGAAGCCATAAACTATATAGCACAAAATAAAGGTATGGAACTTGCTAAACTTGTGTTTGATAAGAATACTGATACTAAAACTTTAGGAGATTATCTTTCTGATGCTCACATGTGGGAAAGCGCTTTTTGGGGTGTTTTAGGTGGTGTTGCTTTTACTGGAGTTGCTGGTAAAGCAGGAGAAATTTATAACCGTAAATTTAATAAAGAATTTGTTGCCGGTGAAAAACAACGTGAACAAGAAATAACTAATCGTGCTCTTCTTGCTCAACAATATCAAGAACAAATGTCTGCAATTAATAACAATAAAAATCCGTTTAATGTAGACAAAAAAGGAGAAGCTACTGAAATTCAAAGTGAATCTGAAAAAGAACTTCTTAAAGATATTGCTCGTAAGAATTATACTTCTGCTTTAGCTATTAATGCTATTAATACAGGTAATATGGATTTCCTTGAAACCTATATTGATAGTGACGAACTTCGTACTGGTTATGCTAAAAAATTTGGTCTTAGTAATGAAGAAGCTACTAAATTTCAACAACAAGTTAAGAATGATATAAAACAAACTAAAGATTTATATCTTAATTCTGTTAATAAAGCTCTTAAGTTTGGTGCTTCTATGAATGTTGCACAAATAATTGCTAAACAACATATTGATGCAAATAATACAAATGAATACAATAAACAAATTAATCAATATACTGAAAATCTTTTCAATGAAAAAGTTGCTTCTAATCAAAATATTAATCCTGAATATTTTGCTGCTGTTGAAAATTTAGCTTATGCTAATAAACTTACTACTCTTCGTAATCATAAATCTTTGCTTCAAGCTTCTGAACAGAATGATGATACTCGAAATATGATTGAGCAAATAGATAATGAAATTGCTTATCTTGAAAATAACGCTCCTGCTGGATATGATTTTAATGATAAAGAAAATGAAGCTAAAACTAAAGAATTTAGAGAAAAATATTCAGAAGAATATAATATTGCTTATAATAAATATAGAACTAATCTTAATACTAAGTTAGATAGAGCAAATGCTCGTGATACCGACGCTGATTTTAAAAAGCAAGTTAATCATTATATGAATGTTTTTGATGAATCTCGTAGAAAGATTATCAATAATGCTCTTGAAGAATATGGTCAACTTTATGATAAATATGGTAATAATATTAATAATGAAAATGCTATTGAAGATGCAGATAAAAAGAAACTTGATACTTTGAAAAAAGTATTTGTTGCTTCTGATATTAGTGATTCGAGAATTAATAATTTTATTAATAATAAAAAGAAAAAGAAAGAAGCTGCTGACGAATATAGAGAAACTGCCGATGATGTAGTAGAAGAAAACATTGGAGAAGAAACTGATGCTGACGCTGCTGTTGATAATACCGCTAAAGAAGAAAAAGGTAAAACTGAACCAAACCAATCCTCTACGGGGGGTCTAAAAGAAGCAATTAATGAAGCGGCTGAAACTACTGAAACTGCTGGAACTACTACTGCTACTGAACAACCTCCTACTGCTCAAGCTACTGCTGAACCTGCTGGAACAGAAACTACTGCCGATAATGAAAATGTACAAGGAACATCCCCCGTAGAGGATAAGACTGATAAACCTACTACTTCTCAAAAAGTTTGGGATGATTTTGCTGTTAATGATTTTGCTCTTGAATGGATTGGAGTTAATATTCCAGATATTCTTACCGAAAATGCTGAAACTATAATGGCATATTATGATAAATATATTCATGATGCTATTGCAAATGGTATTGATAAAGAAACTGCCGACGTAGTTTGGTACAGTATTATGAATGGTCTTTATGGAGATGAACTTTCTTATGATAATCAAGGAACTCGAAATAGTGCTATTGATGATAACGATAAAACTATGTTGCGTGCAGCGATGCTTGCGATAATGAATCGTAGAATTGGTAATCGTGGTAATATAGAAAATGTTATTAAACGTTTTGTTGAAACCGCTAATGAAAATGGTATTACTTATGGTGTTGATATTGACGGTAAGACTTATTTTAATATAGAAGATTTAGTTTCTTATATTTATGATATGTCAAAAGTTGATGTTATTGCTCAATATCTATTTGATGAAATAACTAATTATATTGTTAGTGACGATAATACTAAATATATTGCTACAGATGATGAATCAATGACAATGCTTAATCGTGAAGCTAAAGCTAATCGTATTAAACGTCACGCTGAAATTCGTGCTAATTGGTTAGTAACTAATCCGTTCAATAACATTAATGTTGATGGTATTGATACTAATGAAGAACAATATGTAAATATTACTCAGCTTCAACCTGGTGAAGAACTTATTGGTAAAGCAAGTAATGGTCGTATTTATATAGGTCGTAAGAACGGAGCAACTATTGGTTATATGGGTATTCCTCGTTATGATGAAAATACAGGAATGCTTAGTCATGTTAATCGTGGTTGGAAATACGATATTATTGTTGATAGTAATGCTGGTGTTCAATGTAAGTTTAAAGATTATGTTTTAAATGTTATTAATAACAAGAAAGATGTTGTTGCTAAATCTGTAAAACTTAATCAACTTATATATCAACTTAATAGCAGAGGTGAAGATGTTAGAAATAACGAAGAAGTTAAACGACTTATAAAAGAATTGCTTCCGCTTATTGATAACAAAGAACTTGCTATTTATAATGAAAAAGATGATGACGCTATTTTTGATTTAGTAAAACATTTTACTGATATTGTTGGTGTTGCTATTATGCACCCTGATGATATTGTTGGAAACGTAAATAATTGGTTTGATAAAATCGCTGGCAGTTTTGTTCAAACTTACGAATTTGCTCGTAATAAAACAAAAGGAACTTTTAGAGTTGCTGATGTTAGTAAAGGAAATATAGTTTTGAAAGATATTGCCGATAATGATATTCGTGAAGTATTTGATGATTATAACGAAGATAAAGTTAAACTTGCTACTGTAACAAGTGCTGCCGGTATTCAAATTAATGACGAAAACGATTTACGAATAAATAGAGAGTTTGTTAAGAGCAATCTTGTTGGTACTTCTTTCTTTGCTATAATGGATGGGCATGGGGGTTATGATATTGCTCAAATAGCTAAGCCTCGTTTTGAACAACTTCAAAATAAAGAAGCTAAAGAAATTCGTGCTGCTCTTCAAAAAGAAGTATTTGATATAGTTCAAGATTGGATTGAAAATAATCCTAAAGTTGATGATGTTATGGAACGTCTTAATCAACTTATGGGTAAGTCTGGAATGTTTGAAGGAATTAAAGCCAATAAGACAAATAATGGAAATATTATGATTGGTTTTACTACTCGTAATGATGGTAATACTTCTATTAAAAATAATAATATATTTCATGGACTAATAATCTTGAATGAAGCTAACGGAACTCGTGGTCGTAATGTTAGTTATAATACTGATATAAATCTAATTAGAAATCGAAGTAGTCAAGCTGGCGCTACTGCTCCGTCTTATAAGTATTCGTCAAGAATAGATTTTATTCGTACTAATAGAGAATTTATTAATTGTATTGATAGTCTTTGTGATAACGCAAATATTAATATTCCATTTGCTTTTGCTAAAGACAAAACATTTAATACAATTGATGGAAAATATATTAGACGGGAAAATAATAAAACTATTATTGAAGTTGGCGGATATAAAAAAGAATATGATAGTTATCAACAATTTCTTGTCGAGAATGGTTTGATTAAAACTAAACTCGATAAAGATAAAAATGGTGCTAATTATACTAAGAATAAATATGTTGGTGTTAATATTCGTTTTGATGTAGCTACTCCTGTTACAACTCAAGAACAATCTGTTGATTTAAATAGTAAATTTGATTCTGATGAATTGGTTAGTCGTCTTAATCAAAACACTACTGTTGCTGATAGTTTTAGAGCCATATTTGCAGGAAATGAAGTTGCGTTAAATAAACTCAATGCTCTTGATAATATTGGCATTATACCTAAATTTATCAATGTTCAATCAAAATTGACTGATGAAGCTGGTAATGAAGTTTATGCTCAATATAATCCTGCTACGAATGAAATAGATATTAATGCTAATCAATTTAATAAACAAAGTTATAGTTGGGCTTTACGTAGAATAGTTCATGAAAATCTTCACCAACAACTTAATAATGTTTATTCTCGCAAAGATGCTCTTGATAAATTAGAAATAATATATAATGCTTATGAAAAATATGTTCGTGAAAATCATCCTAATGAAGATGCTTATACAAGATTCTTAAATATTCGTGCTGATAAAGTTCTTGCTCTTGAAGAATTTGTTGTTGAAAGTTTAACAAATCCTTTATTAATTAGACAGCTCAATGAAATAAATGCTGATGGTGCTGTTCTTAAAAATAAAACTGATAAATCTTTACTTCGTAAATTACTCGAAGTTATAATGGATATTATTGGTATTAATATTAATAAAGGGAGTCTTCTTGAACAAGAACTTGATATTCTTAATGATATAGCTGCTAAAGACGATTCTGACACAGCAACAATGAGACCCCCCGTAGAGGATGAGATTGGTCGTGTTGCTTCTCCAGAGCCTCTTGCTAATGATGATTTTACCGATATTGATAATACTGATTTTAGTGATACTGACTTTGAATTTACTGATGCTCCATTTAGTGCTGTTAGCGAAGATTATATGGCAGATAATATAAACGACTTTATAAACGGTTTGCCTGCATCACTACAAGCCGATACACGCCAAATGCTTGACGATGGCAGCCTTACAATGTATTGCGAATAGGATTGTTCAGCATAAAACGAAAGTCGCTTAGAACGAAGAAAAACAGTCTTGTCGAGTGTGTAAGTATATTTTACTTCATGCTCGACAACACTATTAATAACAATAAACATAATGATAGTATGAGTTGTACTGTTAAGATTACAAACAATGATAATCTCGACAATTTGTTAGCCGAAAGAGTTGGTCGAGGTTCTAAAGAATATATTGAACTTGCTTCTGTTTATAACAGTAAGAATTTCAAGAATTATATTGCTAATAACAATGTTGATGTTAACGATGTTAATACTATTTATGATGCTCTTGTTAATATGAGAAATAATACAACAATGAGTATTCGTAATATTATTAATCGAGAACAAACTAAATCTGCTGATGGTTTTAGTTCTTATACTGCTCGCATAGATGCTATTAATTATATTGCTTCAACAGCAAATCTTGTTTATTTCAATGATTTGTTTAGTAATAAACGAAATATTAAAACTGTTCGTCAACTTCAAGCTTCTACGTTTGTTCGTATGCTTCAAACTTATGCTAATGCTGTTAAGAGAAATAATCCTGGTAATACAGAATTAGTATCTGTTATTTCTCAATATAGTAAAAATAGAAATTATAATGAACTTCTTAATTATCTTCAACAATATAATAAAGATAATGTTGCTTTACAGAATCTTTATACTGGAGTTAGTTATATTTTGAATAAAGATTTCTTTAATGAAATTGCTAATAATAAAAATGTAGCTCAAATTAACAGTAGATTTAATGAAACTCCAGAAGATACTGTTAATCAAGAAAGTTTAGATTTTGAAGAAACTGGTGAACTTATTGCTGATGCTGTTGATGAAATAGACCCATCTTTAAATCAATTAACTAATACTCTTGGAGTTATTCCTAATTACGAGGGACATATTGAAGAAATAGTTCGTGTATTTCTTAACGCTATTCCTAAACTTAAAACTACAAAACGAAGTATAACTAAAGATTCAAGAACTGGTAAAGACGTTACTGTTTACGATTATACTTTTAATGATAATCTTACTACTGTTGAATTTGAAGATTATTCTGTAATCAGCAATCTATTATTTACTAAAGTTAATAATGATAATTTTGATTCATTTATGAATAGTCTCGAAGAAGTAGCTAATAATATAGCTGGTGCTGAAAGTCTTATTTATATCAAAGATTATCTTACTAATAATAAACAATTTGCTTATAAGTTTAGAATGATTTTTAATCGTCCTATTCCTAATAAGCAAGAAACTGTTATTACAGAAAAAGGTGCTCCGAGAACAGAAGTTAGTAATGAAAGTGCTAATCCTGTTAACGTTTTATTTAACAAGATTAGTCTTAGTACTCGTAATATTAGTATTAATAAAGCTGATAAATTTATTGCTCAATTAAATAAACTTTCTAAAATTGCTAAAGATAATCAATTTCCTACTGCTATTGAAAAAGATAATTTTGTTAACGAAGTATATAAAATAGCTAAAGTTCTTATTCCTGATATTACTCCTGATGCTATTAAAAAATATGCTGTTAAAGAAAACAGTAAATCAAATGCTGTTTATAATAATAGTAATCAAATCTATTTAGGTTTTATTAGCGGTTTGGTAAATCTTCTTGATGCTTCTAAAGTTTATAATACTGAAAGAAGTAATTATGAAAGAATGACTCAAGAACAACGTAATGTTTATGATACTCTTAATCCGTCTTTCTTTAGAGCTGTTGATATTCAAGCTATGAAATTATTTGCCGAAAAGATTAATAAATATCTTTATATTCCGGTAAATCTTAATAGTCGTAATTCGGAAGGTAATCTTCAATCAGATGTTCTTAACCGTAATTATATTCTTACATTTAATGAAATACTTAATAGCGAAGAAGCTTGTGCCGCTTATGCTAAAAAGAAATTTGCCGGAACTGGATATAATTATAGTAATATTCTTATCGAAAGAACTGCTTCTAACGGAGATATAATTCCTGGATTATTTAAAAAGAATGGTAATAATTATACTCTTACTGAATATGGTAAAGAATTAATGAGAGTTAATTATTTTATTGGCAGTAATGACCGTAGAGATTATAGTCCTTATTTATATAAGAAGATGTCTAAAGGCGATTACTTTATGACTAATCTTATTGAATATCTTGCTTCTGAAAATCATAAATATAATATTGGTGGTAAAGAACAAAATATTCGTTTTACTAATATGTTCCTTAGTATTCCATCCGATGCTTCTAATCAATTTAGTTTTAAATATCCTCTTATTAATTTAAAAGGATTATATACCGTCAATGAAGATAAAACTCGTACTTATAATCCTAATCATCCTTTATTTACTGCTTTCAGAAATATAATATATCAAGAAATTCTTGATGCTTATAATACTTATAAGTCTATATTTGAAGAAAGCGTTGAAATAGGATTTGCATTTAGACGTAACGCTGATGGTGATGTTGTAATTCGTAGCGATTATGACGAAAATAAAATGTACGAAAATTATGAAAAGAAAGCTTATAAAGACAAAGATGGAACAGAATACAAAGGAGTATTTCATAAAGATAAAAGAACTGGGAAATATATTCTTCACGGGAATGTTGTTCGTCTTTCTGAATTGGATACTAAGTTTGCTACCCTCGATTTGTATGATAATCTGCTTGGAAACGATAAAGTTATAGATATTCTTTATGGTCGTTCTGATACTGCCGACGGTACAGGAGTTAGAGTTTCTAATGGTCAATTAATTCTTAATGCTAAACAAAATCAAGCTATTAATGACGCCGTTGAGCAATTTATTTCAAGTTATCTTGAACGTGGAGTAGCTAATCTTCGTGAGCAATTTGATACTTATCTTCATGCTATAAATGAAAATAATCGTCAAGTTCAACAAGATATTAAATCTAATAGATTTAGTAAAGACGCTCTTACTCTTGCACGTCTTGAAGAATTTGTTCTTAATGAGTTTATTGCTCAAAAGAGTTTTGATGATTTATTTAATGGTAAATCTAAATTCTATAAAAATGCTCAAGATATTCTGAAACGTCTTAAAGAAGTTCAAGCATCTGGTAGTCCATTTGGCAATAGTGATATTCGTTATAACGAATTATCTAATAAGCCTGAAACTAAAGAAAAGTTTTCTATTGGCGGTCGTGAATTTGAATTAGGACAGACTTTTAAAGCTGTTACTATTCTTAATACTAATAAAGGTAGTGAAGAAGATGTAATAAATAGAATTAAAGAACAATTAAAAATTGCTGGTACTAATGAAGAAACTGTTAAGAAACTAATTCGTCCTTATGCCGGTAAAAGTAAGACTAATGATGCTCAATCTTATATTACTCTTGACGAGTTTATTCGTAGAATTTATGCTGCTGGTGAATTAGAAAAATATCGCAATATTATTGAAAAACTTCTTGATAATACTCCATTAGACCAAATAGATTTTGATACTCTTAATAAGATTCAAGTACAGAAAAACTTCTATTTTGATTTGCATTATGATGCTGATAGAAATATCGAAGTTCCTCGTCAAATTAAGAACGCCGAATTTGTTCTTATTCCTAAATTAATCAAAGGAACTGAACTTGAAACTGTTTATAATGCTATGAAAACTGCTGGTATTGACCAGCTTAATACTGTTGAAACTTCTAAAGCTGCTAAGAATAAATTAATGGAACTATGGGATTCCTCTACGGGGGAACTCACCGAAGAGAACGTCAATAATTTTATTGCTAATGCTGCGACTAATACGGAAGTATATAGCTATACTTATTTATATCGTCAGCAAGAAGTTCCTTCTCATCTTAAAGATGCTGAAAATAAAATTGGTATTCAAGTTTATAAAAAACTTCTTGATAATATTCCTAATACTGAATTAGGAAGAAAATATAAACAAAGTATCTTTAGAAATATGGCTGCTAATATTAATGCAAGTTTTAAAGATGTTTGTGCTATATTGAATATTCCTCTTGATAGCAAAGGTAATATTATGTTTGACGAGAACGGTAATATTAAAGGTTTGAACTATGAACGTTTAATTAAACTTGCTCGTGAAAATGCTGCTCGTAATGGTGCAGATAAAAATACTCTTGATTTTCTTACTACTGATGAAAATGGACAACCAAGATTTCCAATGTACATGAATAGTATTAGTAGTAAGATTGAGAATCTTGTCAATGGTGTTCTTAATCGTAGTATTACAAGACAAAAAATGCCTGGTTGGCATGCTGCTCAAGTTTCTGATTTTGGTTTTCAAGTTGATAAACATACTAAAAAAGATAGTCGTCTTGCTTATCGTAAAGTTGGTAAGTTTGATAATCAAGATATTTATTATGCCGAAATTCGTTTACCTCGTTGGAATAAGATTCTTAAAGATATTCCTCTTGAAGAACTTAATAATAACATAGATAAATATATTGATGAAGATGCTCGTACAATGATTGGCTATCGTATTCCTACTGAGGGAAAACAATCTGTTGTTATTATGCGTGTTGTAGAATTTCTTCCCGATACTTATGATAGTACAGTTGTTCTTCCTGATGAATGGGTTGCTCAATCTGGTTCTGATTTTGACGTTGATAGTGTTTATGCTATGACTTTTGGTTTGACTAAAAATAAAGATGGCGTTATTACTCGTTATGACGATAAGAAATTCTATCTTAATGCTGAACCAAATAGTGCTGAAAGTAAACGTGGATATTTGAATTATGTTAAAGCTAATATTGAACTTGCTGCTCGTAAATCAATTTCTGCTTATGTTGATAAAGCTAATGTTACTAAAGACGAAATTAAAGAAGCTTATAATCGTAAGAAAGAAGAGATTAATAGTCGTCTTGTTGGTAATATTGTTAATAAAATTAATGCAACTCGTGATACAACTAATGGAGTTTGGGCTGCTGCAAAAGAACTTAAAGGTGAAGCTAAAAAACTTACTTACGAAATAGCTAATGCTATTGGTAATAAACCTAAAGGAATTGCTACTTCTAACTATATTAATACTGTTATTGAAAACCTTACTAAACTTGATGATAATGGTAATCATCCTCTTCATAATGTTATTGACAATATACTTGCAGTATTCGAGGAAGCACAGCAAGCCATCGACGAACAACAAGACAAACTCAAAGAAGCTGCACAGGAGCGAAATACAGCCCGTTCAGAGCGTTTAAATATGATTTATGAAGAACAGTTCAACTCCGCAGAAACATTCGCGAGAGAGGCTGGAATCGCTTCATACGAGCAGTGGTTAACACTCCCCGTAGAGGATAGAGTAGATGCTGGTGTTCGTAATAATAATATTCTTGATACTTTTATTAAAATACTTAGTAGTCCTTTTGCTATTGAAGAAAATGTTGGTACTTCTAACTTTGATAGATTATCAGAGCTTAACGAAGAGTGGAATAAACTGCTTGGAAATGTTAATACTAATGCAGTTACAGCTAATCGTATTGGTTCTCATGATTTTAATACTCAACTTGACTGGGACGAAACAGCGTCTGCTGGTCGTACTCTTAAAGGTGTGTCTGTTAATCTTGATACTCTTTCAAGTATTGGTAATATTGCCAAAATTGTTACAGATAAATATATTCCTGTAATATATGATTATAATACTATTACTAAAGACGGTAAACCTATTAAAGAAGATAAAAGTAATCTTTATACCGATGCTGAATTAAAACAACATATTAACAATCTTATTGAACGTTTTGGTAAAGACAATGTTATTGTTGATGGTCGTAAAGTAGTAATCAAACATAATCGTATTGGTTGGAGCAATGATAATAAGAACGTTGAGGATATGCTTATCACTCCTTATAGTTCTCAAACTACCGCTTATATTCTTGATGTTATGAAAACGCTTGCTATTCATAATCTTAATGAATATACTTTCGTTCCGTTTAAAACAATGTCTATGGCTGGTATTGATTACGATACTGCTCTTAGTATTTTATATCAGCCTATTATAGATACTCTTATTCGTAATGTAAACGAAAGTCAAGGTTTTGGAGTTAAAAGTGGTTCTAATCCTCTTGTTGAAACTTTTGTTTCTGTTGCTGAACGTGCGGGTATTAAAAATGCTAATAATATTAACACTGTTATTTCAAGATTTGAAGAGCTTTATCGTGATGATATTGTTGCACGTTATGGCAATACCGCTCATCCTATTATCAATAAGACTGAAAACGCTCGTCGTTTGAAAAACGAAATGACTGAAAGAGAAGCTCTTATACATGATTATGTTGCTCTTAAACAATTCTATCAACTTCGTGAAATTGGTAATATTCTTAATAATCATTTGAATGTTTTGACTGCTGACAAATACGGTGCTAAACAAACGTTCTATATGAACAATAAAGTATTTACTGATATTGCTGGACTTGTTGAAAGCAAAAATAAACTTTATTCTCATAATGAAGAAACAGGAGAAGATGTTCCTTTGATAGAAGCTATATTTCCGAATATAGATAAAGGAATTAATGCTTTTGCTCATTCTGATATGAATCAAAGCGTTCATCCTATTCTTGCTACTTATCTTCAACGTTCTACTGTTTTATCTGTTAAGATTGCTCAAGCATTTGATGAAACTGCTTCTGAACATTTTACTAATTTAGTCTATAGTCTTAGAGATTATACATCTAATGGTCGTCTTACAGAGAAACAATATAAAGATTATAAAGAATATCTTGTAGGTCGTAGTTATCTCGCTAATGCTGGTTATACAGTATTGACGATGCCTATTACTTATGATAATAAAGATAATAGTTTTGGAGTTATTAAAACTAATGATGATAAAGAAGCTTATATTCTTCGTGAAGCTGAACTTATACGTATTGCCGGTATTGGTGCAAACAATGATATATTAAATGATTTTTATATTACCGATATTAATAATGTTACTAATGAAGAAATAGATAAGTTTAATAAACTTACTCCTGCTCAAAAAATTCTTTATATACAACAGAATTTTGGCGAAGATATAGGTATATTTAAATATTTTGATGTTAATAGTTTTAATGACGCTAATTATCGTAGTCAAGGATATACTGGACAACAAATTAAACTTCGTCAAGGTAATGCTTCTATTGATGCTATCCATAACGAATTTAATGTTGCATGGAATTGTACTAATCCTATTATTAAACTTGCTCTTGCTGATATAGTTAAATATGCTTATGTCCTTGAAAATAATGGTTTCAAACAGAATAATGTTACAAGAGCAGTAACTATCGAAGTTCTTAAAGGCTTTGGTAATGGCGGTTTTAATATTGCAGAAGATGCAAAAGCTGGTATGGAAAACTGGCGTGTAACTTCCTCTACGGGGGGTCTCACTCGTAGATTGGCATTAGGTTATATTCGTCAAAATCTTGATACTTTTAATCTGCCTTATCGTAGTATTGACAGAATTAATAAAGTACATCCTGAAAAAGCTAATATTATCAGAAGTATTATTAAATATGATGCTAAAAGAAATCTTATTGTTGATACCAATCTTGCTGCTAACGAATTAAATATTGAAGATAGAGAAAATCTTCTTAAATATTATGGTTTGATTAATGCTGATGGTAGTCCTCAACTTGCTATTAAGATTAAATATGCTGGCGAAACTCGTGTTTATACTGGAGTTTATGAAGATGGTATTATAACTTATATTCCTATTAATAAACTTTCTTCTATTGATATTAACAAAACAACTGAAAATAGTGTTGTTAAACAAAATAATATTTACGAAGAAATCGACAGTGTTGTAAATAGAATTACTGATAATAAACTCGCTAAACATACTGATTGGTTATTTATGAATGTCGTTGACGAAAACGATATTGTTAAAGTTGAAACTAATCCTTATGTTGAAGATACTATTGCTAATAATAATTTCTTAGAAAATGTTTGTCCTGTTGTCGTAAATCCTGGATTTACTGGCACTGTTAGTTTTGTTGCACAAGATGGTTACGAATATGTCGCCACTCGTATGACAAAAGAAATAGCTGATGATATTCGTGATAATAATTTTAAAGATGCGAATAGTCAAAACTATATTGATATTCTTAATAAATATCCTAATCGTAATGTTGCAGAAGATTATCAACTTCATAGAATTGTAATTCATAATAGTAATATTGTGTATTCTGCTATTTCTGAAGAAGATAGTGTTGCTAAAGCATTTAAACAAGCTACAAGTTTTATTCGTTCTAAGAGTAATGTTGGTGATAAATTTGCTAAAAATGTTATAAAGAATTTCTATCACGCTAATCTTGATTATCTTGATACGAAAGCTATTGTTAAAAATATGCCACTTGCTGCTACTTCTATTGCTGATTATTTTGAAACTGTTTATGCTGATATAGTTGGTCGTACTAATAATTTTATGGTTGATAATAATGGTAATGTTATGAGTATTGACGACCCTCGTGTTATTGAATATATAATTAAAGAAGTTGGAAATATTAATAGTGTAGTTGCTAAAGCCGATTTTGTAAATGAAGTCGGTGCTGCCATTGCTGCTGATGAGACCCCCCGTAGAGGGTATGATACAGAGTTGATTGCTGCTTATAACAATGTTGTTGCTCTTTATAATAATAAGAAACTTACTGTTGATAACTTCCGTAAAGCGTTTGCTAAATTCTTAAATATGAGTCCTAATAATTTCACTAATTTAGGCAACAGCATTATGGGTAGTGTTCAACGAGTTCTTGCTGATGTTGAAAACGATAATATTAAAACTGATTTCTTTAATATTATTAATACTGTAAATGCTATTCGTAATAGATTTAAGATATTCAAAGATTTAGCTGTCGATGGTCTTGATGAAGATAGTAAGCGTGCTATTAATAAAATAAAAGAAATTATTACTAAACTCGAAAATAATCTTGCTGTTAATAATGCTCGTGATAATTGGTTTATTAAGTTCTATGAAGCCACAAGCAGTAATCCAATGGTAAAAGAACAAATGATGGACATCTTTACAAGTTATGGAGATACGTCTTTTTTAGATATGTGGATTCAAGATGTTCATTTTAATCGTAATCCGATTATTCAGACTGTTATTAAAGAAGTTGATGCAGAACTTAAAAAAGCTGAAATTAGCGGTAAGAATGAAGCCCGTGATTTTGCTGAACACATGAAAGATATTAAATCTCGTGCTGCTAAAGCTGGTAAGTCTGTTAATTATAATCGAATGATTAAAGACAGTAGATTTATTCGTCCTTATGATGATAAATTTGATAAAGATTATAATAAACTTCATGCTGATTATGTAAAAGCTGTTCAAGATACTAATAGTACAACTTCTATTGAAGCTTTACGTGCTAAATGGAAGAAAGATGATTTCCTTGCTAAGCATACTATTTCTCGTTATAAACCTGCTAATTTCTTATATGACGATAAAGGTCGTATTGATGTTATTATTGACGCTGATAAATTAACTCCTCAAGAAAAACTTGCTTATAAAGAAGCTCTTGCTAATTCAGATAGAATGGATTATGTTACTGCTATGGTAAATCAAGATGCCAATATGCTTAAATATTATCCTACTATTTTCTCTGAATATAAAAAACTTCTTCAAGAACAGCAAGATATTATTAGTGTTGCTCAAAACGGTATTCTTAATGAAGAGCAAGATAAACAACTTCATGAAATATATAGCAAGATTGCTTATCTTACTTCTACTTATTACGATGATATGACTGAAAAGAACGAAGAAGATAAAGAATCTTCTATTGCTCTTAGAAATTATATTGCTAATACTGCTAAATTAAAAGAATATTATCTTGATAGAAAAGCTAAAACTGGTTGGCAAGAACAACTTGATAATGCTCTTGATACTATTGCTAAATATGAAAAGCGTGATATTGAAGGAAGATTAATTGTTCCTCGTGATAGACTTATGAGTATTCCTGAATATGCTCATGCTAAACAATGGTTAATTAATAATGCCAATTATACTATTGACGAAGAATTTGCTAAAGCTCTTAACAATGCTTATTCGGATATAGCTGATACTCGTCGTGGCGGTAGTATATTTGGAACTTTAGTAAAAGCTAAGAAAGCACGTGATGCTTATGGTATTGTTGACGGTAGATTATTTACTGATGAAGAAGTTGCTAAACTAAAAGATGAAGCTCTTAAAGGTTATAATATTAATCAACGTACAGGTTTGCCTTATGCTGGAGTTCTTCGTCAAAAAGAAAACGGAGATGTTATTTATAATGATATTTTTTATAGTAAACTGAAATCAAATCGTCTTATTCCTGCTGAAGAAATGCAATTAACAGAAGCAGCTAATAGACTTCTTTATAAAGCATGGAGTGTTGATAAAAAAATATTTGATTTTGGTAATAAGAGTCTTACTGCTGATGATTTAAAATTAATTGCTCAATACCTTGAAGCTGCCGGTCTTGCAAGAACTAAAGGCAGTAAAGAAGTTGCTGAATTTATTGAAACTGAATGTGAAGTTACTACTGATAATACTTTATGGTCAAGACAGCGTAAAGATGCTATTAATCGTGGCAGTGATTTTCTTGCTGCATGGGACGAAGTATTTAGTCAACGTAATGCTGATGGCGAATTAGTTCCTAATACTACTTTCTATGGAACTATTAAACCTAAAGATGAAAATAAATATATTAATAGAACCAAAACTGATGCTGTTAAGTTTATTAATCAACATACTAATATAGTTAATACTGAATATTATTATGAAGTTCGTGGAGAAATGATGAAGAAATCTCCAGCTGAATATGAAGATTGGTTTAAAAAGAACCATATTCTTAATCCTTATACTAAAGAATATGAACCTCTTCGTATTTGGACTACTACTGAATATGTTGACGACAATGGCGTTAAAGTTAAAACTAAATGGACGCCTAAAATTAATCAAACTAATATTGAACCCCGTAAGGAAACTACTAATCCGGAATGGAAAGAAAATTCTCGTAATTATAAACAAGGTAGTGGTTATGATAATATAAATTATAATAATCTTAATGAATATGAAAAAGAAGCTATTGATTATATGCAGCAAACAATGCTTCGTTATGCTTTTACCAATAATAATAAATATTTTGTTAATGAGGGCTATCTCCCATCTTTAAAGAAAGCTACTCCATTTAATGCTGCTGAAATTGCTCATCAAGCTTTAAGTTTTATTGGTTTTAGTTCTAATGTTCCTAATGATTTACGTTGGCATAATAATGATGAAATTAGTTATGATAATGATTATATCATGCCTAATATTATGCTTAAAACTATATTTGCCGATAATAGCAAAAAGAAATCTCCTGTTCCTGCATTTAGAAATGCTGATGAAACTCAAGCCGAATTTATTATTCGTAGAGAAAAAGTTCGTGCTGAAAATGCTAAGATAGAAGAAGAAAATAAAAAGATTCATGAAGAACTTCTTAATACTGATTGGGATGAAGTATTTGATACGTTCATAAAGAATAGCGCTAATACTGCTGCTACTCAAACTATCAAACATCTTTTGTATAGTGCTACTGATGCTCTTACTCAACATAAGTCTTATCAATTAACTAAGATTAAAGGTAATCTTGTTAAAGATGAGTCCCTTAGTAGTGAGAATGAAATCGAATATAAAATGACTAATAATAATAATGCTGTTGAACAAGTTAAAAATTATATTCGTCGTGTTATATTTAAACAATATAAAGAAACTAATGCTCCTAAGCTATTGAAGTTTGCTGGTTTGATGCAGAATATTTCTGGTACTAAATATATGACCATGAATATTACTGGTGGTATTGCTAACGTTCTTACTGGTAACGTTAATATTGGTATGGAACGTCTTGCTCGTGAATATTTTAATGAATCTGATTATCTTAAAGCTCAATCACTATATTTTGGCGGTATTGTTAGTTATATGTCCGGAATGTATAGCGATAGAAGTTCTTCTCTTCAAGATGCTATTATTAAAATGGCTAATGTTGTCGATTATGATAGAAAATCTGAAGTTAGCGAAGAAGATTTAAGAGGTTATATTAAGAAAGTTAAAGGTCTTATGTTTACTCCTCAAACTATTGGTGAACATAAGATGCAGAATACAGTTCTTCTTGCTATGATGGTAAGTCATAGACTTGTTCAAGATAATGATGGCAATTGGACTATTATGTCTAAAGAACAATATCATAGAGAAATGGATGAGAAAGCCTTGCTTAATGTTCTTAACGAAGAACAAGTTGCTGAATATAATAAACTCAAAGAACGTATTCGTAATAACGAACAAGAACGTTTTGAATATAATACTTTTAAAAAGACTATTGTTAATAGTTTTGCTTCTGCTCTTACTAACGAACAAAAAAGAAAGTATATTGAAGAAAGAGAACGACTAATTAAAAAAGCTGATAAAGATTTCAAAGAAAATCATAAAGATATTTATAGTCAATTTGAAATTACTAAAGACGGCTATGCAGAAATAAAATCAGATAGTCCACTTACTTATAAAGAATATGCTAAATTCGTTAATAAAGTTATTAATGTAAATAAAACTATTCATGGTGTTTATGATAAGAATGGTGCTGCTCTTCTTGAAACTAAATGGTTTGGTGGTATGGTAATGCAATTCCATAAACATCTTTATCCTGGTTTTAAGAAACGTTATCGTTGGAATGCTTATTATGATGAAAGTTTAGGTACTGTTCAAAAAGGTGCTTATAAATCACTTATTGATTTTATTAGTATTCCATTTGCTAATACAAGTGCTGAAATAGCAAGACTTAAAGAACAAGGAAATAAAACTACTGTTCTTCATGCTATTCAAACTTATTGCAAAAATCTTATAGATTTTGGAATACATATTAATCTTAATTACATGCTTGCTGCTGAAAGCGAACGTGCTAATATGAGAAGAGTTGCTTCTGATTTTATTTATACCGGAGCTGCTATTGTTGGAGCTATTGCATTAACAGCTTTAGCTGGTGGAGATGATGACAACGAAGAAGCTATTTGGTATAATCTTCTTATGTATCATGCTGACCGTCTTGCTTCTGAATCACAAGCTTATACGCCGTGGGGTTTTGTTGGCGAAGCTGATAAACTTTGGAGTAGTCCTGTTGCTGCAAGTACAGGTATTCAAGATACTCTTAAAGCATTATCTGTTGCTATACAAGCTATTGGTGATGGCGAACTTCTTGAACAATATAAGACTGGTCGTTATGCTCATAGAACCAAATTAGAAGTATTCTTAACAAATAATACTCCTGTTCTTCGTGGTATTAAACGACTTCAAGATTTACCAAATAACAATAGTTATTATAAACTTAATGAAAATCTTATGTCTATTATTCCTGTTAAAGAAATAGGTGAAAGTCTTAGAGACTAAAATAATTGTAGATAAGCTGGAATAAATAATATTCTGGCTTATCTATATATTATATAATAATAGGTTAACATTCTTTGTTATTGATAATCAAGTAAATCAAAAAATTTTACGTGTAATAAATTGGACATTTAACTAAAATTTTAACTATAAATGTGCAATATATTACACAATTATTAATTAATATTGCTGTTGATATTTATATTAATAATTTAAATAATTTAATTATGCCTTATTTCATTTTTGACAAAAATCGTACAATTAAAGCTAAGAAAGCTGTTGACGAAAAGATTAAGGAAAAGCTTTCTAAAATTTCTCCTACTCCTTTTCCACTTGATTTTGAAGAAGTAGAAAAGACTATAACTCTTACTATGAATGATACAGGTAAGCAATATGATTTACATTCTACTTCTAAAAATATTAAAGTTGGTAATTTTTGTATTGTTCTTCAAACATTAGGTTCTGTTGCTCCTATGTGGATAAGTAAATGTCCTACTGCTGCTTTATTAATTATGTATATTATTCGACATCTTGAAATGTCTACAAATGCTGTTGAAATATCTGAAAAAGAATTTTGTCTTTATGCTAATTGTAATAGAAGAAGCTTTTATAATGCTTTAGATGCAGTTGTACGTCCAGAATGCAATCATCCTTGTGCTGGCGATAGTATGGCTCTTCTTGCTCGTACTACTCGTAAAAGTATTTATGTAGTAAATCATAACTTTATTTATCGTGGAAATTATGATGAATTTGTTACTATTTACGAACAAAAATTTCCTGATGGTTGTAAACTCGATGATAAAGGTAGAGTTATTATTGATTAAAGTAATGCTCGTTATCATGTCGACAAAAATAAAATCCCCGCCTACCATTTCGGTAAGCGAGGATATTTTGTATAGTTACGTCTACGAGAATAGGCTTCTTTTTGCCTACATTCAATTTTCTTTATCAATACGATAGTTTGTATTACTCAAATGAGAAAGTGTCTGAAACGGCTTTAGAATAAGCCATCTATAAATAAGTTCGATTAAGAAGATTAAGACAATTAAGAAGATTAATACGAATATGATTATTGCCGACCCCCCGTAGAGGATTGCATTACTTATTACGTTTCTCATTCTCTTGTATAGTCTTAACAACATCATCAAAATTCTTTATAAGTAGCCAAAGACCCTTAATAAGAAGTACAGCTACGATTACTATTTGTATAACGAATATCATAATTTCTTAATTAATTTTATAAAGTTAGTAGCATCTGTTTTCTTATCGAATACAGTATTTTTA
>OGLI01000667.1_pt1 | contig 27629 bp, 21 predicted proteins | sample 1572661 | NCBI WGS metagenome assembly OGLI01 (sample SAMEA2581901, study PRJEB24529) | metagenome | biome: Human gut stool | place: China | collected 2011 | reverse complement strand
GCACCTGAACGAACAGATACGAGAAGAGGATTCTTAAGGTCACCGAATTTCTTTCCGTTAACCTCTTCCATCCATTTTACACCTTCCATAGTCTGAGCCATAATCTCATCATTGATCTTACGTCCATCCTCGTAGTACTGTGTACAAGCCTCTGTAGTGATTGTGAAACCCTGTGGTACAGGAAGTCCAATCTCTGTCATCTCAGCGAGGTTAGCACCCTTACCACCAAGAAGATTACGCATGGTCATGTTACCCTCTTTGAAGGTATATACCCACTTGTTTGCCATTTTGCAATTCCTCCTAAACTTTATTTCTGGTATGGTAAAAAAACCATCCATATACTTGATTAATGTGTGCCCTTATACAAGCGCACACATTAATAATACCATAATTTCAGCAAATATCAACTAATTTTTATTATCTTTTCCCTTATGTTTCATACTATTTTTTTGAACACGGACAGACTTAACATTCTTTACTATGACAAATATCATAATTGCAAGAATTGCAACTATCCCAAGCGCACCAATAGCCAGCGGAACGACCATTCCACTCTCACTGATCATGGTGGCAAGCGGTACCTGCTCATCTGCTATATCATGCTTATTGTCGTTTGCCGCCTGTGGTACCTGCTCATCTGCTATATCAGTATTTGGCTGTGCCTGCGGTGCCTGGATGCCATCCTGCGGATTATTCTGTCCGTCAGGCACTATTGTATTTCCGGCATTTGCTCCATCTGCAGCTCCGTTATTTGCTGTTCCTGCTGCATTGCCCGCTGCATTTGCAGCTCCTGCGGCCGTTGTATTGCCATTTGTCACATTTCCACCGGCAGCATTGTCATTTGCTCCATTTCCGGCGGCAGCCATGCTGGATGCAGTCCTTGAATATACAAAATTGAACACGTTTTCTGACGCATTTGACGACAGCTTTCCTGTCTGATTATAGCTGTCCGGAATATATCCATCTATATACAAATATGCTATAACCGGCTCATCGCCCACATTACCATAATAGGTACGGCTTTCAGCAAGCTTATTGCCATCTGTATCCACATAGTTGACTGTATACTCAGCAAGCTCGCCCGGTATGCCGTATGCTACAACATAGTCCTGATCTCCCGATACGAGAAAAGCCGACTGTGCAACTGTATTATTGTCACGGCCGCTTAATCTGATTCCCTTTACGTAGTACTTGCTGTTTTCATTAAGTGCCACACTGCCCTGTGCATCACAGCTGATGACATCTCCATATTCAAGACCTGTGACAATTATTTTGTCTCCTTTAGCAGAAACAGAAACCGAAGCCTCATTGCCTGATGCCTTGCGCACCTGCACACCACCGTTTATGCTTCCCTGACCTCCGGCTGAGAAGGAAACAGTGTATGTATATGAAAATGCCCTGACATCTTTTGTCTGTGAGAAAACACCGGTTATGACAACAAGAGCTGCAAGAAAATATTTAAGCAATCTTTTCATTTTGCTTAGCCCCCTTTCTGTCACTTACGAAAGCCAGTATCATCAAAATAATACCAATCACAAACACTACAGCTGACGCTATTGACCAGATATCTCCGGTCTTCACCTTGCTCGTTGTAGTTGTAAATGTAGGTGGATTTGGTGAAGTCGGATTTGAGTTGTCCTCCACCGCAAAGTTCATCATAAGCTTTGCAAGTGTATCCTGATATATATTACCCTGACTCTCTCCGTCAAGCCCTACTAAAAGCTTCACACTGCCTCCCTCTCCAGGCTCTAATGTCTTTAAATAAAAGAACTTATCCAGAGAGTTTGTAGCCTCGTTGAGTCCTTTTCCGGCTGTTGTCTCCTTCTCACCACCTACGCTGGTGCTGCTGTATATAGTGTCCTCTTTCCCATCCGGTCCTACAAAGGTAAGAATATATGAGTATCCACCATTTTCAGCCACAGCCTGTGTATCCTCAAGACTCTTTAATACATCATTGGACATATACCATTTCGTCGAAATACTGCTGTTATTCTTTATATCAACGGAAAATGTGACAGAATCTCCCGGCTCCATCTGTGAGACAGAGGCTGCTATTTTATTTGAATCGAACGAACTGACCATCTCCTTGCCGGTAAACTCACATGAGCCGGCTGTAGTAGTATTCTCATCTGCAAATACAGTGCCTATCGAACCAAGGATAAACAACATGCATGATAATAATGCGATAAATTTTTTCATATTGTCCTCCTTTACTCTAAGCTAAGTGCCCCGTCATCTGATATATTTACATCAACACCCCACGCACTCTTAATTGCGTCCTTTGCATTGTGTGTCTGTACTGCATCAACAGTTGCCTCCAGCACAAACTGCGCACCATCATATTCATAGGTAGTAGTGATGGTTGTAAGTCCGTTATCATCAGTCTGTGATGTCTGACCCACAATAGCTGCGATATCGCCGGATATACTGATTTTGTCTGTAAAATCAGTGGATGTCTGACCTTTTTTTAAAATAGAATTGTAGTAAAATACATTTCGCTCTGTAGTCTCAGCACTCTTATCCTCTGTCCAGCCATCGTTTGTAAAACTAATCTGTATCTTGGATGGATCAAGGTTTGAAAGCTTATCACCTGTCTCCTTGTCTGCCCAGTAATGCTGCACAGTCACTCTCACATACTCATCTATCGAGCCGCTGTTTTTGACAGCAAGCTTCTCATCGTACTTTTTGTCGAGAATCAGTTTTTCATCTCCGGCATTCTTTAACATATCGCCAAGCAGCACTCCTGTTGCCTCGCTCCAGTCGTCATCCTTATGCTTATAATCACGCCAGCTCACATCATTGCCATTCTCAGTTAAAGTAACACCGATGGATTTGATATCAATCTGAGCCAGATAATTATCACTCATATATGTAAGAGTCGCTTTTGTAGATCCGATTGTCGATGCTGCAAGCATTATCGCAGAGGATGCTACAAGTATAATTGGAAGTTTTCTCTTCATTACTCTTCGCCCTCCTCTTTATCATATTGTGCTGTCGCATCCCATTTTGCATCAGGTGCGACACACGGATTGCCATTCTCATCATATGTGACAGGAGTACACTCCTGAACCACAACTACATTGAAGCTGGTCTTTACCTTTTCACTAACTGTGATAGCTGCAACAATTGGCTCGGTTTTACCACCAACCGGCACTACCTGGCTGTAATACCAGTAGCCATCATCTGAAAGGCTCCAGTTTGAGCCTGATGCCTGTATATCAAACTGGCTTGCTGCAATTACCTTTACCCTGACAAAACAGTCTGCCTTTCCTGTATTCTCAATCTCAATAGTTTTCTTCCAGTCCTTAAACTTCTCCTTGACATCAGTTGTAGGACCGATATCTACTGGGATACCACCCTTAGCCGTAGCATAGGTTGTAAAATATGCCAGTGTCGGTTTGACTGAAACACCACAGACAATAAGTGTAGCAGCAAACACTGCACATACAAGAATACGGTGATTTCTATTAAGTTTTTTACAAGACTCTGATAATTTCTTCATTAATTCTGCACCCATTCCCATCCGGTTCCGTCATACTCAAAATGGTTTACGACACCGGTACTATAAATCAATTTGTCGTTGTAATCGTTCGTGAAATCAACATCTGCGGTCTCACCGGCCACAATCTGTGTCTCTATGCTGTCTGAGGAGGTCACCTGATAACTGCCAGCGGCATATACCTCCTTTACAATCACCCTTGACCCTGCCGGAATATTGTCAATAACTACGCTCTTAGCTCCTGTACTGTCAAATCTGATTGACGCAATATCGGAAAACACCACATTGCCATCCCTGTCGTAGGCCTCAACATCAAATGCAAACACCGGCTCCCCGAGTGCTGTATTGTATGTCTTTAATGTTTTATTAATCTGTAGGCTTCCCATAAGCCCGGTCTGTTCAGGCTTCAGCTCGATATCGATATCATCATATATCCATGAATCCGAGCCGCTTCCTGTCATGGCAAACTCATTATTAGGAGCAGAAACCAGATACGGCACAAATGTGTATCCAAATCTTGCCGAATTAGCCGGCTTTGCGTACACCAGATACAGTCCCGTCTTAACATCTGTGACGGTTCCCTTTCCATTTGAGACATCTATCGTCTCATCTGCTGTCAAAGCCCCTTTGTCTGCAATGTCCGCAGCTGTCTTTGCCATCTTTTCCCAATCATCTGCGGTAGTTTTGCTGCTGATATCCGATATAGATTTAACCAGTTCATCAAACTGCTTCGTTGCAGTGTATGCATCGTTCTCATCTACATCTGCCACTCTGTAAAGCTCTACGGGAAAATCCACAGTGTACAAATCCTCCCATGTATCAGGGATATCAACTGTTATAGAGCATTTCTTATCAATATCAATATGCGTCCTTGCAAAAATGCTTCCACATGGCAGAGAAAATAAGACTATCGCTGCTATAGCTATACTGACAGCTCTTTTTATACTATTGTGCATTTTTCCTCCTTCCTGATTCTATCTGAATCTATACAATATCGTTTTACTAAGTATCTTACAAATTACAATATACAAAACCAGAAACAGAATACCAAGCACTATGGCTTCATGTAACGGCTGTATCTGCCTTACATCCTCGACAATAAGTCCCTGTGCATCATTCGCAATCCTGTGGCCTCTGATAAGAAGCCTGTGGGAATTCACACCATACGGTGTACATGTGATAAGAGTACAGTAATCCTGACCTTCCTCAATCTTTAAGTCATTAAGCTCATCAGGTAAAACAATCCTTATCTGATCAACCTCGTAGGTCAGCGTCTCACCAAGCACATACAGCTTGAAGGTATCACCCTCCGCCATCTGGTCAATATCCGTAAAAAGCTTAGATGACGTAAGTCCTCTGTGGCCTGAAACAGCACAATGTGTGCTTGCTCCGCCAACCGGAAGCGATGTGCCCTCGATATGGCCAACACCTATCTGAAGTATTGTATTGTCTGTGCCGTGGTAAATCGGCAATGAGACATTGATGGACGGAATCTCAATATAGCCCATGACTCCTGTGCCTGATACATCAAGGAGGCTTTCATACTCTGCTCTGTCCGAATCAGACATATCATATCTGTCCTGCTTGCTTAAAAGTTTTTCATTGTAGGCCTCTGCCGCCTGTCTCATTTCTTCAAGCTTTTGTTCATCTGTATTGTCTACTGCATCGACATAGCTTGCGATTGCCCTTGACTGATGGAATGAATTCCAGTAATCACTCACCGTCGGATATAGCAGTAAGGACAGTCCTGCAAGAAACACTATGACAAACAAAATAGTTGATAATTTTCTTCTCATAGCACTCTCCTTACTGTTATCATTTGCATAATATAATTATGCCTATTGTAACTGCCACGAACCACTAAAGTGGCTCATGGCAGATATATTTTATCATAAAATGATATTATTTAACACGCTTCTTTGTTACAAGAACAATTCCGCCACCTACAACTAATATAGCACCGATTACATAAATTGCAACACGTCCGGCACCACCGGTTGAAGGAAGGACTGAGCCCTTTAAGTTCTGTACAGGTGTGCTTAAGCTGCCCTCAGCTTTATCTGCTTTAAGTGTAATATTACCGGTCACCTTATCTCCGCTTAATGACTTAAGCTCAGGAGCATCAGACTCAATTGAGTGGTCTGCTGTGATTGTGAATGCAATATCATTTGCAGTATTGTATTCATCAGGAGTCTTTGTCTCCTTAAGTACATAATCACCATCATCAAGACCGCTGAATGTGAAGACATCATTCTTATCACCGGAAATTACCGCTTTGATTTCTTTGTCTGCTTCGCCTTTAATCTTTTTATAAAGAGTGAACTCTGCACCATCGAGTGCTTTATTGTTCTCATCTACCTTGTTGATTACAACCTTGTATGTAAATACGATTACTGTATCTTCCGGAGTCTCCCCTTTGTCTCCCTCTCCGCCATTGTTAGGGTTGTTAGAGAACTCAAGCTTAACCTTATTTGGGTTTCCTTTTGAGCCGATAACAGCATTCTCATTGAGAGTTGCATTATACTCAACTACAACCTTATCACCATTTTTAGCTTCAAATCCCTCTGCTAAAATGTTGTCACATGTAAAAGTAAGCTTTTTGCCAGCTGCGTCATAATTTGTTGTAAAGAATGATGTAACATCCTTATCACCTAATTTGACAGTAACAGTTCCCTCATTGAAATCAAGTCCCTGTGAAAGAGTATCATCAAATTTGAGGAAATATGACTTATATGACTCAACATTTGCAGGTAATGTAGCTGTAAGCTGGAATGGAACAACATCTGTGATATCATAATCGGCTGAATCCTGCCATCCGGTTGTATCACCTGTTGTGTCGTTTGTGTCTTTTACTTTCTTCTCAACAGAAGGTACATCTGTCTTTGGTGTGATTGTTGTATCAGCAACGATATTGAGGATATACTCTGTGTAAGCCTCGTCACCTGTTAAAGAGCTATCCTTATCCTTGATGAGATAGTAACCAGGCTCAAGTCCTGTAATCTCAGTCTTGGCATTGTCCTGCGTTACTGAAACAGAACCTGCTGCTGTAGTGCTTAAAGCTGAAGCAATTTTTTGTGCCTCTGCCTTAAGATCTGAAGAGTTTGACTGCATTCCTGAAAGCTTCTCTACATAGGCTTTTGCATCCTTATTAGACTCAAGATCTGTCTGTTTATCTTCCTGGATACCGCTGCCCCAGCCAACGTTTGAAAGTGTTGTCTCTGATTTTGAAAGATCACCCTTTAAAATCTGGTAAGCCTCATAAGTGTGGCCTGCCTTTGCATTATTGACCGTGATGGTAAATGTTTTTTTTGCGCTTTCGCCCTCAGCAAATACTGTAACGCTCATTGCAAATGTAAGTATCATCGCAAGAACTAAAGCAATGCTTCTTTTGATTGTTTTCATATTGCATTCTCCTTTTTATAATGTTTTATGTTTTTTATAGAAAAGTGTTATTGCAGCTATTGCTATAAGCACAACTCCACTTAACATATACAACCATCTGTTACCGCTTCCACCTGTTTCCGGAAGCTCATACTCTATGAGTTTGTTTGTAATCTCAACAGTACCGGACTCTATTGCATTGGCGCTGCCCGGTGCAACGTTTGCATCGGTCTTTGACATTTGTGTACCATTTATATCCTTAAATATATATGAAACATCATAGCCTGACATACTGTTGTTCTGATTTATTCCAACCTCTGTCACATAATATTTATATGTGGTACCGGTCAGAATACCATTTTCATTTACATCCTGCAATGGCAGATTTTCAAATACATATGACCATTCACCTGCCGAATCAGCTGTCAACTCAACCGGACTACCATACTTCTTATCATTATCAGCCGAATCCACCTGATGCAGCTGCAGATAAATCTTTCCATCAGTCTTGTCTAACGGATTATTCTTAGAATCAGTCCATTTTTTATCGACTGAAATGCTGGTGGTCGCAACTGCTACATCCTCATAATAGTACGGTGTATTTACCTTTGCCATATCACTTCCCTGTAATGAGCTGTTTTCAGCTACAACAGGATGTGCTGAGTTATCTGCACTGAAATAGAAATACTCCTTGTGTGGCTCTGCCGAGAGTATGTAACCATCCGGAGCCTTTGTCTCAACTATATAATACTGAGTATTATACTCAAGATTGTCAGTACTCATACTGATATCAATTCTGCCGTTCTCATCGGTGGTATACTCACCTAACGACGCATAAGAACCATCCGATGTGTATCCAAACAGCTCAAACTCAGCGCCTTTAAGCAGCCTGCCATAATCAGCCTTATCTACCTTATACAAGGTAAATGTATTGCTCTTAATTACTCCGGCAGAGGATTTAGACTCTTTGTAAACAGTATTGTTATCCTTACGGTCTTCTCCCTTTTCAATGCCTTCAAGCTTTGCTGTATTGCTGACATTCATTATAATCGGACTGTATTCACCAGGGGTACCAAGAACCTGTGCATTGACCTGATAAGTATATGTCAGCATAATGGCTTTACCGTCAGGTATATCTGCTTTTATGGTTCTATATGAATCGGCGCTCCAATCATAGGTACCATCCTGTGTACTGTAATTCCACTTACATTCATCTATCGTTTCTCCCTGCTTATAAGTTCCATCGCTTTGCTTAATAGCTTCTCTAAACTGAACTGTAGCCGGCATTAAATCAATATACCATAATGTCTGAATACCATTGCCATATGTGCGTGTCGTAAATTTAAGCACATCTGTCAGCTTTAATGTATCGCTATCAGGCAGATAGTCCTTGCCATCAGGGTTTATTATAACCGTATAACGCAGCCTGTGATTATCCTCATCCCACTTGTAGTTCTTGGAAATAACCTTATCCCCCTCAGTAGGATTATCACTGCCCGATTCGTCAGGCTTTGACATGGTCTGTGTCTGAGAAGCCGATCCGATTTCTTTGTTTGTATTTGAAGATGCTGTGGCTGTATTCTTATAAGCCACTGTTTTACCGACTTCAAAATTTTCAAAATCATCTATCGTGCACTTGTATACTACATATATGTGAGAGTTCTCATTCCAGCCATGTATTTCTGTATTGGCTATATCAGGCTTTATAACCTCTGTAACCACAGTATTTGTGTTTTTATCCAGCGTAGTACCTGTTTGAATTCCATTTATAAACCAGTCGCTGCCTGATACCGTATGTGGCGTACCATCAAAGTCAGGATAAACAAAGCCCTCCTGATTAGGATATTTTAGCATTATCTTTACACTCTGCAGTGTAACACCCTCCGGAAGCTTATCAGTGATAGTATACTCTGTAGCATCAGCATCCATAAGTACATCAACGCGCCATGTGAGTGTTCCATCGCTTTCTGTTGTTTTCAAATAAGTCTGACTTGTATTACCGTTTCCATCAGTCTTTACAATCTTTGATGTCGTATGGCTATAAGATGCAGATGCACTTGAATTTAAAGCTTCAAATTTATTCACATATTCAACTCTTCCACTTGGCGTTGTGTCGGCGGTTGTGCTGTATGTAAATGCGACTGTTCTTTCACTGTTGCTTGTCGGATAATCCTTATTAAAGCTGATATTTACCGAGGTAAATCTGTAGTTAGCTGTTTCTGATAATTTACTATAATCTGCCTTTTGCGACTTATTTTTCTCATCCAGATATTTAACAGTAATGTCACCGATATATCCATCAAACGCTTTCTTTACCTGACTTACAAAATCATTCATCTGGGTATAAGTCATGTAATGATAATTATTCTGAGACTTGGATGACATTGTATCAGCAATGCCAAACGCCTTAGGAAATCCCGATGCCGGAATTGTAAATTTTGCTTCCCACTTTAAAGTATACAGCCCATTATCTGTCTTTTGAGCATCAACAAGCTTCTTTGTAATATTCTGCTTTGTTTTTGGAACATTTACACTTGAAGAGCTCTTATATGACTTATCATCCTTAGTGAGAATAGCATTATTATTAAATTTCTGGTCATCAAATGTCTGCAATGCCTCTGTATAGTATTTGACAGTATACTTATTGCAGTTCTTGTTACCATCTGTAGAATTAAATGTAACCGATGTCACCTTGCCACTGCTGTCTTTGTTAATTGTATATCCGTCACTAGGTGATATATCAATGCCTGTAATCTTATCAAACATATCATCTGTCAGGACAGCTCCCGCAATATCCTCACAGGTTTTATTTACTGTAACTGTCCAGATAATCCGGTTATTAGTCTTATCATATTTACCGGATTTTTGTATAAGGTTTTTGTAATACTTTACATAGCTGCTTGACGTATCTATGACAGTTTCTTTTGATTTTTGGTCTGTTGATTTACCGGTAACGAAATTAGTTGCCTGCCATGTAGCATTATTCCCCAAATCCCTAGCATTGGTCAGGTAATACCTATATGTAATAGAACAGTTCTCTCCTGCCTCTAATTTTGGAAGCTTTGCAGTAAGTGTTGCCTTTCCAGCATCTGCCGGGTCATTCTTTCCTGTCGCTGTTGCAGTATAACTGCTTTCAGCATCCTGACCGTTTTTCTTTATGCTGTAGGTAAATCCGGTAGTATCAACCCTCATACCATTGCCGTTAAATTCATCTGTGATTTCGATATCATCAGGTGTACCTTTTTTAGAAGATACATCCACAGTAAACTCAACATAATAATTACCATTTTCATCAATAGCAATATTATTATTGTTTGTATTGCTCTTCTTTACAGAAATATCGTAGTTTAAGGAATCATTTCCGTTCCAGTGGACATTATTCTTGTCTACTGTTATGGTGACATCACCACCGATATAGATATCCACATCACCAGAATCATTGGTCTTGCCCTCACCAAAAGCTTCTGCCTTTGCCCAGCCCTTTATATCGCTGCTGTTACCCTCAATATAACCATCTGCAAACTTGATAAGAATTGCATATGTACCATCCTCATTCTTGATATATCTGTACTGAAACTGTTCCGTATCTCCGTTGTCATCACATTTTGTCTTCCAGTAATTGCACAGCTCATCCGGAATAGTCACCGATGGATCATAGACATAATAATAATTCTTAACAGTATTGCCATTGGCATCTACCGTATCATTCTTTCCGATTCCAAAGTCCAGCTGAACCTCAAGCTTGAACTTCTCGCCGTTCCAGTCCACCGGTTTGCCCTCACTTGACATTTTGGTATATGAGCCATTTGATTGCAGTTTTTGAAGATTAACATAGTTTTCTGTGACATTATCTATGGTAAAATCCTTCTGATTCTGATCTGCTGCTGATGCAGGTTGTATAAGTCTGTACGCAGTAATGCCCAGCACTATAACAGCCATCGATATAATAAATGTAGCAAGCTGTCTACGTCTTCTCACTCTTTTAAGCCGCTCTTTGCCGAGACGTTCCATATCCTTATCCATTCTGCATCCTCCTTTCATAGAGTTATATATAATTCATTTTACTTAATCGTTATTCAACAGCTAATATATTACACACTTTTGGTCACACAACGGTCACACGAGCCTTCAAATCGGGATTTTCTACTTTTTTACCAAAAAGTTCCAAATAACACTAGTCAATTTTGCCAATTTTAGACAATGGCCAGATGGCAAATGTAATTCTGCCGACTACCTGCTCCTCTGAGACACAGCCTATAGCTGTATTTCTTGAGTCAAGTGATACGCTTCTGTTATCGCCCATCACGAAAATCTTGGATTCAGGAACCTGATAAGGCAGCTCTATATTACAGTCTCCTAAAGCTTTTTCATTGAGATACGGTTCATCAATTGCGATATCGTTTACATAAACCGTGCCATCCTCTGATATATTGACCCAGTCACCCGGCATCGCAATAACTCTTTTTACAAGTATCTTGTTATTGTAATAAAAAGCTATGACATCTCCTGTTTTAAAGTCATGCCCCTTTGATGCCATAAGCACCTGTCCCTCCTGTAACGTCGGTGACATAGATGTTCCGGTCACCTTCAAAATAGGAAGCCACAGGTTTGCGACCAATATTGCTGCCGCTGCCACTACCACAAGTGTTCCTACGGTATTGAAGAGTGTTGCTGCAAATTTGTTGTTATACTTCACTCTTCTCAGTTCCTGACGCAGCTCCTTTATGCCAAGATCATCGCTATAACGGTCATAGTCGTCTGTCATGATACTGCGATAGCCCGATGTATCTTCAGTCTTCTCAGCACTTTTATTCTCAACTCTGTTTTCTTCTGAAACCTTCCTTGATATTTCCTTTTCTATATGTACAGATATATCCTCCGGCCGGTTTTCTTTTTTAGTCTGCTGATATTCCTTCTCTATTTCAATATTTTTTTCTATATCAGTAGTTATGTCTGGCGCCGGTGTTACATATTTGGCCGGAATTATTTCCGCTATTTCCTGTGATATATTTTCATCAACATTTTTGGTCTGCTTATGTACCTGCGTTACTTTTTCAGATGACTTAACAGATGTTTCCATCATATGTGCCAAAAGTAAATCAAGCTTATCCTCATTGGTAAGTGGTTTCTGTTCGACATCCTTCAGCTCCTCATCTTTGCTTAAATCCACTACATCAATATTATTTTTGCTTTCTGCAACAGCTGCAGTATTGTTATGATTAATCTCTGCAACTACCTTTTTATTGTATTCAGCATCTGTGTAGCTTTTTGTCGAATTTGTAAGGTTAGCTGATTTATTCTGCTTAATTTTCTTCTGTTCTCTTTTTTTTCTTAGCTCAATGTACTTTACAGCAACTCTTGCCAAAGCATATATTGCCTTTTTATATATTTTTTCTATCATTCTTTTGTCCAATTATCCATTCATAAACACAAAATATTGCTTCTATATTATTTTCTTGTCAGATTATTTGAAGCCATTGATATTACAGCAGCAAATTTTTGGATTTCCTCTGTTGCTGACGTGAGTTTATTAATTGCAGCATTGATATCACCCGATGTCTTTACCTCACGCTCAAGTGTCTGAATATGTTTTTTTGTCTCGTCAAGCTCTTTTCTTAAGTGTTCAACCTCTTTACTTCTGTCTAAAAGCATCTCCAGCAGCTCACTTCTGCTCAGCTTCTTTAATTCTTTTGCTTCCATATTCACAACCTCCATATATCAAAACAACCAAAGAATAGCTTACTATATCTTTGGTTGCCCTTTATTATCTGTATTATATTACAAAATTAAAATTCAAATTTCTTTGCAAAATAAGCATCAAGCTCATCAATTGCGATACGCTCCTGCTCCATTGTGTCACGGTCACGTACTGTCACACAATGGTCTTCCTCTGAGTCGAAATCATATGTCACGCAGAATGGTGTTCCGATTTCATCCTGACGACGATATCTCTTTCCGATTGTTCCCCTGTCATCATACTCACAGTTGTATGTCTTTGAAAGCTGTGCAAATACCTTTTCAGCACTCTCATTGAGCTTCTTTGACAGCGGAAGCACTCCAATCTTTACAGGTGCAAGTGCAGGATGGAAATGGAATACTGTTCTTACATCCGGCTTCTCCGGTGTACCGATATCCTCCTCATCATAAGCTGCGCAAAGGAAGGCAAGTACTACACGATCTGCACCGAGTGATGGCTCGATAACGTATGGCAGATATTTCTCATTCTTCTGATCATCAAAGTATGTAAGATCCTGTCCTGAAACTTCCTGATGACGTCCGAGGTCATAATCTGTACGATCAGCAATGCCCCAAAGCTCGCCCCATCCGAATGGGAATAAGAACTCGATATCTGTAGTTCCCTTTGAATAGAAGGCTAACTCAGCAGGATCATGGTCACGCAGTCTCATCTCATCCTCCTTGATTCCAAGGGAAATGAGCCAGTCACGGCAGAAGCCTCTCCAATACTTAAACCACTCAAGGTCTGTTCCAGGCTCGCAGAAGAACTCAAGCTCCATCTGCTCGAACTCACGTGTTCTGAAGGTGAAGTTACCAGGTGTAATCTCGTTACGGAATGACTTACCAACCTGTCCGATACCGAATGGAATCTTTTTACGTGATGTACGCTGTACATTTTTAAAGTTTACAAAGATACCCTGTGCTGTCTCAGGACGAAGATATACTGTATTCTTAGCATCCTCTGTAACACCCTGGAAGGTCTTGAACATGAGGTTGAACTGTCTGATATCTGTGAAATTGTGCTTGCCGCATGATGGACATGGAACATTGTGCTCCTTGATGAAATCTACCATCTGCTCGTTTGTCCAGCCATCAACTGATGTCTCAAGCTCAATACCATTGTCCTGCGCAAAATCCTCGATGATTTTGTCTGCTCTGAATCGCTCATGGCACTCCTTACAATCCATAAGTGGATCTGAGAAGCCGCCGAGATGTCCTGATGCAACCCATGTCTGAGGATTCATGAGGATGGCACAGTCTACACCTACATTATAAGGATTCTCCTGGATAAATTTCTTCCACCATGCTCTTTTTACGTTGTTTTTAAGCTCTACGCCCAGGTTTCCATAATCCCATGTATTTGCAAGACCTCCGTAAATTTCTGAGCCCGGATATACAAATCCTCTTGCTTTTGCTACCTGTACGATTTTGTCCATGGTCTTTTCCATAATTCCTGTTTCCTCTCTATCTTATGATTTTTATTCTTATTTAAAATTAAATAACGATTTAACAATCCGAATTGTAATAGATTTTATTTATAGTTTATTTAAGTATTAATGCACTAATCTATTTATCAGTCTGCTTATATACTACTTATATATAACATATGTGACATATGACACCGGCACCGAATTATCCTCCTCGCTGTCAAAGTCGAATGTAACCTCGTTATCTTCCTTGACCGAGTTTAATATATCATCATCGCTGACACTGTCATCCGCTCCGTTTTCCGTTCCTTCCGTCGCATCGGATTTTACTGCTTCTGTGCCCTCTGTGACACTCTCTGTCCCTGTAGGCTGTGAGGCAAGCATGCTGTATTTGTCACCAATCGCAACTGTATTATCATCTACAAGCTTTACATTGTCGACAGATACATATAATATTTTGCCTTTCACATGCAGATTTGAACTGCCCTCATAAATAACTACCTTGTAGCCGTTTTCATCCAGAAACTCAGATGATTCACATTTCTTTGCCTTACCATCATCTATTGCAGCAAAATCAGTCTTGAAATCATATCCGGCTGCCAGAGCCTCTGCAATAGTCCCTGAAAAGAGCTTTGTCCCATTAAAATCAGTATATTCGTCAGTTGAAGCATAGCTCATGGTAAGTGATGCTTTCTTTTTCTCGACAGTCAGCTTTTTGAGCTTGACCGAACCGTCATTTTTCTTATTGTAATCGTCTATTGACTTGTCAACATAGCTTTGTAAGTCATCCTGCTTGTATGTAGCTGTATCAAAGTCCTCGACATCCGTAGATACCACACTGCCGTTTTTTGCAACAAACACCGTGCTATCCTTGGTATAATAATCAGTACCGCACCCGGCAAGCAAACCGCATGTCGCAATAACAGGCAACAGCATTGATAGCTTTTTATTCATAGCTGCCTCCTAAAATATAATCTATGATATTATACCCTTTTGTATATATGATTTCAAGTATCATATTTTAAAGGGCAACGACATGCATAGTATCTATTAATTATTTCATGATTTAATTTCTTGCTTTAATTTATCAAAGGAAAGCTGCTGATTTAAAATCATGATGCACATAGATTGAAAGATATTCCTTCATTATGCTCCTCAGCTCCTCAAGCACATCATCTGACACTGCAAACCTGTATAGCTTTGTGATATCTGCTGAAACAATATACTGCATGGTATAGAGTGTATCACTTAGTATATGCCTGCCCTGCACCTGCGTGCCACAGTTATCGCAAAACACGCCTCCGCGTCTTGCCGAAAAGACATTAAGTCCTTCCCTTGAATGACAGTGTATACATGAAAACAGCGATGGCCCCTCGCCATTTATCGTAATAGCTTTAAGCTCAAAAACAGCCCTGACCAGCTCATTCTTATATGCCGGTGATTCAAGAGCCCTGAGTGATTGATAAAGGAGCTTTAACATATCCTTCTCGTCATTGTTCTCCTGACAAAAATATCCGCAGAACTCCAGAAAGTAAAACCCGGTGTATACTGCTTCCAAATCCTGTGTCAGCTCCCTGAAATAGTTGCTGATTGTGACCTTTGAAAGAGAATATGCGCTTTTACCCTCAAACAGCTCAAACTCACCGAACGAAAATGGATTGCTTCCTGCCATAAGCTGGCTGTTTGGACGTCTTGCGCCCCTTGCAAAGGCTGTGATTTTTCCCCGTTCCTTTGTGAGAATCGTTATTCTTTTGTCAAAATCCCCTACCGGCATGGCTGAAAGCACCATACCGGTCAACACTACACTCTGTGACATCTTAATCTTACTTTCAAAATACTATTCTTCCTCTTTGTATCCAAAGTTCTTGATGAGGAAGTCGCTGTCTCTCCAATCCTTCTTTACCTTGACCCATAGCTTCAGATTCACCTTGCAGTCAAGCAGTCTTTCCATCTCATAGCGCGCATTGGTGCCGATTTTTTTGAGCATGCTGCCCTGCTTTCCTATAATGATTCCCTTATGGGAGTCTCGCTCGCAGACAATTGTGGCATCCATATCTATAATAGAACCACTCTTTGTCTTTCTTGTCTTCATGCGGTCAATTCCTACTGCAATGCCATGCGGCACCTCGTCATTTAGAGCATGGAGCGCTTTTTCCCTGATAATCTCAGCACAGATTGCACGCTCCGGCTGATCTGTGATGGTGTCCTCATCATAGAACTGCGGGCCATAAGGCAAATACTTAAATATAGCATTAATAACATCATCCGTATTCTGTCCTCTTAAGGCTGATGTAGGAATAATCTCTGCAAAGTCGTATACCTTGCGGTAGGTGTCTATATATTCAAGCACCTTTTCCTTTTCCACTGTATCTACCTTGTTGATAATCAATATAACAGGTGTATTGACCTTTTTGAGCTGCTCTATGATATGCTGCTCTCCTGCCCCGATAAAGTTTGTCGGCTCCACAAGCCACAGCACAACATCCACCTCATTCAATGTCTTTTCCGCCACATTGACCATATACTGGCCCAGTTTATTTTTTGCCTTGTGGATACCTGGGGTGTCCAGGAAAATGATCTGGCCCCGCTTATCGGTATACACCGTCTGGATGCGGTTTCTTGTGGTCTGAGGCTTGTTTGATGTGATGGCAATTTTCTGACCGATAAGCCTGTTCATCAGTGTTGACTTGCCCACGTTTGGTCTGCCGATTATTGTAACAAAACCCGATTTGAAATTCTGTTTCATTTTTCCTCCTATGTGAATCTGTATTTATATAAGCTTTTCAACATTCTCAAAGAGCCCTGCCGACTCTTTAATCATATTTTCATTGCCGATGACACATATACTGTCCTTCTTAAGCACTGCCTCTACAAGGTCTGCAAGCCTTATGATATCCTCTGGCTGTGCATTTAGTATCTCATTTCTCTCCTTTTGAATCTGCTCGTAAGTAATACCCTCGAGATATGCCGACAGTGATCTGCTTCCCTTTGCTTCCGGATTCATAGGCGTATCAAGAGCACTGAAGGTACCGATAATATACTTGGTCATATCCCTCTCATCAGGCGAAAAGCTCTTTATATACTCAGGTATTCTGTCATAGACATCAAGTGTGTCTGAAAGGTTAGGGTCTCTATATGAGACAAAGTAGCTCTCTCCGCTTCTAAGGAATGTATTCATGCAGCCGTAAGCACCACCCTTTACCCTGACATTTATCCAGAGATAATCATAGCTTAAGATGATACGCAGCAGTCTCAGTGCTCCGGTGTATTCATAGCCCTCGCAGATGAAATCACCTGTTTTTGCCACATACTGTATCTGGGATGCATCGATAAAGGCTTCCTTTGCTGTGTTAAAATGTACCTCAGCCTGATTGCCTACAGCACTCATTTTATCAAATCCAGCTATAACTTTTTCCAACGAAGGCTTTGCATTGCCGTATGCCTCGTTATTTCCGGTAAAGCTGATAAGCATTCTGTTTCTTGCAAACAGCTTTTTGGCTATTGCAGCAAGCTTATCTGACACACTCTTTGGTGACTCTGAAAGTTCCTTTTCTATGCGGCATATAGAGCGGTAAAAAGCAATACCCTTTAGCTCGTCCTGATAAAGTGCATAGCGCGAGAAGCTCGACATGCTTCGCATAGCTGCTACCAGATGGCCTGAGCTGCTCAGGTTAGCCTGAAGCCTTGCCTTAATCTGCGCTACAATCTCGCCCAGTCTCTTTGTATCGGTAAAATCCGATGCAAGAAGCATCTGCTCCATAAGCTCAAGTGCCTTGTCAAGATTTTTCTCCAATACCTTTAGCTTCACCTCAAACTTAAACACAAAATTATTTCTATCCTTAATATCCGGGTGGCTTGCAGTACCTGTGCTGATTCCGCCGGTATATATATTGGTCGCATTGGCTAAATCGGTATAGCTGTAATTTTCGGTACTCACCAATCCGAGTGCGTTTGTGAAAAAGCCAAGATAGCCAAGCTCGCTCTGCGCAAAATCACCTGCATCAAATAAAAATGATATATAATCAATACCGTTTGACTCTATGTCATGGCGCACAACCTTTACATCTGAAAGTGTGTCCTCAATGTTTGAAAAAGGCATAGCCTCCTTTTTCATGTCAGCTCTTGTAAGCATCGGAAGCTTACGCAGATCCTCATCTGACGAAGGCTCCTCCTGATATTTCTTTAAATGCTCTGTCTCCTCAATCAGCTTGTCAATCTCTTCATCCGAAAGAGATGCCTTGTAATCGGAAAGCTCCTTTGCCAAAGCCTCCTCCCTCTCATTGCCAAGGCCACGCTTCGGCTTTACTGTGACAGATGAACCATGGGTATTGTCAAGCAGATATTCCTGTATAAGCTTTTCAAAATAATCCGTATCTACAGCCTTTCGAAGCTTTGCAAAGGTACCAAGACACTCCAGATGTATAAAAGGCTTCATATCATCAAACAGCCAGCTGTCTAAGCAGTTTAATCCAAAAAGGAGTCCCTTAGGAAACTGTCCGAAGTCAGCCTCCCTGAACTTAAACTCACTGCTGTTGATTCCCGCAAGCAACGCTTCTTTATTAATTCCTGTTTTAACAACCTCTTTAAGAGTGTTTTCTATAATGCTTTCAAACTCATCCGCCTGAGATGCATTGGCATTCTTTGCCACAAACGAGAACACCGGCTGCAGAATGCCCGCATCATATGAGCCATACACATCATCACCGATTCCCGCATCTATCAATGCCTGCTTCACCGGTGCTCCCGGTGAGCTGACAAGTGCATAGTCAAGCACATCAAATGCCTGATAGAGCATCTCATCAAGCGAATCCCCTACCACACGGTTATAAGATAGATAAGTCTTATTCTCCTGTGAATCATCCATGGTAATTGAATACTCTGCCTCAACATTCTTTATTTCATCAAATGCAGGCTGTTTATTAATTTCTGAATTAACTTTTTTATAATCATACAGGCTCAGATATTCCTTATCCAGCCACTCAAGTCTCTCGACAACATCCATATCACCATACAGATAAATGTATGAATTGGATGGATGATAATACTTGTGATAGAAGTCCAGATATGCTTCATACGTAAGCTTAGGAATATACTCCGGATTACCGCCTGAATCCTTGCTGTAGGTATTGTCAGGGAAAAGCGAGCGGTAAATCTGGCTTGAAAGCACCTCATCCGGCGATGAGTATGCTCCCTTCATCTCATTGTAAACCACTCCGTTTATCTTAAGCTCATCATCCTTGCCTGTAAGCTCGTAGTGCCAGCCCTCCTGCTTGAAAATCTCCTCGTACTTTGTGATATTTGGATTAAACACTGCATCCAGATACACATCCATGAGATTCTTAAAATCCTGATCATTACAGCTGGCAACAGGATAAACTGTCTTGTCAGGGTATGTCATGGCATTTAAAAATGTATTGAGCGAGCCCTTTGCCAGCTCAATGAAGGGATCCTTTACCGGGAACTTCTTTGAACCGCAGAGTGTGGTATGCTCAATAATATGCGGTACACCCGTCTCATCCTCCGGCGGAGTCCTGAAGCCTATATAAAAGACCTTGTTATCATCATTATTTGATAAAATGGCAATCCTTGCACCACTTTTTTTGTGTCTCAGAATGAATCCGTCCGACTGGACATCCTCCACTCTGTGCTCATCTAAAATCTCGTATTCAGCCAAATCGTGAATTGTCATCAATTATTCCTCCTAAAATGCGATGATGATAGTATACCACATTTTTACATATTATAGTTAAATTATAAGTATATTTACCACAAAAAATCTGTTAACGTAATATTCTGCAACATCCGGCTTTAAAAGTCAGAGTCTATGCTCCTCTTTTGAATATTAACATCCATCTGCGGAAACGGAATTTCTATGTTATTTTTATCAAATGCTGTTTTAATTTCTTCTGTAAGCTGCCATTTTGTGTTCCAGTAATCCTCGTTCTTCACCCAGATTCTCGCACCGAGCTCTATTGCCGAATCCTGCAGCTCACTCACAAACACATTGCTCGGCTCATCGTGAAGCATCGTATCTGCTGACGTGACAACAGACTCCAGTATACTCTTTGCAAATGCTAAATCTGTGCTGTAGGATACTGTTACTCTCAAATCAAGCATCCTCCTATCCATCATAGATACATTTGTGATACACGAATCAGCAAGCTTTCCGTTTGGTATCATAACCATCTTGTTATCTATTGTCAAAAGCCTTGTATAAAACAGATTTATATCCTTTACAGTGCCCTCTGTACCACTTGAACCGTCAACTATGTAATCGCCCACGCCAAACGGCTTCATCAAAAGAATAAGCACGCCTCCTGCGAAATTCGACAGGCTGCCCTGCAATGCCATACCTACAGTAAGTCCGGCAGAGCCAAGAACCGCTATAACAGAGCCGGTCGCCACTCCAAAGCCCGAAAGCAGTGCCATGACAAGGATAAAATACAAAAAGTATTTAATAACATTTGCCAGAAACGATGCCACTGCAGCGTCCATTCTGCTTTTATCAAATCCTTTTTTAATTATTTTCACAATTGATTTAATCACCTTAATACCAATAAGCAGTATCACAATCGCAACAACAAGCTGCACGAGAAAGCTTATAAGCGATGGCATATATTTCTCCAGATACGTCTTTACAATGCCCGGGTTTTCAATAACCTGCTGTACCTCGGTATTTGCAACCGGCACTGATACTTCACCAAGAATTTGTCTAATCATATAATCTCCTATATATCTCTTATATCTCTTATATCTCTTATATCTCTTATATTTCTTATATATCTTCTATATTTGTTATTTCCTTATAACCTACTAAATCCCCCATATAAAATATGGGGGATCAGTATTTAAATCAAATATTAATTCACTATTTAATAACTCTCACTCTGAGCACTCCGTCAATGGCAGAAAGCTTCTCAACGGTAGAAGCATCAATAGCTGAATCAAGATCAAGAAGTGAATATGCATAGTCACCCTTGCCCTTGTTTGTCAGATCAGATACATTGATATCAGCCTCTGCAAGGGCTGTTGTAATCTGTCCAATCATACCCTTAACATTCTTGTGAAGGATTCCGACTCTGCCTGAAGCTGTGCATGCACCCATGCTGCAGTCAGGGAAGTTTACTGAGTGAACGATATTACCATTCTCTAAGTAATCTCTCAGCTCCTTTACAGCCATAACTGCACAATTGTCCTCTGACTCTGCTGTAGATGCTCCAAGATGAGGTGTTACGATGCAGCCCTTTGCTCCAACAGTTGTGTTGTTAGGGAAATCTGAAACATACTTCTTAACCTTTCCCTTGGCAAGTGCATCTACCATAGCCTCTTCGTCAACGAGAAGATCTCTGGCAAAGTTTAATACGATAGCGGTTGGCTTCATCATTGCAATAGCATCAGCGTTTATCATCTTCTTTGTTGAATCAAGAAGAGGTACATGGATTGTGATAACATCACAGTTCTTGTAGATGTCCTCAACATTGCTGATATGCTTAACGCTTCTTGAAAGGTTCCATGCGGCATTTACTGAGATGTATGGATCATATCCGTAAACATCCATGCCCATATGTACTGCAGCATTTGCAACAAGTACACCGATGGCTCCCAGTCCGATAACACCGAGCTTCTTCCCTGAAATCTCTGTTCCTGCAAAGTTCTTTTTCTGCTTCTCGGCTGTCTTTGCAATATTCTCATCGTTCTGGTTTGCAAGACACCAGTCGATACCTCCAACGATATCTCTTGATGCATAAAGCATTCCGGCAAACACAAGCTCCTTAACACCATTTGCATTGGCTCCCGGTGTGTTGAATACAACGATTCCCTGCTCGGCACACTTGTCAAGCGGAATATTGTTTACTCCTGCTCCTGCTCTTGCCACAGCAAGCACCTTGTCACCAAGCTCCATGTCATGCATAGCGGCACTTCTTACAAGTGCTGCATCTGCATCCTTAATATCATCAACCTTTTTATAATCGTCAGAGAACAGGTCAAGGCCTACTCCTGCGATTGGGTTTAAGCATGTGTAATTAAACATTATGCATTCTCCTCCTCAAACTTCTTCATAAACTCTACAAGCTTCTCAACGCCCTCTTTTGGCATAGCATTGTAGATAGATGCTCTCATTCCGCCAACTGTACGGTGTCCTTTAAGGTTTACAAATCCGGCTGCAGTTGCCTCCTTTACAAACTTGGCATCAAGCTCTGCATCTCCTGTTACAAACGGAACATTCATGAGTGATCTGTCCTCTTTTCTTACTGTTCCCTTAAAGAGCTTGCTCTGATCAAGGAAATCGTAGAGAATCTTGGCCTTCTCCTCATTTCTCTCCTTCATAACTGAAAGACCGCCCATCTTCTTGAGCCATTTAAATACCTTGCCACAGATATAGATGCCGTAGCATGGTGGTGTATTGTAAAGAGAATCGTTATCGGCCTGAGTCTTCCACTTGAGCATAGTTGGTGTGCCCGGTAGACAATCATCTGTGATAAGGTCCTCTCTGATAATTGCTATAACTACTCCGGCAGGTCCTACATTCTTCTGTACTCCGCCATAGATAACAGCATATTTTGATACATCTACAGGCTCTGATAAGAAGCATGAAGATACATCAGCTACAAGGTTCTTTCCCTTTGTGTTTGGAAGCTTCTTGTACTTTGTTCCGTAGATAGTATTGTTCTCGCAAATATATACATAATCCATATCATCTGTGATTGGTAAATCTGAACAGTCAGGTATGTATGAGAAGGTCTCATCTGCAGACGAAGCAAGCTCTACAGCGTCTCCGTAAATCTTAGCCTCGGCAAACGCCTTTTTAGCCCACTGACCTGTGATAATGTATCCTGCTTTTTTATTTTTCATAAGGTTCATCGGTACCTCAGCGAAGAACTGTGAAGCACCACCCTGAAGGAAAAGTACCTTGTAATTGTCAGGTATATTCATAAGCTCGCGGAGATCTTTCTCGGCATCCTTAATGATGTCATCAAACCATTTAGATCTGTGGCTCATCTCCATAACCGACATTCCGCTTCCCTTATAATCCATCATCTCTGCTGCTGCTTCCTGCAATACCTCCTCAGGTAAAACTGCAGGTCCTGCTGAAAAATTGTAAACTCTACTCACTCTAATTTCCTCCTTGTGTCGCATTGTAGTCCTCTTCATCGAAAGACTCGTTGATAGGCTTGTCATCTGAATCAATGATACAATCGATGACAAACGGTGTCTTGCTCTTTAAGGCATCTGCAAATGCTTTTTCAAATTCTTCCTGGGTCTTAACACGTCGTGCGGTAGCTCCCATTGCTTCTGAAAGCTTTACATAATCCACCCCATCATCGAGTACGGTTGCCGAGTAATGCTTCTCATAAAAAAGAGTCTGCCACTGGCGTACCATTCCAAGTACATGGTTGTTTATTATAACCTCGATAAGAGGAAGCTTTTCTCTTGAAGCTGTTGCAAGCTCGTTCATGTTCATTCTGAAGCATCCGTCACCTGCAATATTGACTACAGTCCTGTCAGGATTAGCTGTCTGGGCACCGATTGCAGCACCGAGACCGTATCCCATGGTACCAAGACCTCCTGATGTAAGAAGAGTTCTCGGCTTACTGTATTTGTAATACTGGGCTGCCCACATCTGATGCTGACCGACCTCAGTAACCATTATAGCATTTCCTTTTGTCATTTCATAGATTTTTTCAATAACAAATGGTCCGCTAAGTCCATCTTTGTGATATGTAAGAGGAAAAGTCTTTGCATATGCCAGCACATGCTCAACCCATGAATTGTGGTCAAGCTGTGTGAGCTTTTTGTTGATGCGTGTAAGTATTTCCTTCACATCGCCTATAACACTCGATGTAACACGGATATTTTTATTAATCTCTGCTGCGTCTACATCAAACTGTAATATCTTGGCCTGGTCTGCAAACTTTTTAGGATTGCCAAGCACTCTGTCCGAAAAACGTGTACCAATCGCAATCAAAAGGTCGCACTCTGAAACTCCAAGGTTTGAGGTCTTTGTGCCATGCATACCAAGCATGCCTGTGTAGTTATCACTTGTGCCGTCATATGCACCCTTGCCCATGAGCGTATCGCAAACAGGTGCATTCACCTTGTCTACAAATTCCTTAAGCTCTTTGCTTGCTCCGGAGAGAACCACTCCGCCTCCTACAAATATATATGGCTTTTTGGATGCTTTTATGAGTTCAATTGCATTATCAATGTCACTGTCTGTAATTGTTTCTGTCACACGCTCAGGAAGCTTGATTTCCTGCCTGGTGTACTCTACCAGATCTGCCGTAACATTCTTTGGAATATCCACAAGTACAGGACCCGGTCTGCCTTTTCTTGCTATATTGAAAGCTCTGCGTATTGTATCTGCAAGCTTCTCTACATCCTTTACAATAAAGCTGTATTTGGTTACAGGCGTTGTAATTCCGGCAATATCTATCTCCTGAAAGCTGTCCTTTCCAAGTAACGAGACTCCGACATTACATGTAATTGCGACGATTGGAATCGAATCCATGTATGCTGTCGAAATTCCTGTGACCAGATTTGTCGCACCCGGTCCGCTTGTAGCCAGACAGACGCCAACCTTTCCGGTGCTTCTCGCATAGCCGTCGGCCGCATGGCTTGCTCCCTGCTCATGTGAGGTCAGCACATGCTTAATCTCCGGATGCTTGTAGAGCTCGTCATAGACATTAAGGATGGCTCCTCCCGGATAACCGAATACTGTGTCAACACCCTGTTCTTTTAAGCATTCTATAATAACCTGTGATCCTGTTAACTGCATCTTGTATTCCTCTTTTTCTTATACGAATCCTTTACGATAATAGGTAAAAGCCTTATTCGTACTGAATTTTCTATCAAAATATATACTACGCGTTCTGCTCGCCCGGAAGTGCAAGGATGGCTCCTCTGTTTCCTGATGTAACAAGTGCTGCGTATCTCTTCAAATAGCCTGTTGTAACCTTCGGCTCCCTTGGCTGCCACTTTGCCTTACGCTCAGCAAGCACCTCGTCTGACACATCGAGCTCAAGCTTCATGTTTGGAATATCAATCTTTATGATATCTCCCTCTTCAACCAGGGCAATCGGTCCGCCTACTGCGGCCTCAGGTGAAACATGACCTATTGAAGCTCCTCTTGAAGCTCCTGAAAAACGTCCGTCTGTGATGAGTGCTACAGAGCTTCCAAGTCCCATTCCGGCAATAGCGGATGTAGGATTAAGCATCTCTCTCATTCCAGGGCCGCCCTTTGGTCCCTCGTATCTGATGACAACTACATCACCCTCTACGATCTTGCCACCCTTTATTGCTGCAATTGCATCCTCCTCGCAGTCAAATACTCTTGCAGGGCCCTCATGAACCATCATCTCATCGACAACTGCTGAACGCTTTACTACAGAGCCGTCCGGAGCCAGATTTCCTTTAAGCACTGCAAGTCCTCCGGTCTTTGAATATGGATTGTCTACCGGTCTGATGACCTCAGGGTCTCTATTGACTGCATTCTTTATATTCTCTCCAACTGTCTTTCCTGTAACAGTCATACAATCTGTATTTAAAAGTCCGATATCAGCAAGCTCTTTCATGACAGCCCACACACCGCCGGCCTCGTTTAAGTCCTCCATATATGTAGGGCCTGCCGGGGCAAGGTGACAGAGGTTTGGTGTCTTCTCACTGATTGGATTTGCAAAGCTGATATCAAAGTCAAAGCCTATCTCATGAGCGATAGCCGGAAGATGAAGCATAGAGTTTGTAGAACAGCCAAGTGCCATATCAACTGTGAGCGCGTTCATTATTGCATCCTTTGTGATGATATCTCTCGCCTTGATGCCCTTATTGTACATATCCATGACAGCCATTCCGGCATGCTTTGCAAGACGTATACGCTCTGAATATACAGCAGGGATTGTTCCGTTTCCGCGAAGTCCCATGCCGAGTGCCTCTGTAAGACAGTTCATGGAGTTGGCTGTGTACATTCCTGAGCATGAACCGCAGGTAGGACATACCTTGTTCTCATACTCGCATACATCATCCTCTGTCATAGTACCTGCAGCGTATGAGCCTACAGCCTCAAACATTGATGAAAGGCTTCTCTTTCTGCCCTTTACATGGCCGGCAAGCATTGGTCCGCCTGATACAAATACTGTAGGAAGATTAAGACGTGCAGCCGCCATCAGAAGTCCCGGCACGTTCTTGTCACAGTTTGGAACCATTACAAGTGCATCAAACTGATGAGCGATTGCCATACACTCTGTAGAATCAGCAATCAGATCTCTTGTGACAAGGGAATATTTCATGCCTACATGTCCCATTGCAATACCATCGCACACTGCGATTGCAGGAAATACTACAGGAACTCCGCCTGCCTCTGCAACTCCAAGCTTTACAGCCTCAACGATTTTGTCTATATTCATATGGCCCGGAACAATCTCATTGAATGAGCTTACGATTCCGACCATAGGCTTTTTCATTTCCTCCGATGTAAAACCAAGAGCATTAAATAAACTTCTTGCCGGTGCCTGCTGCATTCCGGCTCTTGCGTTATCACTTATCATATTTTATCTCCTTATTTATCTCCGACTATTTCTTTGAGTACTTCATCATTACTACTGTATACATAATGATCTGCCTATCTATAACCTGTTAGCTGTCTATAATAAGTTATGCAGCTACACACGTTCTGCGATGAGATCCCCCATCTGCGCTGTGCCTACCTGTGTGATACCCTCTGTAGTCTCACCCGGCTGTGGCATGATGTCGATTGTCCTGTAACCCTCCTTAAGCACCTGCTTTACAGCATCCTCGATTGCCTGTGCTTCCTTGTCCAGATCAAATGAGTAGCGAAGCATCATGGCTGCTGAAAGGATTGTTGCGATAGGGTTTGCAATGCCCTTTCCTGCAATATCAGGAGCAGATCCGCCACTTGGCTCGTAAAGTCCGAACTTTGTATCGTTAAGGCTTGCTGATGAAAGCATACCGATTGAGCCTGTCACCATACTTGCTTCATCTGATAAAATATCGCCAAACATATTCTCTGTGAGGATAACATCAAACTGCTTAGGATCCTTGACAAGCTGCATTGCACAGTTATCAACAAGCATATGCTCATATGTAACCTCCGGATAATCCTTTGCGACCTCCTCGACGATCTTTCTCCATAATCTGGAAGAATCAAGTACATTTGCCTTGTCTACGGATGTGACCTTTTTCCTTCTCTTCATGGCTATATCAAAGCCTCGCTTTGCGATTCTTCTGATTTCATTCTCATTGTATGTCAGTGTATCTGTGGCCGTAACAACTCCGTCCACCTCTTTTGTCTCTCTGGCTCCGAAGTAAAGACCTCCTGTAAGCTCACGCATAATCATCATATCAAAGCCGTCTCCGATGATATCGCTACGGAGCGGACATGCTGCAGCAAGCTCCTTGTACAGGTATGCCGGTCTGAGATTTGCAAACAGATTGAGCGACTTTCTAAGCTTTAAAAGTCCTGCCTCCGGACGAAGCTCAGGGGCCAGCTTGTACCATGGTGATGTCGCTGTGTTGCCACCGATTGATCCCACCAGCTCCGATTATGGTGCTGGTGGCTATGATGGTTCTAA
>OGLI01000659.1_pt1 | contig 27862 bp, 20 predicted proteins | sample 1572661 | NCBI WGS metagenome assembly OGLI01 (sample SAMEA2581901, study PRJEB24529) | metagenome | biome: Human gut stool | place: China | collected 2011 | reverse complement strand
TCTTCCCTTTGTTTGTGATATGATATTTAAATCCCCAAGAATAATAAGTGACCCGACGTATATCCTTCAGCTCTAATTTTCCACCATTCAAATTAGTAGCAGTGACAGTAAAAATGAAAATCTCTGTTGAAAGAGAAGATGGAGAAAAGACAGAGGTAGAAAAGACCTTGGTATTTAAAGCGGGCTGTTCTAAAATCACTTTCCGAACAGCCCTTTCAGCCTTCATCGCTATGAAGATAACAGTATATTTTTCCTATTCTCTTCCTCCTCCCAACGCCTGATAAAGACTAATCACACTTTGTATCTCGGTGAAACGGTTAGCTGTTTGCGAAAGTTGCGCACTCAGCAAAGTCTGTCGGGCAGTCAAGACTTCGAGATAGTTTGTCGTCCCATGCTCCATCAGCAAGGAAGTACTTTTCAATGCCTTTTGCAGAGATACTATCTGTTTGTCAAATAATACCGTTTTCTCGCGACTTGTCTGACAAGCAGTCAAAGCATCATTTACCTCACTGCCGGCATTCAGAAGAGCCTGTTCGAAAAAGAGACGAGCTTCTTCCTGTTGTGCTTTTGATATGCGGTATTGAGCAATAACCTGACCTCTGTTAAACAATGGTTGAGTAAGTGAACCGACAGCCGAAGCCAGGAACTTGCCGGGATTAACAATCATGCTTCCTGCAGAATTGGTCCATCCGGCACTTCCACTCAACACAATGGAAGGATAAAACGCAGAACGTGCCTGATTTGTTCCGTAAAAAGCTGCTTCCAGTGAACGTTCTGCCGAACGGACATCGGGACGATTGGCAAGCATCTGCATGGGGATACCTACCGAAAGGTCTTGCGTAAAATGCTGTGCAGACAATGTTCCGCGCTCATAATGACGAGGCGTTTCGGCAAGGAGTAACGCAAGACTGTTTTCTACCTGATTAATTTGTTCCTTCAAGTCGAGGATAGAAGTTTGAACACTATAATAAGTTGCTTCCATCTGTGAAACTCCCGCTTCATTGTATTGTCCCGCTTCCATCAAGGCACGTGCAGAGACAACAGTTTCTTTCCATGCCTGTTCGGTTTGTTGAGTCAGCGAGAGTTGCTCATCCAACATCAACAAGGTATAATAAGTATTGGCTATTCCTGCTATCAATTGAGTACGAACCGCTTGTTGATAGTCCTGACTCTGAGCATACAAAGCCTTTGCCTGACGCTTGGCATTACGCATACGACCGAAAATATCCAGTTCCCAACTGGCGGTAACGGGCAAAGAATAAGCCTGCACAGCCTTTTGCTTGTCAAAGCTGCTCACTGTACCTTGTGGAGCAAGAGAAAATGAAGGAAGAAAAGCTAATTTAGCAGAAAGCAACGTGGCTTTCGCCTCTTCTACACGAAGCTGTGCAGACAGGTAATCGGTGTTGCTTTGTAATCCTTGCTCAATAAGTTCCTGCAATCGCGGATCGGTGAATAATTCACGCCAATCCACATTGCCCAGATTAGCGGTGTCGACTACTGCCGCCGTTCCTTCACCATAAAGATTATCGGGGGCTGTCGTTTCGGGCTGATATTTGGTGTATATACCGCAACTGCTCAACAAAGCAGTAACGGTAGTCAGTAATAGTATTTTCTTCATATTCTTCTTACATTATTTCTTTTTTTCATTGCCAAAAGTACTCTGTTCCGCATGACTTCTTTCCTTTTCCAACAAAACTTGCGCATCGGGTTCCTCTTCCATCGGCTTGCGAATCTTCTCTTGCAAGAACTCGAAGATGATATAGAAAACAGGAACAACAAAAAGCAATGCCAGTGTTCCAACAGCCATACCACCCACAACACCGGTGCCCAATGAACTGTTTCCATTAGCACCTGCACCGGTAGAAAACATCAACGGAAGCATACCGAAAATCATAGTCAAGACTGTCATCAGAATAGGGCGTAAACGAACCTGCGCAGCAGAATAAGCAGATTCTACGATACCCATACCTTTGCGGCGGCGTTCGATAGCGTATTCTGTAATCAGGATGGCCGTCTTTGCCAATAATCCAATCAACATAATCACACCGGTTTGCAAATAGATGTTATTCTCCAATCCAAAGAGTTTCGCAAACAGAAAACTTCCCATCAGTCCGAAAGGCACGGACAGAATGACGGCAAATGGAACAAGAAAGCTTTCATAGAGACAGGACAGAATCAGATAAATAAGCAATACGCACACAGCATAAACGAACAGTGTCTTTCCGCCACCGTTATTTGATTCCTCACGCGCCATACCGCCATATTCATAACCATAACCTGTCGGCAGAGTCTGCGCCGCCACCTCTTCAATCACTTTCTGCACTTCACCGGAAGAATAGCCTTCGGCCGGATTCACGTTGGCAGTGATAGAACTATAGAGGTTAAAGCGATTGGCTACTTCAGGTCCTAACACTTTCTTCAGAGTAACAAACTGACTGACAGGTGCCATCTCCGAGCCGTTGCGTACAAACATATTATTTAAGGCATGCTCATCCAGACGATATTCGGGCGAAGCCTGCATCATAACACGATATACCTTTCCAAACTGATTATAATTAGAGATATACGCGCCACCACAATAACTGCCCAATGCATCAAGTACCGTCGAGGGAGAAATACCGGCACGTTTGCATTTGGCTGCATCCACATCCACCGATATCTGCGGGAAGTTCATGGCGTATGACGTATAAGCCATCGCTACTTCGGGATGCTGGTTGAGTGCACCGAGGAACTGCATCACCGAGTTATAGAAGGTAGTCATATCACCGCCTGTTCGGTCTTGAAGATTCAGTTCGATGGAGTTACCCATACCATATCCGGGAATCATACCGGGCTGGAAGCTGAATATCTGCGCATCCTTAATTTGATAGAACTGCGCATTAAGCCGTGCCACCACCGCATCTGATGTATGTTCGTTACCCTTTCGTTCGCTCCAGTCTCTCAGACGAATCACAATCAGACCGTATGAAGTTCCCTGACCGGAAAGGAATCCATATCCTGCCACACGTGAATAGTGCTCTATTTCAGGTGTCTTTTTCAAGATATCTTCCAATTTATTCATTACTTTATTCGTTTCTTCGAGGGTACTGCCCGGCGAAGTAGCAATGTTTACCATGATAACGCCCTGATCTTCCTGAGGCACCAAGCCTGTTTTGGTAGTACCCATGAAATAAACCAGCAGTACTGTCGTGATAGCCAGTGAAGCCCATACCATCCACCGATGGCGGATAAAGAAAAGAACTCCTTTCTTATATTTTCCCAATACGGCATTAAACGAAGCATTATAGGCAGCACGCACTCGTCCGTTGATACTCTTCGCACTTTTAGTTCCGTCCGACGGACGCATCATAATAGCACAAAGCGCCGGACACAAAGTCAGAGCCGAAATCATGGAAATACCCACAGAGGTTGCCATCGTGATACCAAACTGGGTATAGAAAATCCCGGAAGTTCCTCCTGTAAATGTAACAGGAATAAATACTGCCATAAAGACACAGGTACATGAAATAATAGCCATCGTCACATCTCCCATGGCATCCTTTGTTGCCAAATAAGAAGACTTATATCCGACATCGAACTTGGACTGGACAGCTTCCACCACCACAATGGCATCGTCCACCACCGTACCGATAGCAAGCACCAATGCGAAAAGCGTCAGGATATTGATACTGAAGCCCGCAGCCATCAGGCAAGCAAAGGTTCCAATCAACGATACAATAATGGAAATGGATGGAATAAGTGTACTCTTGAAATCCTGAAGAAAGAAATACACAACCAAAACCACCAAAATAATGGCGATTACCAGTGTTTCCACCACATTATGTATAGAAGCAAAAAGGAAGTCATTGGAACTCATCATGTTGACAAACTCAGTACCCTGAGGCAAATCTTTTTCCATTTCCTTCATCTTCTTTGAAATCGATTCGTTCACGGCGGTAGCATTTGATCCGGCCGTCTGGAATACGATAAACATTACAGCCGGCTTGCCATCCATCTCACTGCTGAAACTGTAGGTCTGTGTACCCAGTTCCACATCTGCCACATCTTTCAGACGGAGCACAGAACCGTCGGCTTGTGCACGAACTACGGTATTCCGGAATTCATCCACGCTTTTCAGTCGTCCGCGATACTTCATGGTGAACTGAAACACATTCTTTGAATTCTCACCCAACGAACCGGTAGGTGCCTCTATATTTTGTTCGCCCAATACGGCTGTTACATCCGAAGGCACAAGACCATATTGTGCCATACGTTCCGGGTGCAACCAAATGCGCATACTGTACGTATCTCCCAGCATCATCACATCTCCTACTCCTTCCACACGCTTGATTTGAGGAATCACATTGATATCCATATAATTTCCCAGGAATATCTTGTCATAACGTCCGTCGGTGCTTGCCAATGCATTGATCTGCAAGAAACTGGTCTGGCGTTTCTGCGTCGTCACACCGATTTTCGTCACTTCGGCAGGCAGCAACCCCTGCGCTTTGGACACTCGGTTCTGTACATTGACGGCCGCCATATCGGGGTCTGTCCCCTGTTTGAAATACACCTCGATGGTAGCCGTACCTGCATTCGTAGCAGTAGAAGTGATATACATCATATCCTCCACACCATTGATGCTTTCTTCCAATGGCATGATTACACTATTCATCACAGCTTCGGCATCGGCACCTGTATAGGTAGCAGATACCTGCACAGTGGGAGGAGCGATATCGGGATATTGCTCTACGGGCAATGAGAAAAGGGAAATCAATCCAATCACCACTATCAGAATAGAAATGGATATGGCCATTACCGGCCTTTTTATAAATATATTTCCTTTCATGATTCTTATTCTCCTTCTTATTTAACCACCGTTCCTTCGCGTATCAAACCCGCACCTTCGGAAATAATCTCATCACCCGCCTTCAATCCATCGAGCACGACATACTCGCGTCCGTCATTGATACCGGCTACAGATATTAATGTAGAGACAGCCTTGCCATCCACCACTTTATAAGCAATTGTTTTATCCTGCATCTGCACTGTTGCGCCTTGTGGAATAACAATACAATCTTTATAGACACTGGGAATGACCACATTGCCCGATGCGCCACTATGCAACAATCTTGACTCATTCGGAAAAACGGCACGCGCCACTACCGTACCTGTCTGACGGTCAATCACTCCGCTGATAGATTCAATAATTCCATGCTCATCATATATTGAATTATCATTGAGACGGAGTTCCACTTCAGGCATATTTTTTAGCGCTTCGTCCATGCTACCGTACTGACGGGTCAGGGAAAGAAGCTGGTTCTCGGTCATCGAGAAATAAACATACATATCTGAATTATCGGAAACCGTTGTCAACGGCTGTTGTATGCCGGGACTCACCAATGCACCAACACGGAAAGGCAATGCGCCCACCACTCCGTCACTCGGACTCTTTACCTCAGTATACGACAAGTTGTTTCGGGCACTCACTTCTTGTGCCTGTGCCTGCGAGAGTTGTGCCTTGGCAGTGAGATAATTGTTTTCGGCCGTTTTCAGGTTATACTGCGAAACCACCTTTTGGACATACAGTTCCTTTGTGCTGGTATAGGCCAATTCTGCAGTAGCAAGTCCTGCCTTAGCCGCTTCCACATTGGCAAGGGCTGTTGTCAGCGCCGCTTTATAAGGTACTTGATCTATAATGAAAAGCAACTGCCCTTTGCGTACCTTTTCACCTTCAGAAACACAGAGTCGTTCGATAGTGCCCGATACTTGCGGATAAATATCAATATCCTGCCGCCCGCGAATCGTTGCCGAATAGGAAGTAGACAATTCCTTATCGGCAGTAGTTACTTTCATTATTGCATAGTTAGCACTAGTTTGTGCCTCCGGTGCTTGTTTACAGGAGGACATCCACAATGTGCAACCGATTACTCCCATCAGTCGCATCCATTTTTTGTTTACTGTTATCATATTGATTGTCTTTATTAAAAAACTGACAACAAAAGTAGACCAAAGCCGGAAAGACCGAGTGACCTATATTCCTCTGATTATGTTCTATTTTCTCCATTCATCTTTTTTAATAATAAATCACTGCATAACAGGGAAATATCGGACAGTATTTACGCATTATGGGACACATTGATTATCCTATTATTCACCAACTTTGTAGCAACTAAAAAAGGAATAGTATGGAAAAAGGAATAATAAAAAATGTCAGTATAGAGGACTTTAAAACAAACGAGAACTTTGTAAACTATGTAGACGATGACTTTATGGTGATAAACAGTTTAGAGAATGTCCCTTACAGCAACGGAACGGTGAGGCTGAATTGCTTTCTTCTGATTTCCTGTTTGGAAGGCAGCATTCAGTTGGATATGAATGATAAAACCTATCAGTTGCAAAAAGACGACCTCATCTTCGGGCTACCGTCCGTCATCATCAGCCATACCATGCTGAGTCCTCAACACAAAATAAGCATCATCGGTTTCTCCACTCAATTTCTGCAACGCGTCTTCAAGATGGGGAAAAATGAATGGAACACAGCCACTTATCTGCGCAATAATCCAATCAAGCATGTAGAGGGAAATAAGTATATAATCTTTCGATACTATGAAGATTTGATAATGACTAAGATTAACAGTGAACCTCATCCCTATCACAGAGAGTCCATGAAATATATATTCTCGTCCATCTTATGTGAAATTATCGCAATTGTCACCAGAGAAGTTCCTAAAGATGAAACAGAGAATAAAAACGAAACGAAACAGCATGAATACATATTTCGCCGTTTCATTGAAAAGTTATCGAAAGACAATGGAATGCACCGCTCGGTGAGCTATTATGCCGATGCCCTGTTCTACACTCCCAAGTATCTTTCTAAAGTCATCAAAGATGCTTGCGGTAAAAATCCGTCGACATTGATTAACGAATATACCATGGAGCACATTAAATATCAACTGAGAAATTCAGATAAGTCCATCAAGGAAATAGCAGAGGAGTTTAATTTCCCCAATCAGTCTTTCTTCGGTAAATATGTGAAAGCTCATCTTGGAGTATCTCCCCAGCAATATCGGGACGAAAAAGAAAAGTAGTATAATTTTTCCTGCATAAGAACTGTGGATGAAATTATTTAATGAATAGCACAGATTGCACAAAAGCATAGAAGCGTTTTGTATCAATCTGTGCTAAGAGAAGATTAAATTGATAACCAAATAAAAGCCAAAACACAGAAAAGGGATTATGACAAACCCTCTATTTCTCCGTTTACAATATCAATATGAAGTGCTTGCGGCTCTTTCGGCAACCCCGGCATACGCATGATTTCTCCGGCTATAACAACCAACATCTCTGCTCCGGCATTCATCACAATATCCTGCACATGGAATTCAAAGCCCTCCACTGCACCATAAAGTTTAGGATCTGTAGAGAATGAATACTGTGTTTTCGCAATGCAAATAGGGAAATGAGCATATCCCAGTTCTTCAATATGCTTCAACTTCTTACGCGCAGCGGCACTGTAAGTAATAATATCCGCACCATAAAGATGAGACGCCACCTTTGAAATCTTCGTTTCTACACTGTCTTCATTATCATAAGCAAAGTGTAATGGTTCGGAAGGCTGTTCTTCGATAGTCTTTACAACAAGTTCCGCCAGTTCCACTGCACCCTCTCCTCCTTGAGTGAAAGCATTATTGACAGCAAAAGCAACACCTTTCTCTGCACAATGGGTACGAAGAAAATCTATTTCTTCCTGAGTATCGTCACCATAACGGTTGAAGGCAACAAGTACCGTCTGTCCGAAAGACTCCAAATTACGCAAATGCTTGTCCATATTGGCAATACCTTTTTGCAGAGCTTCCAAATTAGGTTCCTTTATCTTGTCTTGAGGAACACCGCCATGCATCTTTAAGGCGCGCGCCGTAACAACAAGCACAGTCAATTTCGGGGTAATTCCGGCTTTGCGGCATTTAATGTCATAGAACTTCTCTGCACCGAGATCAGCTCCAAAGCCGGCTTCCGTAATAGCATAATCACCGAAAGTCATTGCCATCTTGGTTGCAAGGATGGAATTGCATCCATGAGCTATATTGGCAAATGGACCTCCGTGTACAAAAGCAGCCGTATGTTCGGTTGTCTGCACCAAATTAGGTGAAAGAGCATCCTTCAAAAGCACCGTGATTGCTCCCGCCACCCCTAAGTCTTTCACCGTAAAAGGTTTGTTATCGTATGTAAAGCCAAGCAGAATATTTTCAATACGACGGCGAAGATCATCTTCATCATTGGCAAGACAAAGAATCGCCATTATCTCTGAGGCCGGAGTAATATCAAATCCTGACTCCTGTGTGATACCATTTGTTTTCGGTCCCAATCCGGTAACGACATAACGCAAAGAACGGTCGTTTACGTCCAATACTCTTTTCCACAACACTTCCTTCAAACCGAATCCATTGTCCCGGTTTTGATAAAGATAATTATCAAGCAAGGCCGAAATCATGTTGTGAGCAGAGGTAATCGCATGAAAGTCTCCCGTAAAATGAAGGTTGATCTTATCCATTGGCAAGACTTGGGCATATCCTCCTCCGGCTGCTCCGCCTTTCATACCGAAACAAGGCCCCAATGAAGGTTCGCGCAAAGCAACGATGGCCTTCTTTCCAATCCTGTTCAATCCCAATGCCAATCCGATAGAAACTGTTGTTTTCCCGATACCGGCTTTAGTCGGAGTGATGGCAGTTACCAGAATCAAATTATTCTTTCGTACCTTTTCTTCATCAATTTGGTTTTCATCTACTTTGGCTATATATCGGCCATAATTACTAATGTGTTCAACAGGAATTCCGGTTTCGCGGGCTATCTGTTTAATCTTTGTCAGCTCAATGCTGCGTGCTATTTCAATATCCGATTTCATTTTCTTTAATTTTAGGCGGCAAAGGTAATATAAATCTGTTACTTTTCAGCTCTATTTTCGATTAAATCAAAGAATAGAATACCATCAAACAACCAATAATAGCTTTTTGTTCTTCCACCATTCCACAAACATTAAATAACGGACTGACCCGAATCTGCACATTTAGTCCATTTTCAATATAGATTTATTAAGATAAAAGACTCCTGTATCTGTTATTCATATCGCAACGAGCGCGCCGGCTTACTGTAGATCACTGTAATGGTCTGCCCCGCCACAGTTAAAAACGAAATCAGCACTATCAACACCACCGGAAGCAAGAAAAACCAAGCTTTCAGTTCTGTACGGAATGCATAATGGCTTAACCATGCATTCATGCTGAACCACGCCACGGGCAATGCTATCACAATTGCAATCAGGATAGGAATAAAAAAGTCCTTACCTAACTGATAGAACAAATTCAACCGTGAAGCACCTAATACTTTGCGAATGCCCATCTCCTTTGTGCGCACAGCACAAGAGAACATAACCAAAATCCATAACCCCAAACAAGAAATAAAGATGGCCAGCCCTGTAAATCCTCCCATCAATACTCCGAAAGCTTCATCCTGACGATACTGACGATCATAGAACTGGTCGAGAAAAAAATAATCGAAACTGGAATCAGCAAAATAAGTTGTCCATATTTCCGATATCTGCGATACAAGCTCCAACGAATCACCCGGCTTCATTACAATAGAGATATAACGTTGCGGAATCCAATCTATCTTATCTTTATGGAACAGCATAATAGGTGTATAATTTCTATTCAATGCCTGTTGGTGATAATCTTTCACTACCCCAATCACCTGCATTGGCTCCTCTATTGTCTCAACAGATATTTCTTCACCTATGACACTCTCATAATCTGTATAACCCAATGTCCGTGCTGCCGTTTCATTGATAACTAATTTATTTACATCATCCCCATAATCTTCCGAAAAGCCACGTCCGGCTACAAGTTCCAACCCGTAAGCATCCATATAATCAGGATCACAACTAAGCATCTCGTACAACCGATTCTGTTTCAAGGCATCATGCGTTCGCCGATTGGACAGGAACATGGCAACCTCCTCTCCCGGAACCGAACCCGAACAAGTGACTTTCGACACCAACGGAAGCTTTCTTATCGCTTTACGCATTGCTTCCATCTTTATCTTCATTCCTTCTGTCGGACCGGGAAACTTCACAACCAGAATCCGGTCGGTCCTTACTCCTAACGACTGACGGCGCATATAGTTAAGTTGTGCAAATACAATCAATGTGCCGCATAGCAAAATCATAGATGCCGTATACTGCACAACCACCAACAATTTACGGGTACGTTCTCCCGAACGTCCATTTTGGAACTTACCTTTTAATAACATAATAGGCTTTTTGCGGAGCAATGCACGTGCCGGATAGTAACCCGAAACATAAACACCGCACACAAACAACAAAAATACGGACAAACCCCAATATCCTGTAAGCCAGACAGAGAAACTCACTGTCCGCCCTACCAACAAATTAAAAGCCGGAAGCAGCATTTCGACCAGCCCCACAGCTATCACAAAGGCAATAAGGTTCATCACCAACGCCTCGAACAAGAATTGACCGACCAATTGTTGCGGAAAAGCCCCCACTACCCGTCGTACCCCCACTTCCTTGGCACGTTCCATCGAACGGGCAACAGTCAAGTTGATATAATTAATCCAAGCAATAACCAGTATAGCCACAGCAGCGAAAACCAATGCGATGATAGCCGAACGGTTCCCTTTTTGTTCGGCCTCATAACCCAACTGCGGTGTGAGATGAATATCCTCCAATGGAACTAAACAGACACCCCATGTCTTATTCTTCAAAGCCTCTTCCGTTTTATACTTTTCCGCCATCCCGGGAAAAGCGCGTTCAATCTCTTCTTTCCGTTCCCGCGAATCCAGTAAAACGTAGGTATATGTTTCGTGTTTATACCAATACTCTTGTACCCATTTAGGCAATGACTTATACGACAAAAGGAAATTATAATGTATATGTGAATTGGATGGCATTTCCTTCATCACTCCGGTCACCTCACAGGAAACCTTTCCTATGTTGCTGTTAAAAACAAGTATCTTCCCCATAGGCTCTTCATCACGGAAATACTTACGGGCAATGCGTTCGGTTATCACTACTTGCCCGGGCATAGAAAGACAAGAAGCACGGTCACCTTTCAACAGTTCGAAGTCAAACAAACGGAAAAAGCCGGGATCGGCATAGGCTATTTCGTTTTCACGCAGGCACAGTTCTCCATATTTCACCAGTTGTTCCGGCTGGAACAAAGATGCAATCCGGGTATAGTCTTCGATTCCGGCAAGATTCTCCTGCATTGCCGAACCATATCCGAAAGAGCTGCTTGCCCAATAATCGGTCAGCACCTCTCCCTCGTAAAATGTACTTTGTACACGGTAGATACGGTCATGCTTCGCATGCATTTTATCAAAACTGAATTCAAAGGCCACATAAGTAAGAATCAGCAATGCCGATGCCATACCGACAGCCAGCCCGAATATATTAATGAAACTGAACTTTTTCCGTTTCATCAGATTCCGCCAGGCACTATTCCAATAATTTCCTATCATAGGGTTTCATTTTTAACCGGTGTTATTTTTTCCATCGGACGATTAATATTCTCTGCTACAATTTGCCCATCCAGCAATTGGATGACACGATGTGCATACATTGCATCCCGTTGGGAGTGGGTAACGATAATGACAGTAGTTCCTTGGCGGTTCAAATCACTCAATAACTCCATTACTTCTATTCCATTCACTGAGTCCAGGTTGCCAGTAGGTTCATCGGCAAGAAGCAATTTACAATCCGTCACTACGGCACGGGCAATAGCCACACGTTGCTGCTGCCCACCGGACAGTTGCTGGGGATAGTGGTTGACACGATGCAACAAATTCACTTTTTCGAGTACCTTGTTGACCCTTACTTTACGTTTTCCGGCTTTGATACCCATATAAATAAGAGGCAACTCCACGTTTTCATACACAGTCAGTTCATCAATCAAGTTAAAACTCTGGAAAATAAAACCGAGGTTGCCTTTCCGAAGGGCAGTAAGCTGGTTCTCGTTCATTTTGTCCACCTGCTTCCCCTCAAAAGAGTAAGATCCGGAAGTAGGAGAATCGAGTGTACCCAAAATATTCAGCAGGGTTGACTTACCGCATCCCGAAGGCCCCATTATAGCAACAAATTCCCCTTGTTCCACCTGCAAGGTAACTTCATTCAATGCCTTTGTCTGCACTTCTTCGGTTGTGAAGAGTTTTGTCAGTTTTTCAGTTTTAATCATAATCAGTTCAATATTTATTTGTTATTCATATTTCAAAATACGCATCGGCTTCAGGCGAATTATACGCCATACTTGTTGGAAGACAGTAAGAAATGCAATCATCAGCAACAATACGAAAGTAACTGCATATATCCACCAAGACAACGAAATATGAAAAGCATATGTTTCCAACCAGCCTTCCATCAACACTGCCGATACAGGAATGCCAATAATAGATGCCAATACAGTGAGTAGCATCAGCTCCTTAGTTAAGACAAAGAACAGGCTGCTTTTATTTGCGCCAAGTACTTTACGGATACCCACTTCTTTCAAGCGCGACAAGGTTGAAAACAGCGTTACAATCCACAATCCAAGACATGCCACAAACACAGCAAGCAAAGCAGCACCGGCAAATATCCAACCGAAATTACGGTCTGATTTATATAGGAAAGTATTCAAATCATTTAAAAAGAAATAAGAGAATAAAGAAGTCGGAAAGTATTCATGATACAGTTGCCTAATCTCTGCTAAAACACTATCTTCTCCCTCACCTGTCAGGCGGATTGAAATATAAGGAGTTTCAATAAACGGTACTCGTTCTTTCATAAAAAAGATAATGGGCTTATATGCCACGGAAAGCGACTGTTGGTGATAGTTCCTCACCACCCCAATAATCTCAAGCGGATCAGCCACCACCTCCATTTTAACCTGTTGTCCCAATGCAGCTTCGGGTGACTCATAGCCTAACAACCTGACAGCTTCCTCGTTGAGCACAATCCGATTGAGATCGCCACCAAAATCTTCAGAAAAGCACCGTCCACAAATCAGATCGGGCAGATAAGCAGGCAAATAGTCATAATCTACAGCAAACATCTGTATCAGTTTCACCTGCGAAGGGTCGCTTCCGTAAGGGCGGTTGGTGAAATAATTGGCCACCTCTACCCCGGGAACAGCTCCCGAAACAGTAACGTGACTTATGTCCGCCCGCTGCTTCAGGCGCTTGGTGAAACTCTCCATACGCAGTGCCAATCCCTCGGTAAACGAAGGGTACTTAATAACCAACATGCGTGAATGGGAATCGGTGAAAGCCTTACTTTGCATGTAACGAACCTGCCGGACTACTGTAAACGTGCCGACAATCAGAACAAAAGAAATCAAAAATTGAATTACAATCAGTACTTTCCTTATCCGGTTGCCACGTTTGCCATGCAACAGTTTTCCCCTCATAATCTCCGACGGACGTATAGAAACCATCAGCCACGAGGGGTAAAGCCCTACGACAAACGTTCCGATAACAACAACTCCGACTACAATTCCCCAAAAAGCGGGTAATATCAGTATATCCGTCCCAAAGTTTTGCCCTACCCAACGATAAACAAGAGGTAAAAGGAGTTCCAGCCAGCCAAAGGCTATCAGTGTAGCCAACAAATTCATAAAACCAGATTCAAGAAGCCCCTGGATGATAATCTGACAATGCGAAGCACCAAAAACCTTGCGCAACCCGAACTCACGTCCGCGTTCCAAAAAACGCGCCACTGTCAGATTCAAAGCATTTGCCCAACCTATCAGTAGCAAAGCAACGGACATCACCAATAGTATAAAAACCGCAGTCCGGCTCCCTTTTACTTCTTTCTCATAGGCTTTTTGCGGAGTGAGGTGAATATCCTTCAGCGGTATCAACTCCACAGCCCAAGTCTTATGTTTCAATGCATCGGTTTTATACTTATCAGATATCCTGAGAAAAGCATCTTCTATCTCTGCCGGATGCTTTCCGGGCATCAAACGAACATAGGTATAAACTCCATGAATGTACCAAATGTCCTGCCGTTCTTTAGGAATCGTACTATATGAAAGTAAAAAATCGTATTTCAGATGAGAGCGAACAGGCATATCCGCTATCACACCGGTTACTTCAAAATTTTGTTGCGATGAAGACGTACTGAAAGTCAACACCTTCCCTATCGGATCTTCACCATCGAAATAACGGCTTGCCGCACTTTCAGTCAATACTACCGTATTAGGACGCACCAGTTGTCCGGTCTTATTCCCTTTGATTATCGGAAAATTGAATATCTCAAAAAAAGCAGGTTCGGTGTAACAATAATGTTCTTCGGCAAACCTTCTATCAAAATAATTCACCACTTGTTCGCGATCTTGTGCCGTCACACGAACATACTTCTCAATGCCGGCAATCTCGCGCACCATTGTGGGCGCATGCCCATAAGCTGTAGTTGCCCAGTTATCTGTAAGCGTTTCGCCTTCATACAACCGACTTTCGACACGATATACACGCCCGGCATTATGGAATGAATCGTAGCTCAACTCCGACCATACATAAAGTATAATGAGTAATGCTGTTGCAATACAGACAGACAATCCTATTATATTTACCAATACCAGGGATTTCTTAACCCGCTGGCTACGTATCACTTGCGAAAAGTAATTGATCATATTGCAGACTTATTTCAATATTAATTTTTCATTATTGCCAAACAATTCATATCCGGAAACAATCACCCGGTCCCCGGGCTTCAACCCTTCGGTCACCTCATAGTACTGCGGATTTTGCCGTCCGATGCGAATGGGGTGACGAACAGCAAATTTACCGCTTTCATCGACAACATACACCCATCTACCTCCGGTTGTCTGAAAAAAGCCACCGCGAGGAATCAGAACAGCCTTCACCGGATCGCCCAACTGGAGATTGACATGATAAGTCTGCCCGGCACGGATATTCTCCGGACGTCCCATAGTAAAACGAAAATCGGTACGAAACTGTCCCTCTTTCACTTCAGGATATACTTTAGTCACTTCCAGCTTATAATTTTCACCATCACGTGTGAAATCGGCCGGCAACTCCTGAACCACCCGTTCCACATAATGTTCGTCAATTAATGCTTGTACTTTCAAGTCGGCGGTGATGATTTGCCCTATATGCTCGCCTGCCGCAATGGATTGGCCTATTTGGGCTTCAAGGTTTCCTACCTGTCCGTCTATCGGTGCTTTCACCTTAAGATTCTCCAACCGTTCACGTACCAAAGTAAGACTGCGTTTCATATTTAGAATATTCTCGTCAAGGCTGGCGATCTGCGTCAGACGAAACAGGCTGTCCTGACGGATACGTTCGTCTAAGATAAGCAATTGTTCACGGGCCGCTTCATATTCCTCAGTTGCCAACCGGTAATCTTCACGAGCTATCAGTTGTTCTTCCAGTAAACGCCTGTATTGTTCGTAACGCCGTTTCTTTGTAAGAAACTCTTTATGTATACCGATACGTTCCTGTTTCAGGGCCAGCCGTTCCTGTTCCATACTAATACGGGTATTACGGAGCTCATTTTCCTGATAAGCAAGATCAGCTTCACTTTGCATGATGCCAATGTTAAGCAACGGATTGCTTAAACGAAGGATAGCATCTCCTTTTTTTACCATGGCTCCCTCTTCAAAGAGACGTTCCTCTACCCTTCCTCCTTCAATAGCATCCAGATAAATCATACGGCTGGGAAGTACCTGGCCTATGACACGAATATAATCATTAAACTCACCTTCCTTGATGGTAGCAATGGTTATCCGGTTCTTTTCCACTGTCATGGAAGAACTGGTATCGCGAAAGAATAAATAAAGAATTAATACTATTAATAAAACAACGCCCACCCCACCATAAATTTGTTTCGGAGTAAACCTTTTCTTATGTTCAATCTGTGTATCCATATATTATTTTTATTAAAAACTGCCAGTCCGATAATAATCAGCCAAACGCAAAGCCAACTCATACTGCAACCTTGTCCGCACCTGTTCTGCCTTTGCCGAAAGCAAACGATTGCGTGACTCCATCAACTGGAAGACTGAAACAAGTCCCTCCTCCCATTTACGTTCCGTCTCTTTCAAGACTTGTGTTTCGGCCTGTACTTGCAGCATAGCCTGCCGATGCTCTTCCCATCCTGCGTACAATGATAAAGTGACTTGCTCCGTCTCAATACGCAAGTTGTTGTTTTTTGCTTCAATGCGATTACGCACACGCGCTACGTTCAATTTTTTCTTTCTTAAAGAAGCATAACGATCCAAACCGGTAAATAGTGGGAACGAAACTCCTACGCCAATATATTTATTCCAATGGTCACGTATCTGGTGTAAAGAGAATAAAGAATTATAAAAGTCAGACCCCCACGAAAAACGGGCATAAATAGTAGGACTAAACTGTCCGGAAGCAATAGCCAACTCCTTACGCGCAATCCGTTCCCACATTTCCCTTTTCTTATAATCCGGCAAGACACGTGTAGATTGCCAATAAAGTTCATCGGCATTCGTAACAGGCAATGCCAACACACTATCTTCATCCGCACACACAACAGCCAATTCCGCGGATGATTTCATCCCTATCAATTCTTTTAAATAGAGAAGCGACATCTCCCGGTTCTTTGCATACGAACTATAACGGAACACATCTCCCTGATGACGCGCTTTCACTTCCTGAAGATCAGAAGCAGACCGCAAGCCTAATGTCAAAAACGTCTCGGTCTGCTTTAAATAACGTTTGCCCAAAAGCAACTGCTCTTCGGCCAACTGCAAAAGTTTTTCATCCAATACCACCTTATAATAAGCCTCGACTACTTGGTAAGCCAACTCATTCTGTTTTGCCAGACGGCTCCACTCCTTTTCCTTTTGCACCAAACGGGTAAAGCGCAAACGGTTGATCCGAGTAAATCCTTCAAATAAGGAAAGGGTAACATCCATGCCCACTGTTCCCTGATTGTAAGAGTCAGAAGTATACCCGTTAGTGCCGGGATCAATAGAACGGCCTATATGCCTGCCCACTTCTGCCTGTACAGATACGCTAGGCATAAACTTTCCCATAGCTGCCACATAATCAGTATGGGCTTCTTGCACTTCTATCTGTGTGTTTTTAAATTCGAGATTATGTTTCCAAGCATAATGTATACAATCGTCCAGCGTGGTCTGCCCATCTAGAGGCAAAACCAACCCTAACAATACACACACAATTATCATTTTATTTTTCATACTTTTTTTACTTTGACGGATAAAGTAAAGCAAATGGCATGCCATAAGCATCAAACTATTAATTATCAACAATATATAAATTTAGAATTACCAAATACTGTCCATTTCTTAGACGCTGTTGCGTCCAACTCATGGACACTCCCACTCCTATAAAAAGAATAAAAATCGATCACGAGCAGACTTTTACCATGTATTTTAGGTTATAGACACCGACGCTTCACTATAAAACTGAATTTAAGAGGAGAAACTATTAAATTATCTTCCAAAAACGTCCAATTATTAGACACCTCATTTGGAGGAACAAGCAAAAGCAAATATCTTTATCCCCGAAAGCAAATTAATGATGGAAAAAGGAACTATTTTAATTGTAGACGATAACAAAGGAGTACTGGCATCACTGGAACTTTTATTGGAAACAGAATTCAGCGAAATTAAAACAGCCGGTAATCCTAACCAAATCATATCCATACTCAATACTTCACCGATAGACGTCATCATTCTCGACATGAACTTTTCTGCCGGCATCAATAATGGCAACGAAGGCTTGTATTGGCTTAAACGCATCCGAGAAATCGCTCCCACCCTTCCCGTCGTGATGCTCACTGCCTACGGGGACGTGGAATTGGCCGTCAAAGCACTGAAAAATGAAGCTACCGACTTTTTACTGAAACCATGGGATAATCAAACCCTTGTGCACAAGATAAAAGAAGCATTCGGCAACGGAAAGAAAAGCAAAGTACCTTCCCCTATCCTAGGTCATAAGCCGCAAATGATTGTCGGTCAGTCGCCCGCCATGCAACAACTCATGAAAATGGTCATCAAGGTAGCACGCACCGATGCCAACATTCTTATCACCGGCGAAAACGGAACCGGAAAAGAAATGCTGGCACGCGAAATCCACCACCTTTCTCCTCGCCGGAAACAAGAAATGGTAACAGTCAACATGGGAGCCATCAGTGAGTCGCTGTTTGAAAGTGAACTTTTCGGGCACGAACGAGGGGCTTTTACCGATGCTTACGAAAGCCGACCCGGAAAATTCGAAGCAGCTTCGGGAAGTACCCTCTTTATGGACGAAATCGGTAACCTGCCTTTGGGAATGCAAGCAAAACTGTTAACGGCATTGCAGAATAGGAATATCACACGGGTAGGTAGCAACAAAGTTATCCCCGTAGACATACGACTGATTTCGGCTACCAACCTTAATATTCAGGAAAGAATAGAATCCGGTCGTTTCCGTGAAGATTTATTATACAGACTGAATACCATCCATTTAGAACTTCCCCCTTTGCGGGAACGCGGAGATGATATACTTTTATTCATAGATTACTTTATTCGCCGCTATGCCAACAAATACGGACGGAAAGACATTTTTTTGCATGAAAACGCATTAGAAAAGCTCCGTTCCTACCATTGGCCCGGCAATATCCGCGAACTGCAACATTCCATTGAAAAAGCTATTATTCTATGTGAAGGAAACGTAATCCGCCCCAAAGATATTTTTGTGAAACAGACATGGAGCCCTCAACTATCTACAGTAGTCCCCAACTTGGAAGAAGTGGAACGCCAAGCCATTGAAACGGCTATCCGGCAAAATGACGGTAACCTGACCGCAACAGCCGAACAATTGGGCATCAGCCGCCAGACACTCTACAATAAAATTAAACGATTCAAACTCTGATATAGTATGTTCTTCAGCCGTCATCTCTATATCGTCATCCTCTGTTATGTCCTTTTGATTTTGGGTGTAGCCGGAACCGGGCTGGTATTGATCGTCACTCACACCGGGATTATTATAGGATGTTTGATAATAATAATTTCCTTCTTCATAACCGGAGCCCTCGTAAAACGGCTAAACAAATCCAATGCCAAACTCAAGCTCTTCTTCGATGCCATAGAAGACAAAGAAAACATGATACAGTTCAATGAATATTCCGGAGATAGGGAAATGAATGCGCTCAGTCGTTCTCTCAACCGTATAAACGAATTGCTTGCCACTGCCAAATCCGACAGCCAAAAACAGGAAAAATTTTATTATTCTTTACTGGAAGAAATACCAAGCGGTATCATTGCATGGAACTCCGAAGGAAAAATCATACTGGCAAACAGCACGGCACTTTCACTTTTAGGATTCGAACAACTGGTTTTTGTCCGACAACTAAAACAACTTTATCCCGAAATAAGAGATTTCCTTCAACAAAATACGGTACAAAAATCGACTGTCATACATTCCATTGGCAAACGGCAGCTTTCACTCTCTCTAAACTATATGAAACTGGAACCGGAAACAATAACCCTGCTTGCCATCAAAGACATCAGCAATGAGTTGAGCGAAAAAGAAAGTGAATCATGGAGTAAACTGACGCGTGTGCTCACTCATGAAATCATGAATACCATAGCTCCCATCGTATCACTGGCACAAACACTTTCTGCCCGTCCCCAAACCGATGAAAAAGTAACACGCGGTCTGAATGTAATACGTGAGCAAAGTGAACGGTTGATGGAATTTACAGCATCTTACCGCCATCTTTCTTACCTGCCCGATCCGATAAAAAAAACATTCTCGCTGACAACAGCACTCCACAACCTGGAGATACTCTTACAATCGGACTTCGAGACAGCGCACATCCGGTTCACCCTGCACAGCATCCCAAACGACATAACAGTTGAAGGAGACGAGAAACAACTCTCACAAGTTTTCCTGAACCTTCTTAAGAACAGCATCCAAGCTTTAGAAGGAAAAATCGGAGGAAAAATAGAAATCAACCTCACCCGATGCGAAAAATTACGCATTTATATAACGGACAACGGAAAAGGAATCCCTCCCGAACTACAAGAGAAAATCTTTGTACCTTTCTTCACCACAAAAACAGAAGGAATGGGAATCGGCCTCAGTCTGTGTCAACAAATCATAAAAAAACACGGAGGCAATTTCTATTTACAGGAAAGCCAAAAAGGGAAAACGGTTTTTGTCATAGAATGGCCGGAAACTCCCTGAGTACAGATTTCCACAATATCATTGAATACCACTTCCTCCGACAATAATATTCATTTTTGTATGGGCAGGCATTATATACCTGCTCATACAAAAAACTTATTTTTTTACCCTCAGCTCATATAAGTCATGACGGCGATCGCGCAAATTGCGCACACTACCATAAGTATGCAATTCGTTAAGCAAGTCCAAATCCACATCTGAAACAAGGATCATTTCCGTATTCGGAGTAGCTTCTGCACGTTTACCATCTGTGGGGAAAGCGAAGTCACAAGGAGTAAATACCCCCGACTGTGCATACTGAATATCCATATTATGCACACGCGGCAAGTTACCTACACTCCCTGCAATAGCGACAAAACATTCATTCTCAATAGCACGGGCCTGTGCACAAACACGCACACGCGAATATCCGTTTTGTGTATCCGTAAGAAAAGGCACAAATAGAATCTGCATACCCTGGTCTGCCATAATGCGCGACAGTTCGGGGAATTCAACATCATAGCAAATCAAAATACCAATCTTGGCACAATCGGTATCAAAAGTCTGCACCATCTTACCTCCCGACAGTCCCCAACTCTTTATCTCGTCCGGAGTGACATGTACTTTTTCATACATTTCATAAGTACCGTCACGACGGACAAGGAACCCCACATTATACAGTCCGCCATCTTCCTTTACATAGGGCATACTTCCGGTTATGATATTAATATTATAACTGATTGCCAGGTTGATAAAACGATCACGCACCTCTTCCGTATATTGCGCCAGCCCGCGGATGCTCTGTGCTTCACCTAAATGGTTGAATTTAGCCATTAACGGTGCATTAAAATATTCGGGGAAAAGTACAAAATCACTTTTATAATCAGATACGGCATCAACAAAAAATTCCACTTGCTCGAACACATCATCCAATGTCTTGTAGGGACGCATCTGCCATTGCACCAATCCGACACGAACAGTTGTCTTTTTATCTACATAATCCTGTGTAGGAGGCTGATAATAAATATTATCCCATTGCAACAACGTGGCGCAATGCTTAGATTCCTCATCATTAGGAAGATAATTCTTCATGACACGTCTGACGTGAAAGTCATTAGACAACTGGAAAGTCAGTACCGGATCATAAATCTCACGCGAACGAACCTTGTCAAGATATTCCTTCGGCCGCATCGTATCGGCATATTTATGGTAATTGGGAATACGTCCGCCAAACATTATCGCCTTCAGGTTTAATTTCTCGCAAAGCTCTTTGCGGTATTCATACATACGGCGTGCCAAACGCAGTCCGCGATAATCCGGATGAATGAAAACTTCAATGCCATACAATATATTCCCATTCGGATTATGAGTGCAGAAAGTCTCATTTCCTGTTACTTTGGCATAAGTATGATCTCCTTTCACCATGTCATAATCGACAATAATGGAAAGAGCGCATCCCACGATTTTCTCATCTACTACCGTTACTACTTGCCCCTCAGGAAAAATCCTGATCAGCGTTTCAATTTGTTCATGTGTCCAGAAAACATCTTTATCGGCATATACTCGTTTAAACGATTGCGATAACTGGGCATAATCTTCGATCTGTAAATTTCGGACCTCTACTTTATTTATTTTGTGCATCGGTTCCATAACATTTCTTTTTATACCTTAAAATTGGAGAGCAAAGTTATAAACAAAAAGACAAAAAATAGAAAACAAATAGCTTTTATTTAGATTTTTACTTAAATTTGCCAACATCTATAATAATAAATATATGAAGAACAGGGTCATCTTTTATATGGTATGTACATGCATATCATTATCTTCTTGTTTAGACAAGAATAATCTAAATCTTTCAGACAGAGACAAAGAAGAAGAATTAGATTTATCATTTGATTTCGGAATGATATCGGAAAAGAAATTGGAAATCACAACTCGTTCCAATAGCGGTTCGGCAATACCTGACGTTCCATTTTACGTCTATTTGGAAAATCCTTATACAGAAGAAGGAGACCGCCGAACGGATATCTTTCCTCTTTATTCGGGCAAAACGGCAGAAAGCGGTACTATAAAAGCGACACTCGCTGTACCTAATACAGCAACCACTCTTTATGTTTATACTCCTGTCTCAAGTTTTGAAATGATTCAGACCTGCGAGATTCAGAATAATATGAATATCACCTTCACCACTACCGGTGTCAATGCCAAATCCGCCAAAGCACGAGCCGGAGGAGAAGGCGTTTTTACCGGAAGAAGAAATGCTAAAGTGATAGAAGCATCTACTAATCTATACTCTTTTTACAACTTTCAACTCACCGATGGTGCCAGTGGAGGAATTATCAATGATGGCAAATCAAATGATAAAGAAGTGATTGAAGCCGGAAATACTTTGACTTCAAAAGAAATAACGCTGGCTTCCAATTATTTCCCGGAAAGAGTTACCGTAGAAGATGAAAAATATTTTGGAGAGAATTATTGTACAGATTTAGAGATAACTCCTCCAGCCAATACAGAAGGAACTTTTCAAGGTGCACACGTATGGGTTACACTAATCGGTGACGGAGGATTCAGCATAAATAATAATAATGTGGCAAATGCCCTGTGTTACTATACCTATACCGGCAATCTGACAGCCGATGATGCCCAAACGATACACAAAACCATCATCTATCCAAATACTAATACAAAAAGACTGACAAACTCTGCATCGGCAACTATCGGTTCAAAAATTCAATTATTGTATTGGGATGAAAAAAGCAATCAATATGTCGATACCTTTCCCGAAGGAGTTAAAATAGGCTGGGTCATGATTAGCAATGGAATTATCGGGAATTACAGTAACTATAAAATGATAGGAAATTATCGTTTTTCCACCTCTATCCTCAATAGTAAAATTGGCAACTTTCCCGGGAACTACACAAATGGTATTACCCGTTGGTGTGAAGAAGCACAAATGAACATTGTAGGTATGGAAAATCGTCAGCATAATGATGAGAATGAAAATAATGATAAAGACTACAATGATATTTTGTTCAAAGTCACCTCCGATCCTATTATGAAACCCAAAGATGAAATACCGGTTGCCCCCGAAGAATATGTTTCTTCCATCAGCGGCACATTAGCATTTGAAGACAATTGGCCGCAAAAGGGAGATTATGATTTCAATGATTTCGTTACTGGTTATTCTTATTCTTTAATAAAAGGAAACAATGATAAAGATGTAAAGGCTATTCGTTTAACATTTATACCAAGGGCTTTAGGAGCGTCATATAATAGCGGTTTTGGTATTCAATTGCCTATCGAAACCAATAATATAGAAAATGTTACAGGAGGCAACATAGAAAAAGACGAAACGAAAGCAACGATTATCATTTATGAAGATACCCGCAAGGATGCATTCGGAGGACACGGCGGTTTTATCAATACACAAAAAGGAAATGCAGAAATAGCAGGAACAAAACAAAATGTCTATATTACTTTAAAAAGCAATATAGGACTCAATTCTTTTAAAGATTTCAATCCCTTCATATATGTTGTCAACAGAAATCACGAAATACATTTGACTGACAAAGCTCCAACAAGCAAAATGGATATATCTTTATTCGGAAGAGAGGAAGACGATGACTGCTCAATGCCCGAAAAAGGATATTATTATCGCATGGATAATGATTACCCATGGGCACTTGATATCCCTTCCTCAAATAATAGTCTCAACAATTTATGGCGATATCCTATAGAAGGAAAAGGAGTAAGTGAAGCCTATCCCGACTATCTCAATTGGACTTCAGCGTCCGGCCATCATATAAATTGGCTCGATAAGCAGAATTCAGCTTACATATATTGATAGAGATTTAAAACTTTTCATTACCTTTGGGACATTAACCCTAGAACACACTAAAAGAAACAACATACTATGAATAAAGAATTAGAAATGAATCCCAACCAATTAGTGGCTTTTATAGGTAAACCTTGTGCTGAATTTACCAAAGCAGATATCATACACTATATCCAAGAGAACGGTATACGTATGGTTAATTTTATGTATCCGGCAGGAGACGGACGTTTGAAAACTCTTAATTTTGTAATTAACAACCTTGGATATCTGGATGCCATTCTTACATGTGGCGAACGAGTAGACGGTTCCAGCCTCTTTCCCTTTATAGAAGCCGGAAGTAGCGACCTTTATGTAATTCCACGTTTCCGCACGGCTTTCCTTGATCCATTTGCCGAAATTCCAACTCTTTCCATGCTTTGCTCTTTCTTTAATAAAGATGGCGAACCATTGGAAAGTTCTCCCGAATATACCTTGCGTAAAGCCTGTAAAGCATTTAAAGAGGTGACCGGCATGGAGTTTCAAGCAATGGGCGAATTGGAATATTATGTCATATCAGAGGATGAAGACATGTTTCCGGCGACCGACCAGCGCGGCTATCACGAATCGACTCCTTATGCCAAATTCAATGATTTCCGTACGGAATGTATGTCATATATTGCGCAGGCAGGCGGACAGATAAAGTATGGGCATTCTGAAGTCGGTAATTTTACGCTGGACGATAAGATTTATGAGCAGAATGAAATAGAGTTTTTGCCGGTTCCTGTCGAACAGGCCGCCGACCAATTGATGATTGCCAAATGGGTAATTCGTAACTTAGGATTCAAATATGGATATAATGTTACGTTCGCTCCTAAGATAACAGCAGGTAAAGCGGGTTCCGGTCTGCATGTCCATATGCGTATCATGCAGGACGGAAAGAATCAGATGTTAAAAGACGGAATTTTGTCGGAAACAGCCCGGAAGGCTATTGCTGGAATGATGGAGCTTGCGCCTTCAATCACAGCCTTCGGAAATACAAATCCTACTTCATACTTCCGTCTTGTTCCGCACCAGGAAGCACCAACGAATGTTTGCTGGGGCGACCGCAACCGTTCTGTATTGGTACGTGTACCTTTGGGATGGGCTGCCAAGAAGGATATGTGTACATTAGCGAATCCGTTAGAAACGGAAAGTTATTTTGATACCACCCAAAAGCAGACTGTGGAAATGCGTTCACCGGACGGTTCGGCAGATTTATATCAACTGCTTGCCGGACTGGCTGTAGCCTGCCGTCATGGTTTTGAAATAGAAAATGCTTTGGAACTGGCTGAAAAGACGTATGTGAATGTAAATATTCACCAGAAAGAAAACGAAGATAAGCTGAAAGTATTGGCTCAATTACCGGATAGCTGTGTTGCGTCCGCCGATTGTCTGGAACAGCAACGGGCTATTTTCGAACAATACAATGTATTTAGTTCGGCAATGATTGACGGCATCATCCGTAAACTTCGCAATTATGAGGATAAGACACTACGTGCAGATCTGGACGGAAAACCGCAGGAAATGCTTGATTTGGTTCATAAATATTTCCATTGCGGATAATGTAGTAACTGATAATATGAGTAAAAGCCTGTCTTCTCAAAGCAAGATAGGCTTTTATTTTCCCCAATTGCACTCCTCACTTCCACATAATTCTACACTAATTCCACAATCAGATAGAACCCGCCTACTTTTTATTCGTCTGATTTTTAACGATATATGTAAAAAGCTGATATTTGGTATCCGTTTTGCAATATGATAAGTGTAGCGATAATAAATAATGGTTTTTATAATTCACACTTAAAAAATTACGATTATGAAAAAGGTATTAGTAGCAGTAGCATTAGTAATGGGATTAGGTAGTTCTGTAGCATTTGCACAGGAAGTAATCAACACTACATCTGTAGAAATGCAGGCGCAAGTTCCACAGGATGAGTTTACTAAGATTGATGTAAAAGAGTTACCGGAAGCAGTGGCACAGGCTGTTGCCAAGAACTATGAAGGTGCTACAATCAAAGAAGCTTATGTAGCGGAAAAAGAGAGCGGTAAGGTTTATAAAGTAATTCTTACTACTAAAGATTCGCAGGAAGTAACAGTCCTGATGAATGAAAAGGGTGAAGAAGTGAAAGAATAAAGCAAAACTTCGAATGTAGTATAAAAAACTCATAAAAATTCTCGGTTCGTGATGAATCGGGAATTTTTTGTTTATCTCATTTTTTAGTAATAAACCAATTGATCTACGTTCATCATCGGATAGTTTTATTAGTAGTTATTATTCGAATTTCTTACGTATGTGACTAATCGTTTCCGGAGTAACTCGAAGGAAAGAGGCTACTTCTTTTAGAGTAATAAAATTCTGAAAATCAGGATAGCGTTTCACTAAATCTAAATACAGTTCGGTGGGAGTTTTACAATAAATGTCTAATAGACGCATATAGGTTTGTACAAAGAGCTCTTCTGCAAGAATCCGTTCTAAGTTTTGTGTCATTTCATTTGTAGAGAAGAAATTCCTCATATCTTCGGCAGAAGCATAGTAAATTCGAGCATCACTTGCAGCCTGGATGCTTACCATAGCTTTCTCTTTTTTCAAGCATGCCGGAAAGTCACCTACATACTCTCCGTCAAAAGAATACCCGACAATATGCTCGTATCCTCTGTCGTCTGTACAGATATATCGAAATAACCCTTCTTCTATGTAAGCTCCATGTGTAGCCAAAGCTCCCTGCAGAGTGAAATATTCCTTTTTCTTCATTTCTTTACATTGCCCATGTGTCAAAAAGAAGTCTTTAAATGCGGAGAATTCCTCGCGTCCGGCATAGTGATTAAAATTTTTCATGTTTGGTTAGATTGTTTTCGTGCCTTAATAGGTGACGAATTTATGAAAAGAGTGACATTATACCTAATTGCGGATGATTTTAAAAGATTATTTAAACCGGACTTCCTTATTAGGCAGATATTTTTTCATTCCTTTAGATATGCTGTCTTATCACAACAGTTTATTTGTAGATTTCTACAGTACTCGTACTTTAAAATTCTTTTTTGAGGATATATCCGAAGAAAACGATCGATTTTGATTACTTGATAGAAGGGAAAGAGGAATATGAACGTTAAGTATTGACCTAATTTCATAAAAAAGATGTTTTATGAAAAGAAAAAGAGAGGAATGTAGTGCAATATCGCCAAATAATGCTTTCCTTTGCAACCAACAACAATAATAAGGTTTATTACGATTTGATTATTTTACGTGAATCTTCTCATTTATTTGAGTATATCCATTTCTAATTAAGATTTTCCAATAACTTTCTTATTGAATTATTAATTTTTTATATTTGTATTTTATGAATTTGTACATTGGAAATCTTAGCTATAATGTTAAGGAATCAGACTTGAGAAATGTAATGGAAGAGTATGGAACAGTTGCTTCAGTAAAGTTAATCACAGATCGTGAAACTAGAAGATCAAAAGGTTTTGCGTTTATCGAAATGCCGGATGATGCAGAAGCTAACAACGCTATCAAACAATTGAACGGTGCAGAATATGTAGGTCGTTCAATGGTAGTGAAAGAAGCTTTACCAAGAAACTAAGACTGGATATACAGCCGGAAAATAAAGAAAGGCGTGTTGGTGATAACCGACACGCCTTTCTTATTATATTGTTTCTGTTTATGCGATACCGTGAGCACTCACTGAACTATCGATTTTCTTAATCAATCCTTGGAGTACTGCGCCCGGTCCACATTCAGTGAAATCCGTAGCACCGTCAGCTATCATATTTTTAACTGATTGAGTCCAGCGTACAGAAGCAGTCAGC
>OGLI01000654.1_pt1 | contig 28000 bp, 24 predicted proteins | sample 1572661 | NCBI WGS metagenome assembly OGLI01 (sample SAMEA2581901, study PRJEB24529) | metagenome | biome: Human gut stool | place: China | collected 2011 | reverse complement strand
TGCGTAAGCTTTGAAATTTTATTTTCTCAACTTACACACTTTATTTTACACTCCCGCAAATTTGCTTGTAACCCGCATAAATACTGGTATCTTATGATTGTGTGGATTATTCAAACTCGCAAATAAAATTTTGTTACTATACTTTTTAGTATTGGTATTATGGTTCTATTTGGTTCTATTTGGTTTTATATGTGTTCAACTGTCCTAAATCTATAGGCTGTACTGAACGGTGTTATCAAATTGTTATCATGATTGTGTTATCAATCATTTTTTCCTTAAAACGTTTGAAACAGTTGCTTGCGATACATCTAACATTGCAGCAATCTGTTCTTGAGTAATTTTATTTTTCGTTAAATCTTTAATAACTGCATTTCGTTGTGCAATCGAATTTATTTCTGGTATTTTTAAGACCTGCCCAATCTCCACTCCAGTAGCAGTTACTGTCTTTATTAACGTAGTTCCATTATCAAGCACAGCTCTTGCAATTTTAGATCCATTCTTTTTATTTGTTTTAAAAGCTAAAGAAACAACATTCGAAGCTGTCTGACCAAATTTCTGTAAATCAGAAGTTTTAAAAACTGTCATCAAATTCAAAGACATATTGCACCTCCAAATTATTATTTTAATATAAATATAATATCAAAATAATAATTTGTCAATATTTTTTTATATAGCCAAATAATAAATCATCGTTCTTCTACATAATTTACAATTTTATCATACAAGCCTGCCTGTATATCATCTGTATTTTTTTTATCGCACAAAAAATCTTTTAATACATTATATCTAATCATTCTATTTGTGTGCTTATTCAATCCCTCTGATGAAGCCAACTTATATTTTTTTAACATATCATAGATATTCTTCTCTTCATCTGATAGTTTTCCATCCATATCCATATCATTGTCAAAAACCGAATATAATTTTACGAAATTTTTCAATTTTTCTACATGCACATCTGTAACATTCTCATCTTCTCTTTGTAAATAAAAAATAACAGAAAAAACTGTATAAAGCTGTGCTTTTCTTTTTACAAATTTTAGAATTTCATCATCCTCAATGAATTTTCTCAATTCAATAATTGCATCGCAAATATGCTGTTTATCATTTTCAGCATCTGTATAACCGGTTTGTAAGTCTTCGTATGCCTGATTTAAGGGTTTTTGATCCGTTTGATCAATAATGCCCTGACGATATAACAGAATTAATGTTCCACAAAATTCTACATCTTTCATTCTTTTTATATCAGTATTATTAAACAAATGCTTTTCTTCCCAAATTTCATTTTCCGATAAATCTCTCGCCAGTGCAGCAAAGTCACCGGAAATACTATTACGCTTTTCTTGATCATTTAAATTGAAGTCTGTTAAATTTAGCCTTCTAAACACCTGTACAATTTCCTCTTTAGTTGATTCCTGACTTATTTCAATAATCATTAACCTATAATTCCAAAATGCTGTTTTAACCTCTGGATCTAAATCTTTAAAAAATTTATTACCATATTTTTCCTTAATTTCTTCATCTAATAAATACTGTGATTTTAATTTGTAGTCATTATCTATAAAAGAAGAAATAGCCTTAATTCTTTGTTGTCCATCTACAATATGTGTCACCGACTCTCCTGTTTCTGGATCTGTCTCTGCTTTCCAAAAAAATACTTCTGGAATTACCAACTTAAGCAGAATAGTTTCTATTAGTCTTATCTTGTCTTTCTCTCCCCATACCGATCTTCTCTGATATGATTCATCTACAATTAAACTTCCGCTTGAAAACATTGTATTAATTTCTTTTATACTTTTATGATTGTCAGAAAAAGAAAACATTTTAACCCTCCAAATTTTTTTTCGTCTTTTCAATTCCTATAATTTGATACTCTTCCAAATCCTCCCACGATCTATAAATCCTATATGTAATTGGATGCACAATCATTAGTTCATCTTGTAACAATTTGTTAATAGGAGCTACAACAGAAAGCCATTCTGTTCTAATTGGTGGTATTTCCATTAGAACTTTATCATTAATATATCCACGGAATATGGAAGCTGTTAATTGTTGGTAAAATCTTTTGTATTGTATCTTTTCCGTTTGTCTCATTTTGTTCCAATAATATTGGTATAAACTTTCTGAAATAATGGCAATGTCTATATCTGAAGACTTTTGTGTATCATCTCCATCATGGAATGGTGTTAAAATTTTATTGGGTGATAGACTAAAACCTGTTTTAGCACTTCCTACAAGTTGCAAACTATGAAAGCTAATGTGAAAATGCTCGGAAACGATTTCCTTAAATCTATCTAATACATCTATCACTTCATCGCCAGGCACCTCTAAGTAATCCGAGAAGTACCAATATTTTGATTTCACAATATATTTAATATAGAAATCACGTGTATCTAATGATAACAAATCCGCTTTTATCATTTCCGCATCTATCATTTTTATTCCCACCTTAATCCATATGTTCTTCAATCCATCCCTGCAATTCCATGGCAATTCCATTTGCCAATAAATATGGGACTCCATTTCCAACCATTTTAAACTTTGCTGATAAAGACAGCGTTGGTAATACTTCAAACCAAACTGGCAATGATTGTATTGACAATGCTTCTGCTATGCTTATCCTTCTTGGTTGATATGGGTGTAAATGTACTTCATTATTGCCATATGCTGCAGTTGGAGAATATCTCCATCTATGTAATCGCTTAAATGATTTTTTAGAAGTATATCCCTCGGCTATACTAACAAATTTATTATTTGCAACCGTGTTAAAATAATCCCTTGAATTCGCATGGTTTTCTACATTATTCTGCCTAAACCAATATTCTACTGTCAATTCTGGAATTATATCTTGTGGCTCATTTCTCACGATTCCAATTTGAAATGGCTCAACGGTTGGCCAATTGCACATCTTTATCCGATCCATCTCATATGTTTTGTTAGTTCCAATTGTGTATCTGAGATTCTTTCCGAATCTTCTCCGGTTAAATCCCACTAATATTAATCTGTCTCTGAACTGTGGTACCCCGTATTCCAAAGCATTTTCTATTGAATCAAATAATGAATATCCAGCTCGATACAGCCTCTTTTTCATCTGTTCATAAAATATTTTATGCTTTTTTGTCTGATATAAACCTTTTACGTTTTCTAGCACAAAAAAATCCGGTTGACGTTTAACAATTAGTTTCACATACTTTTCTGTTAATTTACCATTTTCCCCTGTACTTCCCGCATTTTTACCCGCAGTTGAAAAATCTGGACATGGAGGGCCACCAATAAACCCTATAATCCTATCTTTATTTCTTACATCATAATCTGGAAAACGTTGATTCCAAACCCTATCATCCAAGAATTCTTCTATACTGCCTTCATAATATCCATATTGGGGACGGTGTGGTCTATTTCTTCTAGCATACTGATATGCTTGTATAAAACTATGGTTATATTCATTAACAAACGCTATATCAAACCCAGCTTCCTCGAATCCCAAATCCATAAATCCAAGTCCAGAGAAGAAAGAAAAAACCTCAATCGCCATTTCAATCTCCTGAATTAAATTCTACCAGCTTTTCCCAGTCAATACTTCCATCTTCTCTGCAGAAGCTATTGGAAAATTCTCTAACCAGTCTATTGGCTGCTCTGTTATAACTTTCTTTATAATCAGCCACATATTTCTCAGGCATAGTTCCCATGTATCCGATAATCTTTATGTAAAAGTCCTCGTCTCCCGTTAATTCTGCCCAGAATCGTTTTCCTGCCAATTCCTGATACATTTTTGGCTTTCCTCTTCCAGATTCCTTCTTTTTCCCATAACAATATCCAATATACGCTTCGTACCTTGCTTTTGCTTGCTGTGCCAATTTAGAAGCAGCTGTAAAATTCTGCTCCTGCCTTTTTTTACTATCCGCATTGAATACAGATGGCCCACTTTTAACAGCTATCGCAGAGATTGTATTTGTCTCATTATTCTGAATCATAATATCAATACCTTCTGCCAGAGCCTTATTTCCGCCACTTGCAGCAATTGCAATCGGCTCAAAAAAGCAATTGCCAAAAATGGTTTCTTCACTGGAACTTACAAAGGCTGTAAGTACTGAATCCACAATTTCAGTTGCACTCTGCATGGCTTTTGCACGATATAAATACGGATTTTTGCGTTTCATTACCTTTTGAATATTTAATCCATCAATCTTTTCAATTAACGTTCCGTAAAATGTTTCCAATGCAGATGCGATTGCCTGAACCACCGCCTGTTCATCATATGAATTATTTAACGGCATATAAACTTCCTCCCAATTCTATTGCATTTCTAATCTTATTATGTACATTTGTGCCTCTAAAACGTTTTGTTTGAACAACAGCAGTATTATTAGCTACAGAAAGTACAGTTTTCCCAATGGCCTCAGCTAATCCTACCGGAACTGCATTCCCAATTTGGCGGTATTTTGCAGCTGTTGTTCCAGTAAATACCCAATCATCTGGAAATTGCTGAATCCTTGCATATTCTTTTACACTTAACGGTCTATTCTGTGTCGGATGACACATCATAGTCGCCTTCTGAACCGGAGAAGTAACTACTGTTGGCGAAGGCTGATCATACGATAATCTTCTATAAAATCCGACTTTTCCTCCCCCTGATTTATATGCGCCACCCATTGCAATTGGAATAATATCCTCTGGCAAATCTCTCCAGTTTCCACCTTCCGGAACCATTGTCAAGAATTTCAATCTTTCTTCACTTAATGTTGCACATTCTCCATGATCAAATTCCAAATCTTTTATCACGCTTCTAACAGTTTGCCATTGATATTTCTTATCCTGGTGCATCTGAAAATGTGTTGGGATTGGTAAAAATACATCTTCATCATCACGGCTTCCAATCAATACAAATCTCTCTCTAAACTGCGGAACACCATAATTTACGGCATCAAGCACACCATATACTGTTTTATATCCTAATTTGTCAAATTCAGATAAAATTACATCAAGCACTGTACCCAACTTTTGTTCAGGGTCACTTTCATCTCTTTCAGATAAAGGTACATATTTTAATGGTGATGACATAATCCCTTTTACATTTTCCATTACAAAAAATCGAGGACGTATGTAATCTATCATACGGATAAAATCCATAAATAAACTTCCTCTTGGATCATTTATCCCTAATCTTTTTCCTGCAGTTGAAAAAGGCTGGCATGGCGGTCCCCCACAAATCAAAAATGGTTCTCCCACTGCTAAGCCTGTCATATCTAACAGTTGTTGTGGCTGTATTTCTCTAATATCTCCACCCAAAACCTTATGTCCATTAGCTTTCATAGTTTTCACGCATGCTGCATCAAAATCTTGTCCAATCACTACATTTAAACCTGCTTTTCCAAGTCCAATATCTAATCCCATTGCCCCGGAAAACAGCGAAATAACATCTCTATTAGCAGCATATCTACTATAATCATTCTGTTTTATATTTTTATGCATTAAACTTTCTCTCCGTTTTTTAATACGAACTGTCTTTCAAAAGAACTGTTTACCGCATCTGCTATATCTTCTAGCTCAGCTATGGTAAAACTCTCTCTTTTCATTTTCCCATTAAAATTCTGTGGTGTTGTCCCTATTCGTCGTGCAAGCTCAGCTACACTGATATCCGACCTCACACATAACACCTTGATTTGTTCAGAAATCGTCATTTCGGGTACCTCGTCATTTAATCAACTCTTACTTTACTAGTATAAAGCATAACGTTTATATCGTCAATCAAATAATTCATACTATACGGTCATTGGTTCTTGTATCTTTTTACTTAAATTGTTAAAATACTTTATACAAAAGGCGGTGAAAATAGCTATGTCTCGTGACCCCGAAATCGTGTCTAAAAATATGCGAAAAATCCACAGCAAAGATACCTCTATCGAAATCCAACTAAGGAAAGCTCTGTGGCACAAAGGATACCGATACCGTAAAAACTATAAAGCTTTACCCGGCTCTCCTGATATTGTTCTTACTAAATACAAAATTGCTATTTTTTGTGACAGCGAATTTTTTCATGGAAAGGACTGGGAGATTTTGAAACTACGCCTTGAAAAAGGTAAAAATCCAGATTACTGGATCAAAAAAATAGAACATAATCGTTCCCGGGATTTTGAAACCGACAAAAAACTTTTATTTCTCGGCTATACAGTTATACATTTCTGGGGACAAGACATCAAAAAGCATACTGATGAGTGTATCCAGGCCATTGAAGAGGCTATATGGGATACTACCTTTTCCAATGACACTATTGAACTTACAGACGAATAATAAAAAATTTGTGGCCGTATTTTTTTCGCCAATACAGCCACAAACTTTTTATACATATATTATCTCTGTAAGCACAATTTCTTCTGTGCAAACCTTAATATTGTTCATCAGTCTAACCCACCTCATCTGATCCTGCCTCTTCAAGTTTTCATTCACGCTCTGTTTTTCTGCCATCTGTTTCATTAACACTTCTACCTGCTCTGTTACTTCCTGGTCAATCTGATTCAGATGTGCTGTCAGCTTGCCAGATAATAACAAGTTTTGATACCGTATTGGTCTATGCTCTTTCAAAAACTGTTTCCGTAACATTCCATATTTTCCATATGTCGGTTCTTCTTCTTTCAATACCAGATCCGGCAAATAATAATCTCCACACAGAGTATAGCTTAATCCGTTCTTTTCATCATAAATGTGTTTTTCCATGATTTTATCTCTCCATTTCTCTATTTTTTGATTTATTTTTCTTACGCTGCTGATTTTCCATCTCACTCTTTTTTATTCCCCAGGCTAATCTTTCATGAATACTTCCCTTCGGCATTTGTTCCATCCGCTGCTTTTCTTCCAGAGCTTTCTCGTTGCGAATATCCTGCTGTACTGCCGCATCTACCGTCTCTATTCCCAGAACACGCACAACACGATCATACCTATCAGAAATGCCTTGCATTATATTCTTTTCTTCTGATAATTTATGATTTTCTTTACGCATATCATCCAACTCCTTCTGAATACCGTTATATTTTTGTTTCAGCTTTTGATATTTACTCTTCCAATTTTCCACCTCTTTTGTAAGTTCTTTAACCTGTGCAGCCATTGCCCCAACCTTATTTTTTATCTGAAGAAACAGCGGTTTGATTTTTTTGTCCCGGTAGGTCGCTGCCCGTTCCAACGTGCCAGCTTCCGGCAACAACATTTTAACTGTTCCATATTCTTTTATTTCCTTACTCACATTATCCATAATCGGCTGTAACTGTTCCCTTCGTTCTTCCAAGCTTTTTAATTGTTTTTCTGCTGTTTCTGCACGCTTTTCTGCTGCTTTTTTATCTCTAAGCGCCTGTTCTTTACTTTCCTTCAAAAGCTGCACGTCTTCTCTGGATTCTGCGATTTGTAAGGCCAATCCTTCGTTCTCTGCTGTCAGATATTCTTTTTCCTGTTCCAGTGCCTGTACTTCCTTTTTCCGTTCTTTCTTTTTGAAATTGTAAACGTCCAAATGTTCCTCATGAGTACCTTTCTGTTCCCATTCAATTCCATGTTGCTTTGCAATCTCAGCCAGAACTTCTTTTTCATGATTTATCCACTGATTCATCTCCGTATCATGCTTATTTCCACCTTGAAATCCCAGACTTTTTAATGCCTGTTTCAGTGAAACCCTGGTATCCATTCCTTTTCCTTTCCAGCCAGTTACATAAGGAATGAAATCGATATGCAAATATGGAGTAGCTTCATCCTGATGCAGATAGCAACTAAATACCCGAAGTGTCGGATTTCGTTTCTGGAAATCTTTCACATACTCATTCAGTACCGTTACAGCCAACTCCCCCTCTTCTGTTCCAACAGCCGTATCTTCTCGGTTTCCAATCTGGAAAATCACTTCATGGAACAGCTTTTCCTGTTTCCCCTGGCGAATCTTTTCATAATAATTTGTAATCTGCCGATCTTTTCTTTTCCCGACATTATACCGTTCTACTGCTTCATCAAACAGCTCTTTATAGACTTCTTTCAGATTCTCATTCTGGTAACAAATATTTAATTGTACTCTGTCTGGATCAACATTTTCTGCTATAAAATCTCGTCTGTTATGAGCCAGAGAACCTGTCCCGATCATACCGCTGATTGTTCGTTTCATCGTCATCTTCCTCACCTCACTTTCTAAAACCAGTGCCAGATATGGCACATAAATTTGTATATTTGCCAGCAACATAAAAAGAAATCTTCGCCGGATACGACGGTTTTGTTACTTTTGTCAAAAGTAACGCAAAAGCACTTTCGACAGCCGTTCCGTCCATCAAAAGTACCCTTGCGCCCTGCCGGGGGCTATTCCTCCCGTTGGTCGGTTCACTCCTGCGTTACTTGTATGGCTGACTTATCCAGGTATCCTTGCCAGGATATATTCCAGATCACCACAATACGGTGTTCCTACAAGATACCCTTCTCTTGCAAGATTCATTTCCATCCTGGTCTGAACCCATTCATCATCAAGCAACACTTCCAGACATTCTCCACAGTGAAATCCCGTATCAATCCATAAGTCTGATGATAATAATCCATATCTTTTATTATAACTGTTGTATCCTAATCTTCCTTCTCTCATTGTGACATTCTCCCTTCATTTATCGTTTTCCATAGGGACGCCCTGTTTCAGGACCCCCTTTACAATTTTTCAACTCCAAACAAATTGTCAATATATCCATAACGTTCCGTCTGTGCCTTATCAGACCTCTCCTTGTCTGCTATCTACAGGTGCGTGACACGCTCCTGTAATAAGGCAGTCAGAAAGAATCTTTACCATCGAAAGTTCTCTGGTATTCCCCGCCTGTCCAGATATTCCTGCCTGGATTTTTCCCGTTCTTCCTCTGTTGGTGCAGTTTTATATTTGCTGTATAATTCTCGGTTGACCATTGTATCCAACTTTCTTTCCAATCCCTGCCGAATTATTTCTTCGCTTTCATAGTTTTCCATCAAAAAATATTGCAAAAGTTGAAAGAACAACTCGTATGGGATCTGCACATTTCTGTTTTTCATCCTATCTCCTTTCAAGGTGGCAAGATGCCCTTTTCTTAAGATATGGTCACCTTGCCATCTCCCTTTTCTATTCAGGCAGCACCCAGTACCACTGATTTCCCCGTTTTATCGAATCTACTTCCAGTTCTGACTTCGCATTTCTCAGCGTTTTTCCTTTGATTCCACGCTTCGCAGCTTCTTCTAATATTTTCTTCTGTGACATACCACCATCTGCCAGTATCTCAAGCAGAAATTCTTTCGCTTTCCGGCTTTTCTGTCCCTTGCCATCTCCATTAAGCAACTCGTCTGCACTGATATCATATTCTCCAATCCACTCAAATCCATTATCCTTATCTAATCGAAAAGCAATAGATTTTCCTTCCGGTGCTAAAGAACTTTTCGTATGGCACACCACCCTCGTTTCTGGTTCTTCCTTGATTCTGCCAACAATCAGGACACTTCTTGCTGCTGCTTGAAAGTCAATGGATCCAAGTCCACGGTAGGAAGATTTTCCGTTACTGTTTTTGTTCATATGTCCGATTAAGATAATCGCACAGTGATATTTTTCTGCCAACACTGCAATGCGCTTCATCAGCGGACGAATCTCATTTGCACGGTGCATATCAACTTCAGCTCCCAAGAATCCCTGAATTGGATCAAGCACAACCATTCTTGCTTTTGTCTGTATAATTGCCTCCTCCAGCCGGATATCTGCCATTGTCAATGGCTGGTCTGTATCATCAATAACCAGCACCTTGGAGCAGTCTGCACCTGCAGCAAGCAATCTGGGTTTTATGGTATCTCCCAAACCATCCTCTGCTGTCTGGTAAATCACATTTACAGGTACTTCGGCATTTTCTTTATCATCAGTTAATGAAACTGTCGGAAGAATTGCTTCTCCTCTGGTCAGTTTTGCAATGATCTGAAGTACCATTGTAGTCTTTCCTTCTCCCGGATCTCCTTGGATAATCGTTACTTTCCCATATGGGATAAATGGATAGAGCAGCCATTCAATCTGTTCAACTTCTACCTTATCCATGTTGATAAGCTTCAATTTCGGCTCCATTCTTTTCTGTACTGTTTTCTTTGCTTCTGTTACTTTGTTTTCCATCAGTTCCTCCATATTTTCCCGTTGAAAGAAAGAATGGATTTTGATAGAATACTCATAGAAACATTTTGGAAGAGTATTCTACCAAATCCCTGCCTTTAGGTGTTTGCCGACACTTAAAGGCATTTTTATTCATCTTTCATTCCATCCATCGTTACTGTAATCAACTGAATTACTTCCAGTAAATCTTCTGACACATTTTCTCCTTTTTTCATACTCTTCAATTCATTCAGTACCTTTGCAAGTTCATTTTTCAATGCCTTATACACTCTCGGATTCCCGGTTACTACAACCTCTTTTTCCTGTAATCTCCGGATAATATACTCTTGTTTCGTCAATCCTGATAAGCGGACTGCTGTTTCCAGAAGTTCATCTTCCTCTGGTGACATTCGAAACGCTACAACCTTATTTCTCCAACGTCCCTGTTGATCCGGACATTTAGCTGACATTTGCAAGTCCTCCTCCCATTTCATTCGGTTCTTCCTTCATATTTTCCGCATCTAATTGCTCTGCCATATCCAACTGTACCGATGGAAACAGGTGTGCATAACGGTAAGTGATCTTTTCTGCTGAATGACCAACTCTTTTTCCAATTGCCAGAGCTGTATATCCCATATTGATCAGTAAAGATACATGACTGTGCCTAAGATCATGAACACGGATTTTCTTGACACCGCATGCTTTGCATCCCCTTTCCATCTCATGGTTCAGGTAATATTTTGTCACAGGAAAAATACGGTCATCAGGTTTCAAACTGTAATATAATTTCAGGCAATCCTGCATTTCATCACATAGAAACTGTGGCATCACAACTGTCCTGATACTGTTTTTCGTTTTCGGTGTCGTGATTACATCTTTTCCCTGTAACCGCTGATAGGACTTATTGATTCGCAGCGTTTTCTTTTTAAAATTAAAATCCGCCGGAGTCAAAGCCAGAAGTTCTCCCGAACGTATTCCGCACCAGTAGAGTAGCTGAAACGCATAGTATGAAAGAGGCTTATCCATCATTTCTTCTGCAAAAAGTTTATATTCTCCTTTTGTCCAGAACAGCATTTCCTTTCCTTCCTCTGTTCCTAATGCTCCAGCTTTTCTCGCTGGGTTAGTACTGAGGTCATAATATTTCACTGCATGATTAAAAATGGTACTTAACTGTCCATGTATCGTTTTCAGATACGTCGGAGACAAATATTTCCCCGTCTTTGTTTTTAGTTTTCTCATCTGGTTATGCCAGTCCATCACATCTTTTGCTGTGATTTCCGACACTTTCCGCTGTCCCAGATAAGGCAGAATCTTTTTCTGGATAATATTTTCTTTGGTAAGCCAGGTACTCTGTTTCAGAGATGGTCTTACATCCGCTTCATACAAAGCACAGAAACTTTCCATTGTCATATCCAGACTTGCTTTTTTCTGCAGTTTAAACTGTAATTCCCAGTTCGCTGCCTCTTTTCTTGTAGCAAATCCTCTTTTACATTTTTGCTTTCTTGCACCTGTCCAGTCCTGATAGCGGATCATTACATACCAGGTGCCATTGTTGTTCTTGTAAATTGACATTCCTAATTCCTCCCATCATTTGATCTGGTTCCGTAGAACTGTTCGTAAAAATATTTGCGGTCAACTTTTCCAGCGATTGTCTGACATCCCATTGCCTGTAATTCTCTGTTGAGTCGCTTCATCAGCTTATAAGCGTAGGATTCTGACACTTCGAGGACTTCCATGACCTCTTTTACATTCATAAACATTTTACTCATTGTAAATCCCTCCTTTATTTGTCACTATACATTTCTGTATAGTTCGTATGATACTATACTTTTTTGTATTGGTCAAGCGTTTTCAGCGTAAATTTCTATACTTTTTTGTATGGTTTTTTCTTGTCTGTACTATACAGATATGCTATACTCAACCTATCAAGAAAAAGACAGGAGATGTAAAACTATGGCAATAGGAGAAAGAATCCACCATTTTCGACTTCTGCGTGGATTCACGCAGAAATATTTAGGGCAACAACTCGGATTCAGCGAATCACAGGCTGATGTCCGTATTGCACAGTATGAAAAAGGTGCCCGCAGTCCAAAAGAAAACTATCTGAATGCACTGGCTGATATTTTTGATGTCTCTCCGCATGCACTGGCTGTCCCAGATATCGACAGCTATGTAGGACTTATGCATACCTTATTTACATTAGAAGACCTTTACGGACTTCATATTGGTGAGATTGACGGAGAACTCTGCCTCCGGCTGGACAAATCCAAAGGAACCACCTACCTTTCTATGTTTGATATGTTCCATGCATGGCAGGAGCAGGCAGAAAAGCTGAAATCCGGAGAAATCACTCAGGAAGAATATGATCAGTGGCGGTATAATTATCCGAAAAACGACAAATAAAAAACCAACGAAAAAGGCCTTACCAAATTGATTTCACTCAATTCAGTAAGACCTTTTTTGTCGGTTTCACACATATTACCTGATAACCACAAAATTCCGGATAAATAATGCCAAAATCTCTCGTGTTATCATTTTGTTATCAAATAGAACTTTATCTGCCCTGAAATGCCCTGTTTATAAGGGATTCCAGAAAATTTTTATTACTCAAACTCAGTCGTAGAAGACTCTTTTTTCTATCTGAAATCCTTTTCGTAGAGGATCACACGATCATCCGCATCGTATCTCTTCTTGGAGAGAACCATGCTCAGTTTCCGGAATCCGATCTTTTCAGACTGGCGGATGGCCTCATCCACAATCTCTTTGACGTCGATCACAGTAACCGGTCTGCCCGCTTCCTGCAGCTCACTGATTCTATCATAGAGCGTCGGGATTGCTTCTTCGTCGATCGTGTAATCTTCCTCGTAAGCATAAGTACGTCCAAATTCGACAAGTTCATCATTGGTAAATACCGGAATAACAATCTCGCTTGTAAACTTCTCTGCGAAATCCGGATGCTTCTCAAACAGCTCTTTCAGATATTTCTTCTCATCTTCCAGAACCACAAGAAGTGCATCTGTACGGAACTCCATCGCTTTGGAAAGCTGTTCCACAACGGCATCATCCAGATCACCGGCTTCCTCAATGATCAGCGTACCACCCGCAATCTTGGCAACCGTAGACGGGATATCCTTTTTATTGAAATCCTCTGCATAAATCTTTGCAATCTTTACAGATTCCTCGCCTTTTTCTTCACTGATCGTCTTTGCAAAACGAATACCGAGCGTAGACTTTCCACTGCCCTCTGCACCAAGAATGATCAGATTGCCGACTCTGGACGTCTGATCTGTAGATTTCATCTTCTTCATTACCATATATAATGCCGAAGCAATCTGCTGACTCAGCCCTGCCACCGTTGCAAAATAAGAGAAATTATACTTCTGTTCTTCCGTCAGATCCGTCGGAGCTGCATCCTCTTCCTTTACAGATGCTGCTTCTTTTTTTTCTTCCTTTTCTTTTTCGGCCTGCTTTTCCTTCTCTTGCTTTTCGAGCTCCGCCGCCTGTTTCTCAAGCTCCGCTTCAATCTCTTTTGCAATATCCCTTGTATTTCCAAGAGCCGCCTTTTTCGCACTTGCGCCTTCGGCTGCGTCCTCTTTCACTTCTGTTTCCGGCTCAGCCTGAGATACTTCCGCAACTTCCTCAATCGGCTGCACTTCTACTTCCTGTTCAGCCTCAACTACTTCTTCAACCTGTGGTGTCTCTTCTGGCTCTGCTACTTCTTCAATTACTTTCTCAATCGGTGCTGCCTCTTCTGGTTCAGCCTCAGCCACTTCTTCAACCTGTGGTTCAACTTCTGGTGCAACCTCAACTATTTTCTCAGCCAGTTCAACCTCTGTTTCCGGCTCAACTTCAGCGACTTCCTCCACATGTGATTCTGCTGCTTTCACTGGCTGTGGTTCTGCTTCAACCTTTTTGCCCAGAACTGCTGCGATTGCCGCTTCTTTCTGTGCAAGGCTCATGGACAGCAGAATATCATCAATATTGTTTCTCTTGATCTCTTCTGCCGGAACTTCTTCAGCTGCTTCTTCTGCCTCGGCAGTCACATCATTCATCGGTTCGATAATGTCACTCTCATCCGGTTTTCTCTGAATACCGGAGAGAATATCCCGCATACTCTTTGCAAGTTCTGCCTGAAGGTCTTCTGTATTAAATTCATATTTTTTATCCGCTTTTGCCGGTGCATCCTGATCGGCTGCATCTGCCTTTTCTTTTGATACGTTTTCCGCTTCGGAATCTGCGTCATCCACAATTTTCTCATCGACCTCTGCATCATCCGCTGCCTTCTCTGCGGCATTCTCATTATCGACAGTCTTTTCTGGGGTCGTTACCGGCAATTCCTTATGGAAATCCTGTTCTTCCTGATCGGTTTTTTCCTGATTTTCAGAAAATGCTGCAAAGATTCCGTAATCATCATTTTCTTCTTTTTCAGCTGTATGTTCTGCGACGCTCTGTGCGATCTCTTTTTCCGTTACAGAAATCACATCATCCGTGATCACTTCTTTGCTGGATTCTGGCATATTTTCCAGAATAGCTTTTTCCAGATCCGGTGCAACATTTTCTACCATTTCCGCTTTTGGCATGGTAGCTTCGTTGCGGTTGTCATAAATCGCCTGCTGTACCGGTGTCAGTGCTTTGATCCTCTGTTTCAATTCGAGTGCACGGATAACATATTTGCCCTGTCTGAACCACACAACCAGATCATCGCAAGCATCAACACATTTCTCCTTCTGTCCGGCACGATAATAAAGTTTTGCAAGCTCATAGGCATATTTTTCCGTGTATTCTTTCTGATTATATTCTTCCAGAATCTCAATCTGATCCTCGATCGCCGCACCTCTGCCTCGATAGATCATATATTTCAAAAGATAACGTGAATTGTCGTGCGGTGCTGCTTCAACAAATTCACTGTAAAATTCCGCTGCATCATCAAACTCCCGCAGTTTTACGGAAATCTCCGTTAAATGGAACAAAATGCTTCTCACTGCCTGAGATTTGCGGTATGCACGAAGCAAAAGTGCCTTACTGTCCTGCAATCTTCCGACTTCTTCATAAATTTCGCTGATCATACAAAGCGTTCTGACATTTCTTACTCTCCGCCAGTCAATCGTATCAATAATATCTGCCGCATCTTCATAATATCCCTGATCAGCCAGCTTTGTTATTTCTTCTAACTTAAGGTTGTATTCGTATTTATCCACTGTTTCACCTCGTATATGTTCCTGCCTGTTATTATCCTATTTTATTCTACTATTACTCTTCATGTTTTTAAAGTATACTACACCAAAAATACATTGTCAAACCGAGGGTTTTCGCAATTTTTCCGTCTGACCGGTTCTTTTTCCCCGGAAATATCCAAAAAGGAAGCCGCTGTTTTTTTGCGGCTCCCCGATACTCTTATTTGGTCTTACCGATTTTAACTTTTGACCAGGCAGAATAGTATTTCTTTCTGTTTTTCTTTTTCCAGGTTCTGATCCGGATATAATATTTCTTTCTGGATTTTAACTTGGATACCGTAGTACTGTTCTTTTTCATACCACTGATATTTTTTGTCTTTTTTGATTTGAATTTTCTGCTTGTTGATACCTGAATCTGATATCCTGACACCTGCTTTTTCTGTTTTTTCCAGAAAATACTCAGTGCCTTCTTCTTTTTGATGACTTTGGTGATCTTCGTCGCTTTCGGAACAATTTTGAAAGAAAGTGTTTTGCTGCCACAGTATTTATTTTTCATTTTTACATTTACATGGTACTGACCAACCTTCTTTCTTCCTGCCTGATACGATACCGTATAATGATCGGAAGATACTCTGTTGCCATCACCATCAAGTACAATAACGCCTGGATTTTTTGTCTTTCCATTGTATACATATTTCGTCTTTGAAAGTTTTACCACTTTTGGTGTCCGCTTTTTCACAAACTTCGCAGTAATGCTTTCATCAGACAGTATCTGTATCCTGTAATCCTCTTCTTTTGAAAGCAGTATTCCTTCTCTGTACCATCCTTCGAAAACATATTCTTCCTCCGGAATTGCCTGAAGTTTCGCAAACTGCCCATACTGGTAAATACCTCCGCCAATCACAGTTCCGGCTTTTTCATCAGATACAAGTGCTTCCACCGTAAAATATGCATTTCTTGCATCGTCGCCGGACAAATCCGAATCCGAATTTATTGTGTTTCCATCTGCATCATAAAGTCTGTAGTCCGCATCGGAACCTTCCGGAGTATCCTTCTCCAGCTCCGCTTTATCGTATGCCGGGAGAACGCCTTCCACCACTTCTCCTTTTTCCATCTCAATATTGAAATAATTGATGTTTCGCGTATACTCACCGGCCAGAGCACTGTATTCATTGATGCTGTAATTGACGCTGTCTTTTTCACGTGCAGTCATTTCCACATAAAAAGTTTCATCCACCGGAAGGACAACATATTTCTGCCCATTGTTATCCACCCCTGCAATATAACTTCCTGTTTCATCCGACTGCTCATTGATGATCGATGCAATCTTATTTTGTTCTGCATCAAAAACCTTAACATCAACCTCACAGTTGATTCGAATGATCCGGAATCCGCCATTGTTCAGGCGATTTGCAGTTGTTCCGACATAATTGCTGTCCATCGATGCCAGCCATGCATAACACAGTTCCGGATAATGAGCTGCCCCGAGTCCTTCTCCATTTAAAACAGCCGTTGTAAAATAATTCGGATGATTGCTGACAAGTGCAAGCATCAGATCACTCAGTTTCACACCCGCATAATCAATGACAAGCTCATTATAATCTGTGATTCCTGCATCCTGAAGTGCTTTCCTGAGCCATCCCGATACGATTTTCAATGCCTTTTCTTCCGTTCCCCATGGATTGATCCCGGTATTCCAGATATATGCACCCACAAATTTATACCATTCACTCTTTACCTGCGATACAATCGAATCCGTCAGACGTCCTGACTGTTCATCGGTACAACCAAAAACTACGGAACAAATCTCCCGAATCTCATTCTGATAACGATCAACATAATTTTCTCTGTTTACGATAAATTTTTTAGATAAGATTGTAACATAATCTGACAGAAATACGCCCTGAGAATAATTATGTTTCGTATCATTAACGATCAGCCCATCTTTTAAGAACCCAACCGCATTCCAGGTCAGATTGTCCACAGAGATTTTTTTCATTTGAAAATCATCTACAACATACTTCTCTGTTGTTGGCATCGCCTGGTAGATCGCCAGCATTTTCTTTTTCAGATCTGCATAATCTTTCGGTTCTGACTCCGCAGACGGCAAATATCGATCAATACCATATCTGCCAAATCCCATGGCTGCCGGTGCTACATAAGGCACAGGATCACTCTGATTAATAATATTAAATATATTATCATACTTTGAATCCCCATTTACCTCTTCGCTCAATGCACCTGCCGGCGTTTCAAAACAATAACCATAAACATCTTTTCTCTGATACGAGATATCGTTTCCCAAAGCGATTCCCTTATCAAGTTCACCGCTCACCAGATTCGCTGTTGCCGCTGCACGGCTGTATCCCGTGACCCATATTTTAACCTGTCCGGAAATTCCCTGCTTGGAAATATATTGTTTCAAATAAGAAAGAACATTATTTTTCGCAGTATTAAATCCCTGATGCTGTCCGGATGTACCAATCGTAAAATTGCTTGCCCATTCCTGCTCATAACCGCCGCCTCTGACAGCAACTGCAATCAGTGTATATTCCTCATCTTTTACTTTCACAGGTTTATTTCCGATGATAACGCCAATCGAATCCGTCGTCGGTTTCTTCGTAAACCAGTCATTTACTGCTATATTTTCATCTGCGAATCCCATTTCTTTCAACAATGCTCTGGCATTGCTGCTTTTATTGGTGTAATCCGTCTGACCGCCATCACTGCTTCCAAATGCCGACATTGCAAAACTGAGCGACATCGTTGCCAGACTCGGATTATAATTATAGGCACTCTTTGCAAAATAATTGTCCGAATAATAACATTTGGCTGTACTGTCTCCACTATAGGTAAACGTTATCTCCTTTACCGAAGACAGAATATCATCTGCGACCTCTCCAAACGTAAATTCCAGATCATCCACCGAATACACCGGATAAAAATAATCCTCGGATGTTGCGATATCAGACGCAGTCATTTTGAAAAATTCTGCAATATTCTTTCCTTCTTGCGGCATATTTGCCATCGTCTTGAACAGACCGATAGAATACAGGTTAATTCCCTGATCTTTTAACAGATCTGCTTCTTCCAGTGTATGATTTGCATATGCATACAGGTGAACATTTGTATCATTTCTGTGCCATGCATTTCCCACAACATTTCCATCGTAATAACCATCATAATTATAATCGCCTTCGTTGGTCATTCCGGTAGAAAAAAGCACAACATTTTTAATCACATTTTCACTATCTGCATGATTTAACATAGAATTTGCCAGTTCCAGACCACTTGATATATCTCTGGTCGTGCTGGAAGCGGAAAGATTATTAATCTTATTGATCAGCGAGCTGTATTCTTTTGAAAAACCAGATACAGTAGTTGCATAATCTTTATAAGAAATGACCGCCACATAATTATCTCCGCCCGTTGCACTGATATCCCGGATAAATTTCCCGGCAGCACTCTTGACATCAGATAATGCCGTATCTGCCGTGTAAATCGTCTCATTATTATATGTAAATTCTGCTGTGTCCGAGGTATCCAGCACCAATACCGTATACCGCTTCACATTTGCTGCCGCCTGGATTTCCAGGATGCCAAATGGCAGATCCACACCGGTGATCACTAAAATAACAGCCAGCCAAAGACTGATGATCCTTTTCATTTTTCTCATATTCCCAAACTCCTTTACTGCCTCTGCTGCAATACTCTGTGTCCATCCTGATCGGTTTCCATTTTGCAGTCCCCCGGCACACAAAATGCCGGCCGCACTCCATTTTTATCATATGCATTGGAAAAGCCGATCTTGTTATTCGCCCCAATAACATAAACGCAGGAAGTATAATATGTGTTCGGCGTTCGCAGCCACCAGCTGCTTTTTTGATTTTCTTTCAAAACAATACGCTGTTCTTCCTTCTCAAAAAATCTAAGAAACGTTCCTTCCGATGCTGCATTTATATTCTGATCTTCCATCACCTCACTGTATGCCAGCAAAAAAATCTTTCTCTTTATACTTTTTGTCCCTGTTCCCGAAACTCCCAATGATTTCTCATCCGTTATCTTAATCTCAGATTCCAAAACAGGCATCCCATCCGGAAGCTGTCTGATATATTCATGGTTTAAATAATCATCCATAAAACTGTTTTCATAATACGCTTCATAAGAATTTATCTGCATATTCATTTTCAGTACTTCTTTCCTCAACAGTAGTGTCTCGCCATTATAATCAGAAGTCAATACCAGAAATGGAACCAGTTCATGCCCTTCCCGGATATATACCAGATGATCACCCTTTTTATTTTTATCATATGCCAGATCCGATACTACACGGCACTCTTTCGTATGAAATCGAAACCATATACCTGTACACATCAAAAAGATTACGCTTACCAGAATCATTATTTTTTTCATGCTGCACCTTTTTATATTTTTTGGAATTGTTTTCGTAACAGAATTGTTTTTAAGAACAAAAAAGGAAACCGTTACTTCCACTACTTTCCGTAACGGTTTCCCTTATTTTCAATATTTAATTGTATTTTTATTTAGAATGTAATCGGAGGATTCTATTCAAAGTTTCCTGCTATTTATGTTAAATATTATAGTCGATATATAATATTTGCTTTTTATTTAACCCAAAGTTTCAAATATCTTTTTCCGAATATCTATTTTCTATACGTTCTTCTATATATTTCTTCTTCAAATGTGGTTCTATTCCTTTCGACTGTATGAAAGTAACCGACTGTTCTGTAAAAACCATATCTGAGAATGATATATAAAATACTTATATTTTTTAGATTATATTTCTTTACACATAATCTAAAAACCTTTGAATAATGTGGTAATCCTTCAATATAGTGGCTGTTTCGTTACTCTTTAACCATATCTTTCAGATTTTCCCATCTCCGATTATCTGTTATAAATTCGATCTCTTCTGAAATTATATCGTTAAAGGTTGTTTTCGCAGGAAACACCAGCCATACCACGTCTATACTGAACAGTTGTTATTTCTGACCCATCCATTGGACTTGACCTCTACTTTCTGTTCTTACGTGTTATTCAGTTCCTTTTACAACCTTGCCTCTGACTTTTTTTCTATTCTACCAGGATTTCTCGTCTCCTGACAGGTAGTTTTTTTATTTGTCTTTGGCTTTCTTTGTTGTTGTCATTATAGTAGCACGCTTCTTCTCATTTGTCAACACTATTTTTATATTTTTATTTAATTATTTTATTTTCTAAATATTCAGACATTTATTCTTTGATAATTGTGTTAATTTCATATAATTTTCAAATAATTTATGCGTGCGTTCAACTTAAATCAATGTTCTTCCTTCAGCTTTTGAATGATCTCCTCCAGTTCTTCGATGACCTGTTCCATGTCCTCACTTTCTTTCGCCAGTGCTACCAATATTTGTTTCACAGAGCTCTTCCCTTCACTTTTCTGAATCATCAGTTTTGCGATATATTCTTCCCTTGTCAGTGCCGGCATCAGTTTTCTGGCATACTGCCGTCCGAACTGCTCCATTCCACATTCTTTCAGATATCCATTCTGAACAAGCGAACGAATGATATTATGTACCAGCCCATTTGTCCAGGTTGCTTTCACCTGCATTTTTACAATATCTACACTGGTCAGTGCCTCCTTGCTGTCCCAGAAAATATCCATCATCTGTTCTTCACTTTTTGTCAGTTCCTTCATTTCTCTGCTCCTTCCGTTTTGCCTGTTTTTCATTATCAATCATATATCTCTACGAACCATCTTATTTTCTCATAATTAATAATTTTAAACGAATCAAATATCCCTGTCAAACTCACTATAAGCCTTCTGTGTATTTTCCATAAAACAGGCTGCCACCTCTTCGGTCGCAGCCCATTTATCTTGAATCTGCAAAATTTTATGATGCTTTTATTGCCTTGCTGAAAGCTCCATAGATTAATTCTCCATCTTTTTTATACCATGCACGAACCTTATAATATTTATCTTTCGATATTTTCAGTTCCACGCTGGTTTTCTTTTTCTGCTGACAGATGGTGGTATATTTTCCTTTCTGAGAATCTGCCTGGGCAACCTCATATCCCGCTGCACCTGCTACCGGATCCCAACTGAAAACAGCTTTCTTTTTTCCTTTTTTCTGAGCAATAAAATTCACCGGTTTTTCTGGCCGTACTGTTACTTTCAGCCTGACTTTCTTTTTGCTTCCGTCCGTTGTCTTTACTGTGATAACAGCGGATCCCGCTTTCTTTGCTGTAACAAATCCCTCATCACTTACTGCTGCAATTTCCGGTTTGTTGCTGCTGTATGCCAGCTCCTGTTTAGAGGCATAGAAAGGAACCATTTCTGCCTCAACCCGATAGGAACTGTTTGGCTTTAAAGTAACTGCATTTTTCTTCAACAGAAGTTTCTGTGCAACATAATTCTGCTGTGTTCTCTTTGTCCCTGTAATCTCAACAGCTACCTTATTCTTTTTCGCATACTTATACGCTACCGTATTTTTCTGACAGTAAATTTTTTTAACATCCGTCAAGGTAATGTATTTTCCGATTTTCCTGACACTCGCCGGAATATAAATTTCAAGTTTTTCACATCCCGCAAAGGCATCGGCCCCGATTTTTTGCACACCATTTGGAATGACAATTTTTCGCAGATTTTTGCAGTTATAGAAACATCCATACTTTATCTCTTTCAGACCATTCGGTAAACGAACACTCTGCAAGCTTGTACACTCTTCAAATGCTTGACCGTCTATTTTTTTCACACTGTCCGGAATATAGATACTTTTTACATTTGTGCACTCGCTGAAAGACGGCCCATTAATACTTTTTACTGAATCTGGAATATAAATTTTATCAAAAAGATATCCTATTTTTGCATCCATATAATAAGGATCCGTAAAATATCCACCAATCTCCGTAACCGGTTTCCCGAGAACGTTTTTTTCTATGGTGAGCGTCATATGTTTTTTCAAAGTACTGTTCAGATCAATACATTCTGCAAGAACACTGTCTGTCTCTGGCATATACCGATAGACTACATGATTTACCGCCACTGCATTTTCAAAATAAGCATAGTCCGATTCATAAATTTTTCCTTCAAACGGATTTGCCTCATTGTCCGCCGCATTTGCAGCCATTACCGGAAGTATACAAAATAAAGCAAACAGCATTATGCCCTTTAACATGATATTTTTAAACTGTCTAAACATAAAAGTTCCCCCTTTAAAATTTTAAATTTGATATCTTTTCCACTGCATCAGTTCGTCATACGTCTTTCCATGCTGGATCTTCCCATCTGTTTTTTGTTTTATTCCACCTCCTTTTCTGACGTTTTCCATTGACTGTCCGATACCTTGTTACGATTGTATCTGCAACTCTCTCCTCAATGCTATTGTTGTTATAAATTTGATTCTGCTCTCTATTGCTTATTGCAACACTATAACTCTCTACCTGCATACTGAGAGCCAACACTGCAATCAACAATATACTTTCCACCTTACCTCTCTTCATTTTCTTTCACCTCAAATCCATTTCTTCCACTTCATCTGAAGGAAGTTCTTTCTTTTCTATTCTTTCTCTAATCTCACTTTTGTGAACTGTATAATACTTTTCACCTTCTTTCAAAATATATGTATTTTCTGGAAGCATTTCTTCTATTCCTTCTCCGGTAATAATTTGATCTTTCGGCGTATCATATGCCGGTGTTATCATAAACATATATGAAAAAATGATAACCACCAAAAATAGGCCGATATATTTTTTCTGTTGATTTCGTCCTGTTTTTTTATCCTGATTTTTGCTGATAATTTCAAATCGTTCTTTTAACTCTTCTCCATTTTTATCTGCCAGATGGACTCCGTACAAAACACCGCTGCCTCTTTTTTTCTGTGCATTTTTCAAGGTCTTAACTATCGTTCCAAGATAACTTAACTGCTCTTTCTGACTGAGTTTTTCGGTCACAGTAAGATCACACCGGATTTCCAGATTTTTTTCCAATGTATCCTGCATTTTGTAAACCAGTGGATTCCACCAGCAAAGACAACGACAGAGCTGCGTCAGCCATTTTATGTACAGATCTCCATTTGTGAAATGTGTACATTCATGGAGCAAAGCATAATATAATTCTTCTTCCGAATAATCGTAGTCCGGAAGATAAATATTCCACCGGAATACACCTTCCGCACAAGGAATAGTAATCCCCGGATTCTGATATACCGCTATTTTCTTTTTAATCTTTTTTTCCTGTGTGATTCTGCTAAGAACTGATTGGCACTGCTCATTTGCCTCTGTGGAATACTTTTGAAAAATGCGACGCATCTCCTGGTATTTCACAAAATAACGTAACATTAAAAACACTGCGACAATCAGCCAGATCGCTGCCAGAGCATTTGCTATTGTAAACTGTCTTCCCCATAAATTGTGTTTTTCAAGACCTATTACATTATTTATAATCGGAAATATTCCTTTTGATACTTGAATCCCTATAGATGGTCGAAAGTCAATGGGAAATATCATCCTGACAAGCCCAAGTAAATAAAACATCAGTGTCAGATGAATCCCCTTTCGCGTCGTGTAAATTTTCTTTTTTCCCATCCAGAAAACAATTGCAATAAAAATACTGTTCCATAAAATCGCCATGCAAAGTGAACCAAGATTAAACGTCATATCTTTTCCTGTTTTTCTGTTATTTTATTTACAATTTAAAGTTTTTATATATTTATTATTAATATTTTTCATTTATATTAATAATAGTATAAATACTTCCGATATTTCTGTCAAGTACAAAAGGCTGCAACCTTTTACGATTGCAGCCTTTCAATAAAATGATGTGGGTGTCAAAAGTCTCCAACTATGATGCCTACGGATTGTTCCGTGCGTTGCACTCCCACAATCCTTTTTACGCTCCGCTTCGGTCAGTGCTAAACATGTGCCACTGGCACATAGCACCCCAGTATTCGCATATCGTGGGATTATCATCCCACTTTTATGCTCATATCGGGGCGGGTCCCAAGGTCTTTCATCCACCTATGAGCAAGCTCATGTGGATTTAGACCTTTTGACCCTGGCATCATAAAATATCTATTTTTTCAGAATCTTAATCTCAGAACCACATATGTCCCAGGTGGTATACAGCCTCTGAATAATCACTGTAATATTTCTTTCCTTTTGCTGTTCTATACCAGGCACGGATTTTGTAATATTTCTTTGTTGATGCCTTGAATGTGATCTTTGTTTTGCCGGTCACTTTTTTGATGACTTTGTAGGTTCCGTTTTTCGTATCGGAACAGCTGAGCTCATACCCTTCTTCGCCTTCGGATTTATTCCAGGTAAATACCGTTGTATTTTTATTCTCAACGCTGTCTGCCGAAAGATACGGAGCCCGAGGCTGGACAACGACTTTCAGTTTCACTTTCTTTTTACTTCCGCTTTTTAACTGAACGGTGATCGTTGCTTTTCCATTTTTCTTTGCCGTCAGCATACCCTTTGCATTTACAGATACCACTTTGGAATTGCTGCTGCTGAATTTTACATTACGTTTGGCAGCATAGACCGGCGTTACCTGATAAAGCACTCTCTTCTTTGCACCGATCGGCATACTGATCTGTTTTGTGCTCAGTGACAGGTCTGTCGCTTTATACGAAGTTTTGACCGGATCTATGATCGTATATGGAAGATGATTTTTCTTCGCATACTTATGTGCGGCAGAATTGTTGGCACAATAGATCATTTTTACCTGTCCGTACTCATCCGTTTTCTTAAATGCATTTTTACCGATCTTCTTTACACTTGCCGGGATATAAATTTCAAGTTTCGGACATCCGGAAAATGCTTCTGCACCAATCTCGGTAACTCCTTCCGGAATGTATACGGTTCTCAGATCCGAGCTGTCCTCCAAGAAATATTTTCCAATTCTTTTTGTTGAAGACGGAAGCTCCATCTTTCGGAGTTTCCAAATATCATTGATCCCGCTCACATTTGTAGTTCCTGCCGGAATAATAATCTGCTCAACATCACCTTCGGATATCATTCCCGGTGTGATAGTCGGAGACTTCGGTAATGTAATAGAGCCAAAACTTGCACCGCTGATTTCAATATCTTTTACCGAATCCGGGAGTACTAAATTGAGCCGTGTAAGATAGCTCGGTCCGTCCTCTTCCCCGTCAATGTAAATTCCTGTGACCGGTTTGCCTCTTACTTCCGAACGAGGCTTAAAAGTAATGCCTTCCGGAAATTCTTCATCGTTATCATCAAATGCTACGATCCGGTAACTGTCTTTCTCCGGAAGATACTGATATACCACACGGTCTACCACGATCGCTCTTTCATAGCGATTGGCTACATAGTCCTCTCCATCATCGTGATGGATGTAAACATCCTTTTCCGTTGGCTGTGCAATATCCTCTGCCCGGACATTCTGATGGAGACAGAATACAAGAGCCAGCATTGCAACCGATGTGAACAGTTTCAAAAATTTCTTCTTCATAAAACCACCCTTTCCCTGTTCAGAATCGCATATCAGGCATCACTTACGTTCATGCAGCCTGAGGTATTTGTAATTTCTTTATACTCCACAATTTATCAAAAAACAATACCTTTGATTTCACTTTTACATTATATTTACATTTTGAAAATATAATGTAAAAACAATGGATTAGAGATAAGTAGAAAACATTGCGTCTGAAAAACAATTCCCGCTTAAACAACCTCTGGCAGGTCAGGAGCTTTTGACAGCATCTTAACAAAACACTCGGTATTTCAATTCTTTACGCCTGCCATAAAACCACCGACAACTTCTTATTTATTTCTCAAACCCTTCTGTGCAATGCCTCTCCAGGCATTCTTCTATCTTCTCCTGTTTCAGCCCTGCCCCGATCATAATCAGCACTTCCTGTCCTTCTTTTACCGGCTGGATGCTGATATTTTTGCGTGTTGCATTAAATTCTTCCCAGAAATCTGCTTTTTCCATTTCATCTGTCGTTTTATTTTCCATCATTACTTCTTCTTTGTAGCTGGTATTTAAGAATCCTTTGATTCTGAAAATATGCCCGCAGTCCGGATTTTGAAAAAGCTCTTCCGCCGCTTTTTTCATATTTTCCACGCTGATTTTTTTATTCAAAAAGTACAGGGATTCAAAAACGGAATCCTGCTCAAAATCCAGCTTCTGATAATTTTCCGGTGTATAGCCGGCTGACATCAGATCCTGGAAATCTGCTTTTGTCAGCGTATCCCAATTTTTACACAGACAATCTTTTTCCTCTATCACACGCTCACATTTGATTTGTTTTAATGCAATGTTGATATGTGCAAGCACTTTGGAAATCGATTCTTCTGCCTTTGCAATAGATCCTTTTTCTTCCATTTGTGCCTCTTTTTCTGTTTTCAGATTTTTACCTATTTTGCTGAAAACAATCTTGCCTGCACTGGCTGCTTCGCTCGCAAGAATATAATTTTCTTCTTCCGACATCTCTTCTTCCAGATTTGCATCCACGATCGTAATGACACTGCCCGGTTCATACCAGCGATCCAGAGGCTCTTCGTGCAGAATATCAAAAAATTCATCCACATCAAAAATGCCGGACGGCTCAACCAGAATCCGGTCATATCCACACATTCCCATGGAGATCAGTTTTGTTTTGAATCTTCTGCGATGTGTTTCCGGATCACATCCACCGGAGATCATTTCCAGCTCGCACTGATCGCCCATCAGATCCTGAAGCATCATCATATCTACATTGACTGCACCAAAATCATTTTCCAGAATACCAATATTTTTTCCACTGTCCATCAGATATTTTGCATATTTTCTTATAAAGGTTGTCTTTCCTGCACCAAGAAATCCGGTGATCAAATCTATTTTTATCATTTTATCGTTCATCCTCCTTATCCTTATCATTTATTCAAACATGTCGGGATCTATAAACTAATATCAGCGATGAGAAATTAAAGCATGCCTTTACTGCCATTTGATACAAACTTATTGCCCGTCACGCATATCTGATGTAGTTATAAGCGAAAATCCACACTTTGTCCAGTCTTCCTTTTCAACAGAATTTTTCATATAGCACAAAAAAAGTTCTGAAATCAATTTGATTTCAGAACTTTAATTCAAGGCGACAACCAGATTTGAACTGGTGATCAGGGTGTTGCAGACCCACGCCTTACCACTTGGCTATGTCGCCATAATGACTCCTACGAGAATCGAACTCGTGTTACCGCCGTGAAAGGGCGATGTCTTAACCGCTTGACCAAGGAGCCAGATTTAAGATATAAATATGCACGTAGTATGAACATACCGCGTGCTAACTCCCCGAGTTGGGCTCGAACCAACAACCCTTCGGTTAACAGCCGAATGCTCTACCATTGAGCTATCGAGGATCACAAAGGCATGTGCCTTCAAAACCGCATACAGACTATAAATCCTACATCTTTTTCTTCTATCCTGAACCTCGCACTTTCGTGCTTGGTTAAGCCTTCGACCTATTAGTAGCAGTCAGCTCCATACATTACTGCACTTCCACCTCTGCCCTATCTACCTCGTCGTCTTCAAGGGGTCTTACCGCTTATGCGGGGGATATCTCATCTTGAGGGGGGCTTCACGCTTAGATGCCTTCAGCGTTTATCCCTTCCCGACTTGGCTACCCGGCCGTGAACCTGGCGGTACAACCGGTACACCAGAGGTCAGTCCATCCCGGTCCTCTCGTACTAAGGACAGCTCCTCTCAAATATCCTACGCCCA
>OGLI01000653.1_pt1 | contig 28139 bp, 31 predicted proteins | sample 1572661 | NCBI WGS metagenome assembly OGLI01 (sample SAMEA2581901, study PRJEB24529) | metagenome | biome: Human gut stool | place: China | collected 2011 | reverse complement strand
AGTTGCTATTGAGTAGTGAGGAGTGTTGTGTACGCGGGGAAGCGGTGTTTCATTCTCACAAATACTAAGTTCTTCCTTATCCTTCAGAATCCAATGTTTCAATCTAGGTAGTATCAGTAGCGCCACCAACGGAAAAAGCCAAAGTATGGCTGCCGATTGCCAGTAATACCCGAATCCCGAATCAAAATAGAGCATGGATTGTGCTATTTCCGTGAAATGACGGCCAGGAAACAGGTAGGATGCGGCATGTACAGGAGGGTACATACTCGTCACTGGGAAAGTGACTCCGGAGAGTGTGGCACCGAGTGAACCGACCATGGATAGAATGCTGATGATATAAGCTATCCGTGGAAAAATAGAGAAGATGAACACGGCAAGTGTCTGTGTGGCAATAATAAAGAGTATTGTCATAAGGTTCATCATCAGCAGACTTCCATGGAAGGGAATATGCAGTACACCGTATAGAATATAGTTAGCCAAAATACCGATTACGGAGAAGATGAAAGTATAAGGCAATAACTTCCCGACAACTGCTGTGAGGATATTTTCCCGCGCTGTTGTCAGCCATTCCTGTGCCGTATGGAACTTCAATTCACTACCTATGATAAAAAGTGTTATCAATAGAATAAGTATCTGGAACAAGACATAGAAGAAAGGCTGGCTCAGATAAATGGAGTAATCGAGGTCAGGGTTATAAAGAGGGTGCATACTGGATTGCACGGGTAGGAGAAATGTGGTGATTTGCTCCTGGCTGACTCCCAAAGAGACGGCTTCCATAGCAATGGGAGAGAGGGCGACAGGTGCCAGTGCCGTTTCAAAAGCTGCCATCAGTTCACTACCTACGGAAAGAAGGGCATAATGATAATAATAAGAGAGTGTGGCATTCATTCCTGTCGTAGCCCGTTGGGTAAAGCCCGTGGGGATGGACAAGTAACCATAGATTTCTTTCCGTTGCACGGCTTGTCGGGCGGCTGTTTCATCGGTGAAGTGCCGGGTTACTTTGAAGGTTGGTACAGCGGAAATGTTTCGCACTATTTGCCGGGATGTGGTGGTGTTATCCTGGTCGACAATGCCGATAGGGATATTCTCCATTTGTCCGCTGCCGAAAATGGTTGCCATGAAGAATAAGCAGAATAGGGGCAGTACGAGGCATACGCCGAGGTATAACCTGCGGGAGGTCATACGGCGAAGTTCGCGGTGGAGTACATTGTATAACGGACTTTTCATCATTCACACAGATTATCGGTTAATCATTAATAGTAAGCAGCACCGACATTCCCGGACGCAATCCTTCTACTGTTTGCGTGGGACGGGCATGTATTTCAAAGGTCTGCATATCATAGCTTCCTGTCTGTTTGGTTGATTTCCAGGTGGCGAAGCTGCCCAGCGGACTGATATAATAAATACGGAATTCTACGTTCTTCCGGCCGATAGCAGGGACATCTGCGTGGAATACACTGTCCATCTTGAATTGTGGCATCAGGTCTTCGCGTACATTGAGTACAACATGAGCGTCATTCATAACGACAAGGTTCATGATAGGTGTGCCTGGTGCAACAAGCTCTCCACGTTTGGGAAATATAGTTGAAATCTGTCCCGCCTCCGGTGCTGTCAGACGTGCATCGACAAGGAGGGCGGATACCTCATCTACTGTACTGCGTGCAGCATCTACCATGCTGCGTGCCGATGCGCGGTCTTCGCTTTGTGCTCCGTCTACTGCCATTTGGTATTGTTCGTAAGCTGCGCGTTCGGCAGCTTGTGCGGCACGGTACATGGCCTCTACTTCGTCTTTCCGTTGGGAGGTGACGACACTGTCTTTATAAAGTGTCAGGATGCGCCCGTAAGTTGTTTGTGCCAGGGTCAGGTCACTCTTGGTTTTATTCCAGAGCTGCTGGGCGGTGGCGATGATCTGTCGGCGTGTACCGGCGTCGATTTTCTTGTTCTGTTCCTGGGCTACTTGCTCGAGGGCATTTACTTGCCGGTATTTGGCTTCTATCGTCGGACTGTTGATGACGACAAGTGTATCGCCTGCCTTTACCCAGTCTCCTTCACGGACAAGAAATGAATCTACTCGTCCCGGTAATTTACCACTGATACGGATTTCCGTGGTTTCTATTTGTCCCTGAAGAACGAGGGGCTGATGACTCATAAGGACCATTCCCAGGATAGAGACAAGTATGGTGATTGCCAATATGATGACAAATGCGGTGCTGATGCTTTTTTTTGATAGTTCCATATTGTTATAAATTTATTATGTAGCTAAATTATCATTTAACAGCATAGTTCTTGAATTGTTCCGGTGTACCACAGAGAGCCAGTAGATTCATGAGTGTTACATCGTATTCGTAATAAGCGGCCAGACGGGCTACTTTAACGGTAGCAAGCATGGTCTCGGCATCCACTACCTCGGTACTGGTTGCCATACCTTCTGCAAAGGATTTCTTGCGGATACGTACAAGTTCTTCACTCAGGGCAATGGTCGAGTTCAGTGCACGTACGTTGTCTTGGGCTTTTTGTAATCCGGTGTACAGTTTATCTATACCTACTGAAAGGTCATCCTGTGCTTTATCTTTGCCCAATGCAAGAGTTTGCTCGGCAATTCGTGACTGGCGGATGCGTTTCTCACGTGCCAGCCCGTCGAAAAGATTCCAGGTAAAGCCTACGCCGACCATTGTACGCGGAACAAGGTTACTTTGTATGCCGTGGGCATATAGTGTTTGTTTACCGAAGAGGGCGATGTCCGGCAGATAACTGCTTTGGTCTATCCGTAGCTGCTGCTTGGCGATACTCTGCTGAATGGATAGCTGGTTCAGCATGGGGTTGCCGGCACGCATGGTTTGCACGAATTCTTCTTTGAGCGGAAGCGTGGAGTTGATGAACAGAGGGGAGGTAGGCTCAATCTTACAACTGTCTTCCAGATTGAGCAGGGTGCACAGGGCGCTTTCTACCACGGTGACTTCTTTCTGTGCTGCTTCCAGTGCCCTTTGTGCTTCGTCCATATTGACTTGGGCAAAGAGGCGTCCGGCTTTATCAATCATTCCGGCAGCTTCCAGTTTGAGAGCATTTTCGTAATGCTGCCTCAGACCATTATAGGTATCCTGGCGTACTGCTGCGACTTCGCGTGCAAGGCTGAGGCCATAATAACTTTCGGCAAGCAGGGTTCGTTGGGTAGCGTCAGTTTGCGCACGGTTTTCACGGGCGAGGTCAATCATCCGGTTTCCGATTTTGCCGGCTCGCACACGCTTACCACCGGAGAAGACGATCCATTCGGCCGTCAGACCCACGGTAGTGAGGTTGCGGGGGGCGAGGGGGAAGACGAGGGTATGGGCGCCTATCTGGTCCAGTATCCCGCTGATGAACTGGTCGTCGGGGATGATGTCATGTACAAAATCCTTTGCGGGGTCGGTGAATTGGGATAGAGGTTGCTTAACTTCTATCTTTTCGGACATGTGGACGTAGGTACCGGCTCCCTGCAGGCTGGGATACCACAGAGCATTGAGCTTGTCCCGTTCTGTGCGGGCGGCTTCAATGCCTTTGTCGGCGATCTTGAGGCTTTGATTGCCTTTCTGCAACATTTGTAAAGCGTCATCGTAGCTGAGGGAGAGGTTCGTTTGTGCCGACACAGATAGGTTCGCTCCCAACAGAACGATAAATAAAATTTGTTTCATACGTCAAGTTGTTGGTTTAGGTTAGTTTATCTCAAACACTCTTCTTTTTCTATTGTTCAATTTAGCTGTCATTTTACTGAAAAATCATTTCTGTATAGGGAATTTGTACCGGCTATCCATTAAATTTTATAAATTTGCATCCTAAAAAATATTTATGAAGAAACTTCATCCAGTTATGTTTGCCGGAACTGGCAGCGATGTAGGAAAAAGCATTATAGCCGCTGCCTTTTGCCGCATCTTCCGTCAGGATGGTTATCATCCGGCACCGTTTAAGGCACAAAATATGGCACTTAATTCCTATGCTACTCCCGAGGGGTTAGAAATAGGTCGTGCACAGGCTGTCCAAGCCGAAGCTGCGGGTGTACCCTGCCATACAGATATGAACCCGCTGTTGTTGAAACCCTCCTCTGACCATACCTCACAAGTGGTGCTCAATGGACGCCCTATCGGCAACCGCGATGCTTACGACTATTTCCGCGTGGAAGGGCGCGAAGAACTCCGTCGTGAAGTCTGCTCTGCCTATGACCGTCTTGCCACTCGTTATAATCCTATTGTATTGGAAGGTGCCGGAAGCATTTCAGAAATAAATCTCCGGGATACGGATTTGGTGAATCTGCCTATGGCTCTACATGCCGGAGCAGATGTAATCCTTGTAGGAGATATTGATCGAGGCGGAGTCTTTGCCAGTGTCTATGGCTCGTTGATGCTGCTTCGTCCTCATGAAAGGGAACGTATTAAAGGTATCCTTATCAATAAATTCCGTGGAAATATCCGTCTTTTCGAATCGGGAATCAAGATGCTCGAAGATCTTTGTGGCATACCTGTGGTAGGAGTGGTACCTTACTATCGCGATATTTATATCGAAGAAGAAGACTCCCTGGCTCTTGCCACGAAATCTGTACAGGCGGAACAAGGCAAAGTCAACATCGCTGTCATTCTCTTGCGACATCTCAGTAACTTCACTGATTTTAATGTTCTTGAACGCGATCCACGTGTTCATCTTTTTTATACCAATAATACCGATGAAATAGCTAAAGCTGACATCATTCTGTTGCCAGGTAGTAAAAGTACGCTTGCCGACTTGCATGAATTGCGCCGTAATGGTGTAGCACAAGCCGTCATCCGGGCACACCGTGAAGGTGCTACTGTCATGGGTATCTGCGGTGGTTATCAACTGATGGGGCAGGAAGTTTGCGACCCCGATCATGTAGAAGGAGAAATAGAGCGTCTGCCCGGGCTGGGGCTTCTGCCTGTCAGCACCCATATGACGGGAGAGAAAGTTACCCGACAAGTCCGGTTTCAATTGGCAAATAATAGCACTCCCAGTGCAGCCAATTGTCAATTGTCAACTGTCAATTGTCAATTGACCGGATATGAAATTCACATGGGCACTACCATTCCTACCCATGATGCTCCGGTTTCCCCGTTGAATCTTTTGGAAGACGGTCGGACGGATGGTTATTATGTCAACCGTACTTGTATGGGAACCTATATCCATGGTATCCTCGACAACCCTGCGTTTATAGACTTCCTTCTCGAACCTTTTGCAGATAAACTCGCTGATACCGGAACTGCTTTTGATTATCAACAATTCAAAGAAGAACAATATGATAAACTCGCCGATCATGTGCGTCGTCACATCAATCTGCCGCTTATCTACCAAATACTGACCACTCATGATTGAAGGACACGGAGACGATTCATATAAATATCAACGCCCGATAGAGGTTAATTTCAGTTCCAATGTATATGGCCGTGTGGATTTGTCCGGCCTTCAGGCACATCTTTGCCATCGTATCAGTGGAATTTCTTCTTATCCCGAACCGGAGCCTTATACATTGGAAGGTCGTTTGGCAGAGAAACACCATCTTCCTTCCGCTTCCGTTTGTGTAACGAATGGTGCAACGGAAGCCATTTACCTGATAGCGCAAACATTTAGGGGTACTAATACCGCTATTCTTCAGCCTACATTCAGTGAGTATGCAGATGCTTGCCGTATGCATGGGCATCGGGTAACATCGATGTATAAACTTCCTACAGCTGAAGATAATTATCTCCTGCCACCTGACATCCGCATGTTTTGGCTTTGTAATCCTAACAATCCTACAGGTGCAGTAATAGAAAAAGAGTATCTGAAAGATTTAATAGAACATAATCCACAAGTTTGCTTTGTAATAGACCAATCTTATGAGTTTTTTACTCTGCAACTTCTGTTTTCACCGGTTGAAGCTGCCCATTTTTCAAATGTCCTGTTGCTTCATTCTATGACGAAGCGTTACGCGGTTCCCGGTTTGCGTCTGGGTTATATAACTGCTCATGAAGGTTTGCTTAGCCGTTTGCGTACCCACCGTATGCCTTGGTCGGTAAATCAACTGGCTATTGAAGCCGGTCTTTATCTGCTTGAATATGACGTTCCTAATCCATTGAATATATCTGCTTATTTGCAGGAGACGGCTCGTTTACGCAATGCATTGGAACAGACAGGTGATCTTGAGGTATGGACTACGGAAACTCATTTTATGTTGGTTCACCTTCGTTTTGGTAAAGCTTCTGCATTGAAGGAGTATCTTGCCAATGAACATGGTATTCTCATTCGGGACGCTTCTAACTTTGAAGGTCTGGATGAACGCTTTTTCCGTATTGCTACTCAGACACCGGAGGAGAATAACCGCCTTGTACAGGCGATAGGACAGTGGTTTGAAACTTATTAATAAAAGTAATATCATTCTCATTCTCCTCCTCTCGGGAGGTTGTTCTTCCCCGACTAACGGGGGAGTTAAGAAGGGGTAAGTACCCGTAGGGGGAGGTGGTAGGACAATATAATGCATATGGAAGAAATTCTCATCATTCTGGGCACCGTTTTTACTCTTAGCCTGCCTTTACTCGCCGCCTGGCTGCTCGATCGCTGGCTTGGTGACCCTGCTTGGTTGCCCCATCCCGTCGTCGCATTCGGAAAGATGATCTCATTTTCTGAACATCTGTTGAATAAAGGACAGAACCGAAAGTTGAAAGGTGCACTTGCTGCTATCGTTCTCGTTCTTGTTATCTATTTTGTTGCTTCCTACTTGTTTCGTTGGGTAGCATCATTTTCTCCGGGGGGATTTCTGACGTTGCAGATACTTGCCATCTTTTTCTGTTTGGCGGGCACTACACTTGTTCGTGAAGTCCGTATGGTATTCGAAGCTGTAGACCGTTCGTTAGAAGAAGGAAGAAAGCAGGTAGCCCGCATTGTCGGCCGTGATACTTCGGAACTTTCTGCCCAAGAAGTACGTACTGCTGCTCTTGAAACTCTTGCAGAGAATCTGAGTGACGGAGTGATCGCGCCTTTATTCTGGTATATGCTGTTGGGTGTCCCCGGTATGCTTGCCTATAAGATGGTGAATACCCTCGATTCTATGATTGGGTATCGTAACGAACGTTACCGGGACTTTGGTTGTTTTGCTGCCCGTTTGGATGATGTTGCTAATTACATACCTGCTCGTCTGACAGCTTTCCTTATGATACTTGCTTTTCCACACGGTGGATTCTGGAATCTATTAAAATTTGTCGGTATGTATGGTAATCAGCACGCCAGTCCTAATTCCGGGTATCCTGAAGCTGCTCTTGCCGGCATTCTGAATTGCCGTTTCGGAGGCCCGCATAATTATTTTGGTGAGGAAGTATGGAAGCCTTACATTGGAAGTAATGGTCGCCTCCTGACTACAGAAGATATGAAAATTGCAGTTAGTGTCAACCGTCGTGCAGAAGGAATAATGATAATAATCCTGATAATAACGATTACTTTGGTCTCTTTATTTATTTAGGTATTCACAATTTTTTGCTTTTCGGAAAATATTGAATATATTTGCCAACGTATGCGGTGAATGACAACACAAACACCACACAGCACGAAACAAACAAACTTCATGAGAAACTTACTGAAATATCTGCTTCTTCATATCGTATGCTTTTGGGGCTTTTTTTCTCTATCTGCAGGAGAGAATGCACCTCACGAGGATAAATACAATATACAGGATGAAATAATATACTCCTTTCATACCAGTATGGGATTCGATTATCTCACCAAAGAAGAGAGTGATATGATTCCTACAGACAGTATACTCGACTATCTGGAAGCAAGCAAACAATACAAAACTTATTTTGAGTTAGAGCGTGTTATTATTAAATCATTTCTCTTTCGGGGAGAAATCCGTTTTGCTATTGCACAAAGTGAACAGATGTATTCTAAGGCAAGTGTATGGTCCGATCATCTGGGGATGGCTCTTGCTCTGAATGCTATGGGGGAAGTTTATTCTTATACAGGACGTATAAAAGAAGCCGGTGACACTTATGCACAAGCTTTGGAACTGTTCGACCGGTTACATGGTGAAGATATACACATCCGTATGTTGTTGGTCGAATTAGTAGAATACAATTTACGTATCCGGAATTATGCCCAGGCTGCTCGCTTCATGACCCGCCTGAATCGTTATCCGGAGGAGAAGCTATCTGTACAGGAACAGGCTGTCCGTCATATCTTCAATGCCTATTGCCAACTACTGAATGGTTCAGTAAAGATAGCCCGTCAACATCTGGATGAAGTGGAACCGTTACGTGAAGAACTGGTTCCCGGCATCCTGCAACATCTTTTGATAGCAGATGCCTTGTATTGGGAGAAAAAAGGTGAATATGAGAAAGCTCTGGAAGCTTATGATACATTCTTCCATACGGATTATGCTAAAATAAACAGCAGTCTGTATAAAGAAACGATGATGAATAAGGCGAATCTGCTTGTAAAGATGGGACGGAAAGAAGAAGCCTACGTACAGTATGGTGCGGTCTTTTCGTACATAAAATCATCTTTCGAGAAAAACTACCCTAAGGAAATCGACCAGTTGACTACCCATTTTCAGGCAGACCAGTTGACTTATCAGAATGAGCAAGACCGGTTGTTTTCATATCGCTTTTATCTGGGTGGCATTATTATCTGTACGTTTGCTTTGTTTCTTTTCCTTTATTTCAGTTGGAAAAAAATATTCCGTTTGAAGGAGTCGAAACGTTCACAGGAATGTATGATACAGAAGGCAGAACGGGCTATAAAAAAGAAAAATATGTTCCTTTCCAATATGAGCCATGAAGTGCGTACGCCGCTTAATGCCATAGTAGGATTCTCCGCTGTATTGTCATCAGACGATGATTCATTTGATGAAGATTCCCGCAAAGAATTCTGTGAAATCATCAAAGTCAATTCTTTCCAGTTATTGAAATTGATTAATGACATCCTTGATTTTTCTGATTTTGAAAATGATAATATCACATTCAACATACGTCCGTATGATGCGGTGAAATTATGTAAAGAAGTGGTGGAAACAGTATCTGCTTCCCGCAAGCTTGAAGTGGAGTTACGCTTCGATACTGAACTTTCCGACTTAGTAATGGATACGGATGATGCCCGGCTTCGTCAGGTTTTGATTAACTTATTGGTGAATGCCACTAAATTTACCAAGGAAGGTTCCATTGTACTGAAGCTGGAAATGTCCGATTGTAATACAGCTTTCTTTTCTGTCACCGATACAGGATGTGGCATTCCGCTTGAAAAGCAGGATCTGATTTTTGAACGTTTTGAAAAGCTGAATGACTTTGCACAGGGAAGCGGCTTGGGACTTTCTATCTGTAAACTGATTGTTACTTACATGAAGGGACGGTTGTGGGTAGACTCTAACTATACACAAGGTGCACGTTTCTGCTTTACACATCCGTTGAAGTTTCAATCTAAAATGGAGGATACCGCTTTATGAAACATACTATAATCATATTGCTTTGTTTTTTGTGTGGACATGCTTACACGTTGCAGGCGGAAGATGCCAATGCGCAGCAGTATCAGGATAGTATTCTGAAAGTGGCGCAGGCTATGCCGAGTACGCCCGACAAGCTTGAGTATCTGCGTGATATTGTTTATAGGCACCAGTATGCACCTTATAACAAGCCTTTTTCTGTAGCTTTGTATCAAGAAGCTTGTGCACAAAAGGATGTGTCTTATGAGAATCTGGGAGCTTATTACCTTGCCGCCTGTTACGATAAATTACATGAACCGGATAGTCTGGCATACTGGGTGGATAAACTGAAAAGTTATGTTCCCGAAGTGGGCACTTATGACTATTACCTGGAACAGAAAGCTGCTATCAGTCGCGCATTAGCTTCGAAAAGGCAGATAGAGAAGGCCATATACGTAGCTAAAGAAACCTTGAAGGAATCCTTGGAACATCATTCCAATAATGGGGAAATTGCTGCTTATAATAGTCTGGGATGTGCTTATAATGTATCCAGTAGAAGCGATGAAGCTCTGAAGCTTCTCTTGAAAGCCTATCAGAATTTTATACCTCAAACTAAACCTTTCTTACGCATCGATATTCTTTCACGCATTGCCCAGGTATATGGTAATGCTGGTCAGGATAGTTTAAAGCTTCCTTATTTGGCACAGATGGATGAAGCTTTGCAGGACGTTGTTTCCCGCGAACCCGAAACGCGTAAGAATTGGAGCAATTTGAAAATTGATTGCGAAGTAAAATATGTGCTTCACTTTATGAATCGTGGAAAGATGGCCGAGGCGCAAGAACATATAGACAAAGCAAAAGCATTATTGGAAGATCATGTGGACCCGGTATTCTGGTTGAATGTCCAGCTTGTGCAATTACAATATTATTCCCGTGCGAAAGACTATGATAAGAGTATTGCTTTGATTGATGAAGTAACACCTATAGTGTTAAATCATTATGTATCTACATTTGCCACACTCATTAATTATAAAGCATCTGCTCAGGTTAGCAAAGGTGATATCGACGGAGCTATTGAAACACGCCGTTATCTGATTGCAGCACAAGATTCACTGGACAATGCTTTCTCAGCCAACCAGCTGCAACAGGTGAAGGAGATTTATCATATTGATGATCTTTTGCTGGAGAAGCAGAAAATAAAAGATACCAATTATAAACGAGGCTTTTTATTCTTGATGACTCTATTGGCTTTGATGCTTCTGTTTTATCTATATACACGCTATCTGTCCCGGAAAATAGCCGTAGCGGAGAAAGTAACCGCAGATGCGGCGATGCAGGCAGAAGCGGACAATGTCACTAAAGATCGTCTGCAATCTGAGATTAGCCATGATATACGTACTCCGTTAAATGTAGTGGTAGGTTTTGCCGAGCTATTAACAGAGTCAAAAGAACTGACTCCCGAAGCCAAAGTAGAATATGGCAAGATGATACAGGAGAATGCAGAAAATCTACTGAAGTATGTCAATAGCATTCTGGAACTTTCCCGTTTGGAATCCGGTAAAACAAAATATAAGCGTGAAGAATGTGAAGTCATGTCACTGTGTCGCAAGGGAGTTGAATTTGCCAGACAGGTAGGGAACGGACGTTTGGCTATCCGATTGGATACGAATATCCAGAGTCAGATGATATGTACGGATGAAAACTGGTTCTCTACATTGCTTTCCAGTCTGCTGGTGCCTGCAGAGAACGATAAAAATTCGTATAACATTGTTGTTCGTATCCGTTATGATAAAGAAAAAGGTATCGTAACCTTTAAAATAATCGGCACACCTCTTGCGAAGTCACGCTTTGAAAATAAAACGACTTTGATTCGTCATGAAATCAATGCGCATTTTATCCATGCTTTCGGAGGTATTTACAAGGTACAGTCGGATACACATGAAGGACCGCTGGTCATCTTCACATGGCCGAAAACGGGTAATTAGATTTTCAGTTGAATGATTCCTCCATAAGGTGTCAGGGCGCTGAATGCCTCTTCCGGTTTGATGGTTCCTGCATAGAGTTGTGCACAAATCAGTACGCCACCATGTGCGAAGATGGCAATTTGTGCGTATTCTTTTTCTTTCAGTTCGTCCAGGAAACTGGCAACACGTTGATATTGCATGGCGAATGATTCTCCGTTTGTTGCAGGTACATTCATATAATCGGCATACCATTCTTTCAATCTCGGATCACTTATTTCATCAAATTTCTGCATTTCCCAATCTCCGAAGTTTATTTCCATAATTCGCTTATCACGCTCGGCATTTGGGTATCCACAATAGGTCGCGAGTCGTACGCAACGGGATAAAGGACTGGTATATACATGATCGAAATCCCTGCCTTGCGGACGGTAAGCTTTCAGATTTTCAGAAGTAATGGCGGCTTCTTGTTCGAAACTGTCACGCAAGGGGACATCCGATTGTCCGTAGCATACTCCGGGAGGGACGTCGACTGAAGTGTGTCTGATAAATGTAACTTCCATAGGATTATTATTTTAAATAAGCATTGATAAAGTCAGGATTACCGTACCTGATATGTGCATATAGCAAGATAACGGCACCCAGATAGAATGATAGTTCGCAAAGCAGGAATGCAGCTCCGCAGCAGTCTCCCGTATAACCTTGAAGACGACGTTTCATCAATCGGTACAGGAAGATAAATGTGAGAATCGGGCAAATTGTAACGGGCCAGAAATCTATCGGCAGGAATAATACGATGGGTAAAAGTCCACAGATGAATCCTGTCAGCAATTCTTGCCAGGTCATACGGTCGTACACAACTTTCGCCTTGCTGTCTTCCTCTTTTCGTGCATAAGGCAAATAGTTGATAATTTGAGATGCACAGAATTTAGACCAGCAATCGCCGCAAATGACAAGGGCACAGATTAACTTTAACGGTAGATTTTCCAAGAGTAGAAACAATAATAGGAAATAACCTATCAATCCTATGACTCCATAGCTTCCTATCTGAGAGTCTTTCATGATGGCAAGTGTGCGCTCTTTGGTTGTTCCTCCACCGAAGCCGTCGAAAAAGTCGGCCAATCCATCTTCGTGCAGGCAACCTGTGATGAGCAGACGAGATAGGATAGCAAGCAGCCATGCGATAGATACGGGCAGCACCTGAGCAGTCACCCATAGAACACCGACCATGATACCGCCCGTCAACCATCCGGCTAATGGCCAGTAGGGAACGATGCGCTTGAAATACTTTGCCGGGACTTCTTTGATCCTCCAGAAAGGAAGGCGTGTGAAAAATATGAGTGCTGCGAGGATTTTCATATCGTTAAAAATACTTTGTTATGGATGCATGTGCAAAGTTATCCATTTCATTAATCATGCGGATGGCGGATTCTACAATGGGATAGGCGCAAATGGCACCTGTTCCCTCGCCCAGACGTAATCCAAGATTCAGCAGTGGCTTTACTTCCATGTTGTCGAGCAACAATTTATGTCCGGTTTCGTCTCCACAATGACCAAAGATGGCGTAATTCATAACCTCGGGATACAGTTTGGCAGCAGCCAGAATGCAGTTCGTCATGATGAAACCATCTACCAGGATAATTATGCCTAATTCGGCTGCCTGTAGCATGGCACCTACTGCCATAACCATTTCCAGACCACCGAAGTAACGGATGATATCACGCGGTGATCCGTCTCCTTTGTAATGATCCAGCGATTGTTTCAGTACTTCGTATTTATGGCGAATGCCGGCATTATCCAGTCCGCTACCTGCTCCTACACATTGTTCTAAAGGTATTCCGGTGAAACAGGTCATCCACATGGACGAAGAAGAGGTATTCCCTATACCCATTTCTCCAAAACTGAGCACATTACTTCCTTCTTCATGGCAGCGGAGTACCACTTCTGCACCGCGTTCCAGGCAAAGCTCCATTTCTTCTTCCGTCATGGCTGCCTCATGCAGATAGTTTCGCGTACTTTTCCGTACTTTCATATTGATAATACCCTTGTCGTATGGTAAATCATAATCTACACCGGCATCTACTATTTTCAGGGTAAATCCATGTTGGCGGCATAGGAAGTTCACTCCTGCACCTCCATGTAGGAAATTACTGATCTGTTGCCAGGTAATTTCTTTTGGGGAAAGGCTGACCTTTTCTTCTACTATGCCATGATCGGCAGCAAAAATAATATTTTGCGGATGTTGCAGGGTGGGAGACAGGGTCTGTTGTATCCAGCCTATCTGTAAGGCTAACTCTTCAAGAGTACCCAATGAACCTTTCGGTTTAGTTAAATTATTGATTTTATCAATCAATGCCGGGCGGATACTCTCGTCCGGTCGTACTATTTTAAATGTTTTCATCTGTTTATCACTCTATCACTTTACTACTCTATTGCTCTTTCATTTCACCTTCACCTCTATCCCTGATACCATCAGCCATACTTCATCCGCATGTTCGGCAATATATTGGTTCATCCATCCCTGCATATCTGTAAATTTACGCTGGATTTCATTATCCGAAGTAGCTCCCATACCAATTTCATTGGTGACAAAGATAAAGGTGGCATCTTGCTTTGTAAAGCGGTCGAATTCTTCCTTGGCAGCTGCCAGGGCACTGTCAGTATCTGCATTTACATCAAAGAAGAAGTTTGTACACCATAGGGTTACGCAGTCTATCAGTACAGTTCGCCCGGATAATTGATGACGGCTTAGCTGTTTTTCTTCTTCGATATTTGTCCATTCTGGTCCACGTCTTTGCTGATGGCGGATGACGCGTTGCCGGAATTCTTCATCCCAGATGCGTGCAGTAGCAAGGTAAACGGGGTTAGGAGAGAGGCTTAGTGCCAATTTTTCCGCATGGCTGCTTTTACCGGAACGTGCTCCTCCGGTGATAAGTATGATTCGTTTCATGGATTTTTCACTTTTGTGGCTGTAAAAGTACATTTTTATTTTTGAATATAAAAAAACTTCTTTTACCTTTGCATCGTCTTTTAAAGAAAGCAATGCGGCAGTAGCTCAGTTGGTAGAGCATCAGCTTCCCAAGCTGAGGGTCACGAGTTCGAACCTCGCTTGCCGCTCTTTTGAAAATCAAGCAGTTACAAGTTTTGTAGCTGCTTTTTTTGTGCTATTTACATAATTATAAATAAGGAATTAGGGGTTTTTGATAGCTATTTTCTATATTTGTGGTGCAAATTAGGTGCAAATATAATTCAGATTTGCACCATAAAATGAATATATATGGCTACTGTTAATTTCTACCTTGATACCAGAAGAGCAAAAGATGGAAGTCGATTTCCTATTAAACTTCGTGTCCAGCACAATGGGAAGTTCTTAATTTCTATTGGGTTTGATGCAACACAAACATCATGGACTGGTAACTCTTATAATAAAGAAGAATCAAATTATAAAGTTAAAAATATAGCCATTAGGAATATACTGATTTCTGTAGAGAAAGAACTTCTTTTTATGCAGTCTGCAGGAAATTTAAGATCAATGACAGATAAACAATTGAAGTTGCATTTGGAGGAAATCTTAACTGGAAGAAAAAAGGAAGGGAAAAAGTTTATTGATTATTTAGATGAATTTGTTGCTCTTAAAACTAATGCAGGCACAAAGAGTGTATATCAAACGACAAAGAATAAGTTACTATCCTTTGATCCAGATTGTACATTTGAGACTATGGATAAGAAATGGCTTGTGGCATTTGAGAACTGGATGGCTCAAAGTATGAAGATAAATGCTTATGCGATACACTTTAGAAATATACGTTCTGTATTCAATTATGCAATTGATGAGGAAATTACTGCTTTGTATCCTTTTCGTAAGTTCAAGATAAAGAAGGAAGAAACAAGAAAACGTTCTTTGACCGTAGAACAGCTTAGAATACTACGGGATTTCCCCTGTGAGGATTATCAAGTGAAATACAGAGATATGTTCATGTTGATGTTTTACCTTATAGGAATTAACGCTGCTGACTTATTCATGGCTACACCGAATCAGCTCGTAAATGGGCGTTTTGAGTATAAGAGAGCAAAAACCCACAAATTATATTCAATAAAAGTGCATCCGGAGGCTATGGCTATCATTGAAAAATATCGAGGGGAAAAATACTTGCTCAATATCATGGATGAATACCTTGACTATAAGAACTTCCTTCATCGTATGGGTATTGTCTTGAAGCAAATAGGAGAAGTAGAAAGAGTAGGGCGGGGCGGAAAGAAAATACGTCAACCTTTATTCCCCGACATATCTTCATATTGGACACGTCATACTTGGGCTACTATTGCTGCTTCTCTTGATATACCTAAAGAAACTATTTCTGCCGGGCTGGGGCATGAGATAGGTTCGGGGGTAACGAGTATTTATATAGACTTCGACCAGAAGAAGGTAGATGAAGCGAATAGGAAGGTGATTGATTATGTGTTTAAAGAAAAAGCCGGGGATTAGCCCGGCTTTTATGTAATTGTATTTGGTGACAAAACTGGAATGTTGATATTGCGATTTACATCGTTGGTTTAGATCCGCTGCTAATCTTAGGGTCTGGGTCATATTCCGCTTCCTTTCTTCTTTTTCATCCTCATCTTTGAGGTACTTGTTCCTTATTCCTCTGATGTCATTTCAAGCCCCCCACACTTTGAAGAAGAGAATGATTAGCAGTACTCCAAAGACGAGGAGTATGATGGTTCAAAAGTCAATCATAGCTCTATTTATTTATTAAATGCTTTTCCTATTCTTTTTCCAACAACAGCCCCTTTCTGAAATTGGCAATTCTTGGAATCTACAATCATTACGCCTTTTAGCCCAGAAACTCCCTCTCTCTTTGCTTCGTTAAGAAATTGTAAAGCAAGAGAATCATATTCACTTTCTGATACGGCATCAATCGCTATGATAAGAAAACCATTATCCGTAACAGTTGCTTTTTCGCATGTAAATCCGGTAATCGTTTCAATGTACTTATCGGCACCTGTGACTTGGTTTTCAGACTTAGAACTCTCTTTATCTTTGATTTGGTTATTTACTGATGATGTAATTTCTTGGGAGAACTTTAGCGTATGCGCAGTTTTATCTATTGGAGCATTTGCGAATGTTAGTCCACAAAAAAATGAGTCATTATTAAAATAGATGGCTAAATTATCTTTTGCCCAACATGTATATTTTTCGTATAAATGTTCCTTATCTCCTATTACACAACTACTTGAAATCAAATCGCCAAATTCCTGTTTTAAATCTTTTAGTAAACTTTCATCTCTTGATTCAGGTAAAGAAACCATGCTATTTCTGAATATAAATGAAATATTGTGTATTTTATCATTTACAGGGAGGGCTGGAAGAATCATTGCTTCATAATTTCCCGTTGGTAATTTGAATGTATAATAATAGAAATCGTCCTTTTTACTAACATTTGTAGAATCGGGATTTAAACTTAACTTTTCGAGAAGACTGTTTATCTCATCTTTTGCCATACCGAATTTTATACCGCATGGGATTGTTTCGATAGTTTGTTCAGATTGTTCAGCTTCACTAAATAGAGCATAGCATTCTGCTATATTTTTTTTCTGATCTTCGCATCCTGCCACTGCTAATGCAATAATTATTAAAAATAAAATCTTCTTCATTATCTTAGATATTCAGTTTATTCTTTATTTCATTGAATATATCGGGGTTTTGCAGTTCTCCCCAATAGTATTTCATATATCCGTCTCTGTCGAAACTATCCGCCTTCCTTTCATATATTATTAAACAATCCTTGTCGCTTAGCACAATCACATGGGAACTAAGTAAACGAGCGTATGAACGAGCTTGTAGAAAAGCAGATTCTATTTCCTGGTTATTCTTCATGCATAGTTTTGCCTCGATTAAAACTTTTGCTTTTTCTTCATCCGGCTTATTGTTGTAGTGTAAAGCATAATCTGGAAATATCCGGTGCCCACGTCCTGCATGTATTGGTAATTGGCGAATGAAGTCTTTGTTCTCATACCATCCCATAGAGTTAAGCAAAGGTTCTAATAACTGTTGCTCTACGTCTCGTTCTATCTCTATACTTACATTTTTGGGTAGAGTAGGAGCATACAGCTTTGGTAAGGTTTCTGTATCAAACCCTTTTGCCTTTATCATTCGTAGAAGTTCAGAATAATCTTCGCTACTCATCGGCCATCCGTTCACTCCCTGGAACTTCTTTCTGATAAGTGGATGCTTTGAAAAATAATCGTCTGCTTGAAGTTCTTTCAATGTGATGTGAGGAATATTTATTTTATTTCCTATATACGTATTGCTGTAATAGTGGAAGAATGGATCTATCACTCCGTCTGTTTGAGCGATCCACAAACAAGTGATTGCGCTAACTGGTGATGTTTCATAGTGAATTAGGATATCGCCTTTCTTAGTTTCTGAATTTGCCTGCCAAAAAGTAAAATCTAAAGTAGATTCTATCGAGGCTGTTTTCCCACCAATGAACCATGCTTGTGCCGGTTGTGGAATATCTGTTTTTTCTTTTGAAATAAAATTGGGTGCATAGTCATATAAAAATGCGCATAACTCTGCCGGTGAGAGGTTATTTTCTGTTCTGAATTGATAAAACATTTCGCATAGTTCCCAATAATACATACACCTCGCCTTGTAGTCTGGTTTCTTGGGAATGGTGGGTAGTTCTATATCGAATGTGTCGGCTATCTTGCGTAGCTCGAAGAAGCGGTAAAGAAAAATGTTCGGGAAGAAAAAATTAGGCTCGTAGTAATATAGTAAGAAAGACGTCCACACGATAGTCATAAGCATCGTTTCATAGTCTTTCACCGGTATAATAACTTCTCCATTTACCCATAAACCTCGAAAAATCGTGTCCTCAAATTTTTCTTTGGCTTCTTTCAAAGTTTGAGGTGTGGGTTCATCAGGAAATTCACTAATGTTGTAGCACCACATGCTCTCCATGAAGTCCTCAATGAAAGAACGCCTTTTCTTATTATCATCCCAAAGTTCTAATCTTGGATTGTATTTAAACATCAAGTCAAACTCTGATAAGTTTTCGGAGGCTTTTTCAAATTCCTTGATAGCTTTCTGCCCTTCTGGAGATTGCTTATATAGGTTCCATGTGTATTGGTTGAACTTCATAGTATTAGTTTTAATAGTTTGTATATTAAACTTTTAAACTACCTCCTTCTTGGTCTTTGCAATTCTATCACATTGAAGATTTGTTTAACTTCTGCCAAATCAATAACTCTGTCAGGATACATATCATTCAAAGAGTGTATTGTAATAGTATGATTTTCTACATCATGATCTATTATTCGTTTTACCAGAATTCCGTCTTCATGTACAATGACAAAATCCCATTTCCTTATATGTAGTTTAGATTCTACCCAAAGATAGGAAGCTATTTCTCTACAAAGAAGCCTATCTCCTTCAAGATAGCTTTCTTCTGTTCCATCATTCATACTGTCTCCTCTGACCTCGAAGGCTACATAGTTTCCTTTTGCTTCATGGTCTATTATAAAAGGTATAGTAGGTAGTGTCGCTATATATGCAGCATCTTGAAATCCGCATAAATAGCCTGCTTGTGCGTATTGATTCACTAATGGTACGTTTATAATATAGTTTTGGTTTAATGGTATTGCTTCATTCTCAATTGCCAATACATTTTCACTACTGAAAAATTGCAGTAGTATTTCAGTATTTGCAGGTGTTGGTTTAGTTTTCCCATTTTTGTAATTACCCAATGTACTTTGTGATATATGGGTCTGCTTTGATATCACATAGTTAGATAACTTGCTTTCTTTAAGTAACTTAATTGCTTCTTCTGCTTTCTTGAGTAACTCTTCTGTTGTCATGTACTGCAATAATTTAGTATTAATAAAGATTAAAATCATGTAATATTGCATTGTATTTATTGTAATACTGCAATATTGTAGTATATTTGCATCATCAAACATTCAATGATACAAAGAAACGAAGAAAGTTTGAGTAACGCAATAGTATAAACATATTAAATCACACGGTTATGAGCACGAATTTTAGAAATCAGATGAAAGAGGTGATGTCACTTGCATGAAATCGGATAATTCACTTAAAAACATTATGGAAGAAGTTTGGAAAGACATAAAAGGATACGAAAATAGATACCGAATATCCAATATGGGACATGTGTTATCATTATCTAAAACACACCTGACCAAAGTGTTTAACAAAGTCATTGTTGAAACAAAAACGTCTCCTAAGATTCTCAAAGGTAGTAAAGATAAAGATGGTTATTTTACGGTGTATTTGGGTGATGGTAAAGAATTGAAAAGGTTTAAAGTGCATCGGTTGGTTGCAGAAGCCTTTATTCCGAAAATTGATGGCAAAACATTTGTCAATCATAAGAACGGAATAAAAGACGATAATAGAGCTGACAATTTAGAATGGTGTACAAATTCGGAAAACCTATACCATGCCCACCATACGATAAGGAATGGTAAACCATATTATAATCAGAAAATAATATTGTGTATCTGTAATGATTCTACTGTAACAGAATACAAGAGCATAACAGAAGCCGCCAAAGCCATAGGGATAAGCAAACAAGCTATTTCTATGTGTTTGAGAGGGCAAACGAAGAAATGCTGTGGCTACAGATGGCGATATAAATAGTTGTCAAATAATTTATAAACAAATATTTAGTTCTTTGAAATTTTGATGATGCAAATTTTAAACTATATAGATTATGGATAAAGAAAAAGCTTCGATTTACATTTCATTGTTAGCTATTCTGTTAACCATACTGAATAGAGTCCTTCAATGGCTTGGTGTATACAGCGGATAAGATTCCAAAACCAATCGGAATTTAGAATTGATACCGCTAACGCCAGCACACTAATGCAAAACGAATACTCTGGAGAGGCATATTTGCTTACTTTTACGTAAACATACCCTCTTTTGAGTACCCGTTTTCCACCACTGGTGAGCCTGTAAAATCCACCTCTGTATTCAATTAGCTTATTTTCAATAAGTTCATTGTATAAATCAGACAGTGCTTCTTTTCCGTATACGTCAGTTATTCTTTTGAACACTATACGGCTATGGATAGTACGGATAAGATGCGGTTCTAAATGTTCGGTTTTTGCTCTTTTGAGTATAGAGAACAAATATTTTTCTTTTTCGATGCTACCGACTTTCATTTCTTTGAAAGGTTTTCGATCGTCCTTTGCTGGCTCTCGATGATAGAAAGCAGGCGTTCATTTGTGATGGGATCTGATTTCTCTTTGGGTGAAGATGATTTCAGCATTTCGCCTTTGCCGGTAAGAAGCCATTGAGAAGATATTAAATCAAATGAATTAACTATTTTCAATATGGTATCTAGGCTTACTTTTCTATCTCCATTCATTTGTTGGTTGATAGTAACTTGATTAGCACCTATTTTAGCTGAAAAAGCATTTACGCTAAGGTTATAATGGTTCATTATAGCTTTAATACGTTCAATCATAACATTAATTCACTTTATTGTTAATTAAATCAAATGAATTGATTTATTATAGCAATTGTTTTGATTGTTAATTCAATTGAACTACATTTGCATCATCAATCATTCATTGACACAACAAAGGTAGAAAAAAGGTTGATAGAATGAAATAGTATAAATGTATTAAAAATAAAAGTTATGAAAGCAAGAGATTACAAACTGGTAGTAGATGGCAAATATAACAGACGTGCCATTATGCAAAGAGCTTGGGCTTACATGAAGCAGAACAAGTCTTTCAAGTGGTATTCTTTTGCTAATGCTTTGAAAGATGCTTGGACGGATGCAAGTTTGAAAATGGACGAGTATAAGGCGCAGATAAGCCCGGTTTATACCGACTATCCGAAACCTGTCAACAATTTGAGACAAGCCTTGATAGACTTGAATCCTACATTGAGATGCTATGATAGTAGTTGGAGATAACAATTAACCTCATACGATTATGATAGAAATGATGATAACATTGGCAAGCCTGTACGCTGGGTATAGGCTGTTCAGAAAGTCAGGTGAGAAATTCTTTTATGAGGATTGATTGCACGGTTATGCAACGCACGACAGTCCGTGTAGACGTAGAGAATATTCTACATGGGCACTATTGATTAGTTCTTTGAAATATTGTAAAAGCCTTTGCGGTGTAATTCATAAGCCGTATGAGGTCAACCAAAGATAACGAAATATAGAAACTGCCATAGCAGAAGTGCGGCAACTGGCAGTCAGGCTATATAATTGAAACGAACTTACTTTCAGCACGTCGATTTGTCTTTAACGTGGTGAGTATGCTTGGTGTAAGGCACAAGTATCGCTGAAAGGTCAATATAAGCCCTTCACGTCTCGATACGTGGCAGAATCCGTAAAAGGTATCGGGGGCACAACACCGCAGAAAAGGTTAGTGCTAATACTGTACTAAAAGCCATGAGAGAAACGAAGTGCGCACCGTTTTCCTTTACCCTTGTACAGGCGGTAAACTTTTAATTTTAGATGATTATGAGAAAAAATATGTATGAACCACGTACACCATATATAGGTATGTATGTGAAATGTAAGCGTCCTGAGTGGGAAAATAAGATTGGAACAATATATGCCATCAATAGAGATGGGATAATGGTAAAATTCGGAAATAATGAGCCTGTAAAGCTATGCATTGATGAGTTAATAGGAATGACAATGTTATGAAAGTGATTCTGTTTTCTTTTTCATTGGTCATATTATTATGTATGACAGTGATACTATGTAATACTGTTATCAAAGATAGTCCCATGTATATGTCCGGTGTTATACTGACATCTATAATGTTTATCTTATCTATTATACCCACTGTTTTGACATATTTGGAGTTGAAAGAGGATTATTGACATAACTGTTTTTGTCGTGTTTTATTTTGTGTTTGTACTGCAGTGTGCGGTCTGTGAAGATAGTACACTTTTTATTTGGAGAAGTGGCGGAATTGGAAGACGCAAGGTGCTGAAACGGTTCTCAATAAAACGGATGAACTTCCGGCCTTAACCGTAACCTGCGAAGGTGCTGTAATAAAATAAAATTAGGGTTGTAATACCTATTTCAGCGTATCGAGTAAAATTGTCCCGGTTCGAGTCCGGGCTTCTCCACGAATCATTAATTTAAAATTAAATCTTATGGCAAAAGAATCAGAAGAAAGAAAAAAAGTCAAAGAGAAGCTGATAAAGAAAAATGATAAGCTACCTTTCTCTTTATCTCTTTATGTGAAAGTGTCCCGTATGGTTCAAGATTTGAATCGTTTGGCGAGAGCCAATCGGCTTGTAGAACCGGAAGATGTACTTTATTCTATTCAGCAAGAAGGAGCTCCTAAAGGGAAGTTCTATGTAGTAAGGAACTACTAATTATCAACTCACACGATTATGGATAGAGTATTTACAGAGCTCACACCTGAATGCGAGATTACAGCACGAATGTACGCACAAGGGTATGAAAAGAAAGAAATTGCGAATCTCAAATGTCGAGCAGTTAGTACAATAAACAACCAATTGCAGAGGGCTTTTGATGTTTTACAGGTGAGAAATGGTCGGGAATTGGCAACCATGCTTTACGAACGGATAACCGGTATGAAATTTACAATGGATTTTCCACCTATCATTCGTGCGTCCGTTGCCTGTTGTTTACTATGTGTGTTTTCTCTTTCGCTTTATCACGAACAAAACGATATGAGAAGAGCTAGAAGAACGAAGATTGAACGTATTGAAAGAGTTAGGAGGACAGAATGAGACAAGGAAAGATAGAACCTGTTAAGAAGTTATGGCTGAGTAAAGATGAAGCTATGGCTTATTTAGGATGCAGTGGAGATTACTTAGATAAGCTTCGCAATAATGCTCAAGTATCTTTCTCTAAGGATGGAAAGATGATCTGGTATAATTTGGAATCTATCAACAGGTTTTTAAATAGAATAAAAGTTATATAACCCTTTAAATTTTACGATTATGAGTCTTATTAAAAAATCAAACGAATTAGTCATCCCTACCACTGTAAAGATGATGATTTACGGCCAAGCTGGTATGGGAAAGAGTACGGTAGCGTTGAGTGCTCCGAAACCTTTGTTGTTGGACTTCGACAATGGCGTTAAGCGTATGAACATGGCACACTTGGATAACATAGATACTGTTCAAGTCACTTCATGGACTGACGTACAGCAGGTATTGCAAGAAGATTTATCCGCATATCAAACCATTGTAGTCGATACAATCGGAAAGATGATGGACTTTATTATTACCTATAAGTGTGGTAGTCGACAACCATCTATCAGAGACTGGAGCGGTATCAATGCTGAATTTTCATGGATGACAAGAACGCTTTCAAGTCTGAACAAGCACACCATCTTTGTTGCCCATCGTGATACAAGAAAAGAAGGTGATGATACGGTATTTATTCCTGCTTTACGTGAAAAATCCTATAACTCCATTGTTACCGAACTGGATTTGTTAGGCTATCTCGAAATGAAGAGCGAGAGAGGTATACAGAGACGTACTATCACTTTTGACCCGACTTCAAGAAATGACGGAAAAAACACATGCAATCTCCCTTCGGTTATGGAAGTGCCGACCATTCTTGACAAAAACGGTAATCCGACCGCCAAGAATGACTTTATCACTTCTAAGATTATCAACTCTTATTTAGGAATGCTGGCGACAAAGAAGGTAGCACAGGAGAAATATGATAAGGTGATTGAGGAAATCAAAGAAAGCATTGAGTTTATTACCGATGCCAAGTCCGCCAATGAATTTGCTTCCCATATTAATGAATTTGAACACGTTGGTAGTTCTTTAATGATGGCGAGAAGCTTGTTTGCTTCAAAGGTGAAGGCTTTGGGGCTGGTCTTTGATAAAGAAACCAAAACTTACAGTGATGCAGCAGCCTAAGTATAAGATATATGCAACATTGATGGATTCCTTTTGTGGGTATCTGAATAGTGATGTGATTTGGGAAAAGTATTGGGGATGGAGTGAAAACCCTCCCCATACCTCCGAAGAATTTCACGAGTTGCAGTTCCAAGAACTGATAGACCGCATCAATCGCAAGCCTTTCGATAGCGAATCAGCCGACAAAGGAACAGCCTTCAACGAGGTTATCGACTGCATGATTGAGAACCGTAAATCTGATACAGTCAAGGTTGAAAAAGTTTATAAGGTGGAACGTGAAGGGGCATGTGATGAAACTGGCAAACCTTTGTATTATGATGAAACACCAACAAATACGGTTATAGGATTGAAAGCCACTTATAATAATCGTGTCTTCACTTTCCCCATTTCTCTGTGCCGTGAGTTTGCTGGTTACTTCAAAGGTGCCTTGACACAACAGCGCGTGGAAGCAATTCTACCGACTGCTTTCGGCAATGTTCTTGTTTACGGTGTGATTGACGAACTGATGCCTACCAGCGTACATGACATCAAGACGACTGGCAGTTATACCGTAGGAAAGTTCAAATACCACCATCAACACCTTGTTTATCCTTATGCTTTAATGCAGAACGGTTCAGATATACGGACGTTTGAGTACGACATCGTAGAATTCAACAAAGGCGGTTATGTGGTAGATACTTATACAGAAACATACATCTTCAACCCGGAACGTGACATACCAATCCTCACTAACCACTGTGAGGAGTTTATCCGGTTCTTGGAAGAAAACAGAGATTTAATCACCGATAAAAAGATTTTTGGAGGAGAAAATTAATGGCAAACCAAATAACCGGACGGATAATCGAAATCGGTCAGACCGTTCAGATACCATCCAAGACTGGAGGAACATCGTTTACCAAACGGGAATTTATTTTAGATGCTACCACCTATGACCCTTATACGGGAGAACGTAGCGAGTATGAGAATGTTATTCCCTTAGAGTTTTCGGGTGATAAGTGTGCAGAACTCGACCGTTTCAGAAACGATGATGTTGTAACCGTATCATTCGTATTACAGGGACGCTCATGGACGAACCAGGATGGGGAGCTTAAACGTATGGCATCTATTCGATGCTATAAAATTGAAGCACGTGGCGGTGTATCGCAATCCCCACAAACTGCACCAGCACAGCAACCAATTCAACAACCTGCACCGCAGCCAGCCTATCAGCAACAACCGCAGAATTTCCCGCCACCGGTTGACGCAAATGGTAATACAAAGGACGATTTGCCTTTTTAGTGTATGCTGTTCGACTTGAAAAATGAATATCAGATACCCAAATTCAAGGAGTATGTAAACAAACTGTTCAGCGAGCGTGCCGTGGTAGAGGTAAAAAAGAAACTTCCTAATCGCACGCTCGCTCAAAACTCTTACCTGCATCTACTTTTAGGGTATTTCGGTAGTGAATACGGTTGTAGTCTGGACGAAGTCAAAGTTGATTTTTATAAGAGGACTTGCAACCGTGATTTATTTGAGAGAAAGACGGTCAACAAGAAAGGTAAAGAAGTAACCTACTTACGTAGTTCTGCCGAACTGACAACGGGTGAAATGACCTTATCTATTGACCGTTTTCGTAATTGGAGTGCGGCACAGGCAGGTATCTATTTGCCTGCTGCAAATGAACATCAGATGCTGGTGTATGCCCAGCAGGAAATTGAACGTAACAAAGAATTTATTTAGCTATGAATATAGCAAGAGCCATTTCCGAAAAAGTTGCGGAGAAAATGGTAGTACCTATTGCCGCAAAGATTCTTTCGCTTACAGAGGAAAGAACAGACTTGGCAAACAAATCCGTTTCAGATACTCTACCGAAAGACTTGAAAGAATGCTTTGAGAAGTACAAAAGTACATTTCAGAAAGCATCTTGTGCAACTTTATGTAATGGGAGACACGAAGTCAGAGTTGACGGACTTTCTTATTTCCCTGCTTCAAATACTTGGTATCCTCATGTAGAAGTTGGTAACCAAATCATTGAGCGTATCGACAAATTGAGATTAAAAATAGATAAGTTGACCGAAGAAAAAGAAAAAACGTACAACTCAATTGTTTCAACGCTTCTTTCCTTACGAACTTTCAAGAGGGTGCAGGAGCAATTTTCAGATGCTTATGAATACTTGAAAGAATATGAGAATGTAAGTACTTCTATTCCGTCATTACATATTGACGATATTTTATCTACCATCAAAAAGTATAAATAGTCATGATAGAAACAAGAAAAACAGAAAAACGGTACGTGACATCCGACCCAAAGAAGATGCTCAACATGTACCTTGCAAAGCGTGTTCTCAAAACATGGGAGGAATCTTTCATAGATGAAGATACCGGTGAAACGGTAAATATTGAACGTAATGAAGTCCTTTTTGATCGTGGTTCTCTGATAGACCAAGACCTATTGGCAAAAATTCGTTTCAGTATGGAAGCTGACGGTATCAAGGAAGTGGAAGTCAGTAGCCAAAAACGCTTGGCATTTGAGAACGAGAATAATTATCTGTATCCTTATCTTGCACAAGCGCAGATAGGCGATAAGAAGTACAAGTTCCTGCTCTATGCCACCGGGCTGGAGAATGTCTGCCTTATTTTGAGAGACTACATTGAACTTAATTATCAATCGGGATTCACACTCACGATGGCTAAGGAATTTGATTCGTGCGTGATTCTTACCGACAATCTGAAAGAGCGAAAAGTGGATGATGCTTCAGTAGCTTACCTCCAAGACGAGATAACGATGGAGGAATACGTTGACAAGATGGGTGAAGAAAGCGAGGATGAAGAATCTAAGCCGGACGAAAAGAAGTTCTACCAAATTGAAACGAAAATCACATTCTGCGTGGAAGGAGGTGACGAAGAAGAAAGGGTACAGACCTTTGTGGTGAACACGCTTAATGTTGACAGGGCGATGATGCTTATTACCCACTACCTCAAAAATAAAGAGGAAGAATGTGAGAAGCAAGCCAAAGAAAAGGGACATGAGTTCAACAAAAGAGAAATCCATGCGGCCATTGAATCTGCCAAACCGATCCCGGTTGGGCGGTTTATTCCGAAAGAGTTTTCAATGGCTTATATGGAATAACTTTGTTAGCCTGCCTGCTCTGTCTGTGAAGATAGAGTTGGCAAACATGGCGGAGGTATTCTCAGTGGTAAAGAGAGCCTAAAGAAAGCGTACGAAGTGCTTTAGGTATTACAAGTTGTAATTGCTTGGGTTCGACTCCCAAACTGCCGCACAATCTTGTGTTGGAAAGGGAACATGAAAGTATTCAGTTGCAAATGGATATTTCTGTAATGCGCATACAGATAGTGTTCCCGATGGAATAATGTGAGCCACACATAAATGGCATGGGTTAGTAAATAATGGTTGTGCCCCGGAGAATACGCTTCGGGGCTTTTAATTTGAAAATAATATGGAAAAGCAATTTACTGTTATTGAAATTGTGGAAAATCTTGTAGGTAAGATTACTCCTGTTGGTGAAACGAATGAAGATGAGGTTCGTTTTGAAAACCTTAAAGCAATGTGTGATTTGGTAAATAACCTTATCTCCAAAATAGATGATGTGGTTTACAAAAATAAAGATAGTCATGAGTTTTCAGTGAAAAGGGCTGTTGAGTATGCGGAACGGTTTTTAACAGAAAAAATAGGAATACAATAGAATGCCATACTACATAAAAAGAACTAAGGCTAAAAAGAAAGACAAGCCTTTGCCTCTGTTCGATAAAGCAGGGGTAACAGTAAAGAAGAAGCCGGATTTGAAAGCTAAACTCGACAAGGAGTTTTCCCTTTTTATCCGGCTTCGTGATTGTATGCCAAACGGAT
>OGLI01000632.1_pt1 | contig 28967 bp, 22 predicted proteins | sample 1572661 | NCBI WGS metagenome assembly OGLI01 (sample SAMEA2581901, study PRJEB24529) | metagenome | biome: Human gut stool | place: China | collected 2011 | reverse complement strand
ACGGCCACGGACAGTTCCCGGAAAAGTACGCAAAATTTGCCTACGATACCCGCTTCGGCTTCTGCGCCTCCCGCAGCCGGGAGGTGCTCCATCAGGCCGCACCGGACAGTATGCTGGCCTTTGTCATCGACGATAACGTGTTCGTGCGCAAGGTGAGCAAAACGTGGGAAATTGAAGCCGGGACGGTGACCGCGCAGTGGTCGCCCTTCCCCGGCATTGAGGTCACCACCACCATCACCCCCACGGCCACCGGCCACCGCCGCCATCACGAAATTGACAGCAGCTTCGATTGCGAAGCCTATGACTGCGGCTTTGCCGTGCCCAATTTTGCACCGGGATACGCCGAAGGTGTGGAAAACAACACCGCCGAAGCCCGCTGCGACGCACTGCGCTGCACTGTGACGGGCAGAGGCGAAGCGGTAGTCATCGGCTGCGACCCCAACACCAGCCTGTATTTTACCAATGTCCACCTGCCTGCGGTGAAATATCATATTGCCAAAGGACGCACTGTTCTGGATACTGAGATCCTTGACGAAGCAGACTGATGCCGCTTCTTTCCAGAAAAACAGTCGTTTTTGTGCGGCTGTTTTTCTTATATCCTGTGCTATAATGAAAGCAGAGAATGCTGCGAGGTGACATTTATGCCTTTGAACGATCCCATTACCCCGGCACTGCTGGCCGACCCGGAAATTTTCCAGCAGAACCGCCTGCCCTTCCATGCCCATTTTGCGGACCAGACCAGCCCGGAAATGCCCCTGACTGTCAGCTTGGATGGCGAGTGGGCTTTCCGCTATGCGGAAAACCTGACTGCACCCTTTACGGACTGGGACACCCTGACCGTGCCGGGCTTTATCCAGATGCAGAGCCTGCAAAAGCCCGGTCAGCCCTACGGCGCGCCCCATTACGTCAACACCCAGTACCCGTGGGATGGTCACGAAAAGCTGCACCCCGGCGAGATTCCGCAGGATTATAACCCCATCGGGGAGTATCAGCGCAGCTTTACCCTGCCGGAAAGCTGGGCGAGCTGCTACCTGCGCCTGAACGGTGCGGACAGCACCGCCGCCGTCTGGTGCAACGGCGTTTACATCGGCTACACCGAGGATACCTTTACCCCGGCAGAATTTGATATGACCGCCGCCGTCCATCCCGGCGAGAACACCCTGACCGTGCAGGTGTACCGCTTTTCCTCCGGAAGCTGGCTGGAAGATCAGGATTTCTGGCGCATGAGCGGGCTGTTCCGCTCGGTGGAGCTGTTCACAAAGCCTGAGCTGCATCTGGAAGATGCCTTTGTGAAGCAGGAGTTTGCTCTGGACTTCTCCAGTGCCACAGTCACCTTTGATTGCAAGGTCAGCGGCGCGGGCACCATCTCGGTGGTGTTCAACGGGCAGCAGCAGTCTGCTGAGGTGGGTGTGCCTGCGGAATACGACAGCGGCGTGGTGTTCGGCAAGGGCGAGGCTGACCCGGACGTGGAAGAGGACGTGCAGGACGTTTCCTTTACCTTTGCGGTGACTGATCCCGCCCTGTGGAGCGCTGAGCAGCCGAACCTGTACGAGGCGGAAATTGCCCTGCTGAATGAGGGTACTCTCGTGGAGCGTACCGGCATGAAAGTCGGTCTGCGGAAGTTTGAACGGAAGAACCGCCAGATGCTTTTGAACGGCCAGCGTATGGTGTTCAAAGGTGTCAACCGCCACGAGTGGAGCTGCCGCACCGGTCGCACCATTTCCCATGAAGAAATGCTCTGGGATGTGAAAAACCTGAAAGCCCACAACGTCAACGCTGTGCGCACCAGCCACTACCCGGACGAGCCGTATTTCTTACAGCTCTGCGATGAATATGGCCTGTATGTCATCGGGGAGACCAATCTGGAAAGCCACGGCACATGGCAGAAGCTGGGTGCGGATGGCTCGGACGAGTGGACACTGCCCGGTGCGCGCCCGGAGTGGCGGGAGAATGTGCTGGCCCGTGCCGAAGCCATGCTGGAGCGGGACAAAAACCACCCTGCAATCCTCGTCTGGTCTTGCGGCAACGAGAGCTACGGCGGCAAGACCCTGTGGGAGATGAGCGAGTACTTCCGCCGCACCGACCCCAGCCGCCTTGTGCACTACGAGGGCATTTTCTGGGACCGGGAATATCCCGCCACCTCCGACATGGAAAGCCAGATGTACACCCCGGTGGCCGACATTAAAAAGTTTCTGGCGGAGCACCCGGAAAAGCCCTTTATCATGTGCGAGTACAGCCATGCCATGGGCAATAGCTGCGGCGGCATCACGGATTATACCGAGTATGCTTACGAAGAGCCCCTGTATCAGGGCGGGTTTATCTGGGAGTACATGGATCACGGCATCGCAGTGACCGACCCGGACGGCAGACCCGGCTTTGCCTACGGCGGCGACTTTGGCGACCGCCCCACCGACCGGGAATTCTGCGTGGACGGTCTGGTACTGCCGGACCGCCGCAACACCCCCAAGATGGACGCAGTCAAGGCAGCCTATGCGCCCCTGAAGATCACCCTCACCGATACCGAAGCCGTGGTGGAAAACCGGAATCTCTTTACCGACCTGAGCGCCTACGATCTTGTGTTTGCGTCCTCGGTCAACGGCCAGCCGGAGCGCCGTGCGGTGCTGCGGGTGGACGGCAAGCCGGGTGAGACAGTGCACATCCCGTTCCCGTTTGCTCTGCCGGAAGCAGGGTTTGCCTGCATGACCGTTACCGCTATCCAGCGGGCTGCAAAGCCCGGCATCCCAGCGGGCTATGAAGCTGCCTTTGGGCAGGTATGGCACAACCACGCCGCCGCCCGGCTGACCCTGCCCGCTCCGCAGCTGGTGGAGATGGACTGCAACATCGGCGTAAAGGGCGAAGGCTTTGAGTATCTCTTCAGCCGGGGCAAGGGGCTTGTGTCCATCCGCTATAACGGCGTGCAGCTGCTGGACGATACCGTGCGCCCCAACTTCTGGCGTGCGCCCACAAACAACGACGAGGGCTGTGCAGAACCCTTTGAGTTTGCCTTCTGGAAGACCGCCGGTCTCTATGCCCGGTGCGATGCCCTGACTGCCGAAATAAAGGGAGAATTTGTCACAGTTCGTGCCGTCTACACCCTGCCGGGCGGGCAGACGCTGCCCATTGAGTTTGCCATCGACGGTGCAGGCCGCTGCGACATTACGATGACATGGCAGGGCGAAAAGACTGAACTGCCGGAGTTCGGGCTGCTCTTCCCGCTGCGCCGGGAGCTGACAGAAGTCTCCTACTTGGGTCTTGGCCCCCGGGAAACCACCGCTGACCGCACCGCAGGCGGCAAGATGGGCGCATGGAGCTACAACGTCCGGCAGGACTTTGCCCAGAACACCCCGGTCTACCCGCAGGAATGCGGCAGCCGCACCGGTGTGTACAGCGCAACGCTCACCGGCAGCGGATTGAATATAGGCATCGGCTTTGCAGGGGACGGCATGACCTTCTCGGCACTGCCCTACACGCCCCATGAACTGGAAAACGCCCGCCATCTCTACGAACTGCCTCGCGATGACAATAAGACCATCGTGCGCTGTGCTGCCTTCCAGCGCGGCGTGGGCGGCGATAATAGCTGGGGCGCAAAGCCCCATGCAGACACCTGCTTTGCGGTGGAGAAGGGGACAGCATTTCATTTTTTAGTTCAAAAATCAAACTATCGCAATTTGCATTTTTAATGCACAAGCAACATCCAAAAACTGCATATCGCAAACAGGTTGTTGAGAATTGCGCTGCTTTCGGCAATGTGCGAGAAAAAGCGAGGGAAACTTTGGCAAAAAGAGAGAGGGCTGGACGATGCCAGCCCTCTTGTGGGTCACAATTGCGCTATCATAGCGCCAATATCTGCATGAATGCAGACAGACTGCCGCTCGATCTCCGGCGGGCAAACGGCCTGTCCCTGATTGATGCAGGCGTAGAATGCATTTGGATTTTTAGCGGTCATCCGCCAGAACGGATACTTGATGATGACCGGGGTGTTGTAGCCAACCCCCAATTCCAGAAAGAGGATGCGCTGTCCCTCGTGGCGGCGCAGAAATTCGCTGTACCGGTCGGCAGCAGTGTGCCAACCCACGTCCTCCACAAAGGTATCGTCTGCACGAAGGTTCATGCTCATGGGTCTGCCGCAGTGCGGGCAGTGGGGAACAAGCTCGGACGGGATATAAGTTTTCAGGATGGTATTCTCCGGTACGGTCAGCTGACCATCCGGTGCAATGATATACCCCTGCGCTTCCACCATCTGCCGGATAAGCTTGTCGTTGTCATACGTTTCCTGACAGCATGGTTCACTGCACTGGAACAGACCGTAATCACCCTGTGTATAGAACAACCGTTTTTTGTCGAACCCTGCTTTCTGAAAACAGTGGTCTACGTTGGTTGTCAGCACAAAGTAGTCCTTGTCTTTCACAAGAGAAAACAGACCTTGATACACCGGCTTGGGTGCATCCTGATAGCGGTTGATGCAAATATAGCGGCTCCAGTATGCCCAGTATTCCTCCATGGTGGGGTAGGGGTAAAAGCCGCCGGAGTACATATCCGTAAAGCCGTACTTGCTGGCAAAATCGGAGAAATATTCCCGGAACCGCTCCCCGTCATAGGTAAAACCTGCCGAGGTAGAAAGCCCTGCACCTGCACCGATGACCACTGCATCGGCATGGCTCAGAACCTGCCGCAGCGTATCAATCGGCCCGGAGCAGTCGTTCGTAGATTTTTTTGTCCATATCTTTGAAAACATTGAAGATCACCTTTTTGATGCTTGTGGGTGTTTGCAGGAACTCTTTCACAGTCTGCACCGCAATCTCTGCTGCAAGCTGGTTGGGAAAGTGAAACTCTCCCGTGGAAATGCAGCAGAACGTCACGCTTTCCAACCCGTTCTCTGCCGCCAGCTCCAGACAGGACCGGTAGCAGGAAGCCAGCAACGCCCGGTCCTGCTGAGTCACCCGACCATGGATGATCGGGCCGACGGTGTGCAGCACATAGCGGCAGGGCAGATTAAATGCAGCCGTGAGCTTTGCCTGTCCGGTGGGCTCCGGGTGTCCCTGCCTGTCCATGATCTCCGCACAGACAAGACGAAGCTGTACCCCGGCATAGGTGTGGATGGCGTTGTCGATACAGCCGTGGTTCGGGCAGTAGCAGCCGGTCATGCCGCTGTTGGCGGCGTTGACGATGGCATCGCATTTCAGGGTGGTAATGTCCCCCTGCCAGAGGTACAGCCCCGGCTGCAGGGGTACTAGGTCAGCTGCATCGGTGATGCCTTTTGCGGCGGTCTCCTCTTGCAGGTACGCATCCTGTATTTGCAGAAAGTCTGTGCCGATGCGCCGTGGTTCACGGATATTCATCAAGCCCCGCAGGAGCTGCCGCTGGGTGTCTGCGTCTGCCGGGATCCGCAGTCCCTGATACTCCGGGTGCTCTTTCAAAAGCACCTGAATAAGGATCGTTCGCCGCTCACTCTGGTTCATGGTGTTCGCCTGCCTTTCAAAATCTTTCTATAAAAACGCAGCAGTCTACCCGTTCAGAAGACTGCTGCGCTGTTTTTTCAGATCAGAACTCGTAGGGAGGGTTGCCGGAGAAGTCTGCAATGATGCCGTGGGCATCCTCCAGATAGAACACCTCAAAGATGGGGTTGGCAGCCTCGCCGTACTGGCTCTTCACGATGGGGTTTGCGATGCACATCTCCTTGGCGGTCATGTTGTTTTCAAACACAGCCTTGCCATGCAGACGGATCCATGCGTACTCCGGGCTGGAAACGGAGATCTCGATATTGGGGTTTGCCTGCAGGTCCTTGTAAACATCCCTCTGGTTGTTGGTGCAGAACCACAGCTTGCCGTCCAGCTCACCGGCAAACATGAAGGGACGGCACTTGGCCTTGCCGTCACGGCCTACGGTGGCCAGATACTGCACCGGGTTTGCGTTCAGAAATTCTACGACTTTATTCATGGGATGTACCTCCATACATTGTTTTTTTCGGACAGCTTTATTGTAGTGCGCTTTGTGCGGCTTGTGAAGTACGCACAATATTGTGGTGTAGTTACCGGAAAGATACTATTGCGATGCTGCTTGCTTTTTTTGCTGTTGAAAGCTATAATGATGCCGTAAAGCGGTGTGTGGTATCCGTGCATCCGGCACGATGACCACTTGAAATTCCCTTGGAGGTAATTATGGAAAAGGAAATCCTCAAAGAGCTCCCGGCCTGCCCGGTGGAGACCACCCTGACCCTCATCAGCGATAAATGGAAGGTGCTGATCCTCCGGGATCTGATGCTGGGCACAAAGCGTTTTGGAGAACTGAAAAAGTCCATCGGCCATGTGACCCAGAAGGTTTTGACCGCTCAGCTGCGGCAGATGGAGGAAAGCGGGTTGCTGACCCGGAAGGTCTATGCTGAAGTGCCGCCCCGGGTGGAATATACGCTGACCGAATTGGGATATAGTTTGAAACCGGTTCTGGATGCCATGCGGGCATGGGGCGAAGGGTATAAAAGCAGGCTGGAAGGGAAGGAGGAATAAGCGTATTTGCTTGCGCAATCTTCCCACTCAGTGCATGCTGTGCATACTCCAACGGCCTATTGTAAGATCATCTTCCCGAAGGGGGAGGCCCAGAAGGCAAGCTGAGCGTTCACGCGAACGCGCACAGGAAACAAAAAGCGACAGGAGCCGCAGAAAACAGCTCCTGTCGTTTTTTGTTTGCAGTCAGTTTTTACGGTTCGATCACATTGAAAGTCTTCTCGAACTTGGAGGCGTACGCCAGCAGGCGCTTCAGAACGGTGGCATCGCCGCTGATCTGTACCTGTCCGGCCTGCTGACCTGTCATCAAGGCAAAGAGCTGCAGACGCTTGCAGGTGACGGAAGCCTGCGCATCCGGATGGTTCTCGCCGGGGTAAGACAGCAGGATGCCATTCTTACGGGTTACATAGAACTGTTCATTCACATCGGTCACCGTCAGATTCAGAGTCAGATCATCGTTCTGGGCGGCATTGGCATCGGTCATGATAGCGATGTAATCCAGCAGCATGGCGATGGTCATCTCGCCCATTGTCGCGGCCAGTCCATTGGCTGTGCGCGCCAGTTTGGACAGGTTGCCCTTGCGCAGCTCGGCGGCACCCATCAGATAGGCATTGCGCCACGCGCCGGACTCTGCCTGATAGCCAAGCTGTTCCAGTGCATCTGCACACAGATTGCGTGCTTTCTGATTGGACGGGTCGGCGTAGACCAGTTCCTTGGTGATCTGCGCTACCCATTGATACTCGCCCTTTTCGTAGTCTTTTTTCGCTTTGCAGAGCACCAGCTCTGTGCTGCCCAGATATTCCACAAGCTTCCTGGCGGTATCGCTGGGCGGGAGCGGGTTCAGGTTGACCGGGTTGGCATCGTACCAGCCCAGATATTTCTGGTAAACGGCCTTGGAATTGTGCGCCAGTGTGCCGTAATACGGCCGGGTGTACCAGACCTTTTCCAGTTTTTTGGGCAGGGTCAGCATCGCCGAGATCTCATTCGAGGTATACCCCTGGTTCATGTAATGCAGGGTCTGGTCGTGGATGAACTTATAGATGGCGGCTGTGTTCAGCAGATACTCATGGATCTCCTCGCCCCAATGCGGCCAGTTGTGGCTCTGGAACACCACGTCGGTCTTATCGCAGAAGCGCTGGTCGGCCTCGATGATATACTTTGCCCACTCGTTGGCATCGCGCACCTCTGCGCCGCGCAGGGTGTAGAGGTTGTGCAGGGTGCCGGTGCAGTTTTCCGCCATCCAGAGGGCGCGGTATTTCGGGAAATAGGCGTTCATTTCGGCGGGGGCTTCGGTGCCGGGGGTCAGCTGAAACTCGATCTCCAGCCCGTCGATGGTCAGTTTCGGAACATCTTCCCCGATCTCGTAGGTGGGAGCGATGAGGGACACCGTACCGGTGGACTGTCCCATGCCGATGCCCACGCTCAGCGCACCCTTTTCGCCCTTGTCAAGCACTGTGCCGTATTGGAACTGTGCGCGCCGCGCCATGGCGATGCCCGCATAGACATTCTCGCGGATGGCGTGCTTCAGAAAGCCCGCCGGTGCAAGCACAGGGACCTTGCCGGAAGCCAGCTGGTCTTGGAGCGAAAGGCTCGCATCTGCTGCCTGTGCGCGGTCGATGATACCTTCCACGCCGCCGAAGTGATCCACATGAGAGTGGCTGTACAGTACGGCCTTGATCTCCAGCGGGCCGAAGCGGTTTTCCATCAGTTCCTTGGCGGCTTTCATGTTTTCCCTGCACATCAGCACGTCAAACACGATCCAGCCATGGTCGGTGCGGATAAAGGTCGTATTGGCCATATCGAAGCCGCGCACCTGATAGATGCCGTCGCACACTTCAAACAGACCGGCCTTGGCGTTCAGCTGCGTGTTCCGCCACAGGCTCGGATTGACGGTGTCCGGTGCGTCCCGGTTCAGATCGCCGTAGCTCTGCAGATCCCATGCAGATCTGTTATCATCACCATCAATGATCCTGCCTTCCGCGTTGTCCAGCCAGCCGCGCTCTGCGTTGGCAAACTCCCGCCGGTCGGAAAAATCCAGCGTTTCATACCATGCGGCGTTCTTTTCTGCCGTGATAGCCGTTGCCTCTTCGATCTCGCCCGGTTGGGTGGAGTCCTTGAAAATGTCTGTGATAAAGTTCAGACCGTTTTCATCGGTGCTGCCTGCTGCATGTGCAGTCAGAGATGCGCCGCAGGCCAAAGCTGCAGCCGCCGAAGCGGAAATAAAGTTTCTGCGGGTCATCTTCATAGTCGTTTGCCTCCGTTATATCTGGGGCGATTTTACACAAACCGTGGGCGGCTGCCAGCCGCGCAGGGCATTCCAGTCGGGCTTATAGATGCGCAGGAAGAGATGAAATTCAGTCTCTCCGATGGGAAGCCAGTTCTCCGTGTTTTCCGGCATCGCATGGGAAAGTGTGATATCAACAGAACCGTCTGCATTTCGATTCAAGACAGACCGGTCATTGATGCAGTATCCACATTCGGCGTGACGACTGTGCGAAATGCGGCGTCTGCCAGCTTTTCCGAATGGATGAACTGGTTGATCGGCGCACGGGTATCGTTCGGTGTTTCTGCGTTGGTTGAAACCTTTCGGGTCGCATCCAACAGAACCAGTGGAAAGGCGTACAGATACGCCTGCTCCAGAAGTTCCTGCGCCGCCATCGTTTGTTGTGCTGCGGCGGCTTTCTCTACGGGCAAAAGTATAGCTGCGCAGACCACCGCAGCCGCAGTGGAAACGTTCAGAAATTTCCGGCGGGTCATTTTCATAACATGAAACCTCCTGTTATGCTTTTTGTTTTAGGCATATGCGCCTTATGGGAATAACCATTCGGTGTTCTGTGTTCATCATACGAAAAGAATGCCGGGAAGTCAACACTTTCTATGCACGATACGCCAAAAACGTAAGTTTCAACAAAAAGCACCTCAGATTATTGTCGAAAGCTCCATTGAATTGTGCTTTTTATGAATCCTCCTTGTCCGATGCACAGCAGTATGTTATACTAAAGTCATCAACTGACAAAGGAGCACTGCAATGAGCGACCTGAATCGATGGATGCAAAAACACAATCTCTGCCCGGAAAACATTTTATATCTTTACCGCAGCGACCGGAAAACGGTCCTTCACCGCATGGACGGCGGGGAAGCCGCGCTATATGCGCCGATGCACAGCGTCCTGTCTGTTCTGCCGGAAGATCAGTTCCTGAACATCAGCAAGGGAATCGCAGTGAACCGCAGCCAGATCGTAAACATCGGCAACGATGGCGTTTATACCATGTCGGACGGCCGCACGTTTCAGGGACGCAAGCGCGGCCTGAGCAGCCACCGCCGCCTGCGCATGGAGATCGGGCTGTCCGACACGAAGCCTCGCCCCATGAGCATGAGCCTGCTGGAAAAATGCAGCCTGCTGGACGATATGCCGCTGGCGTTCTGCGTCATCGAGCTGGTCTTCAATAAGGACGGACACGGCGTGGATTTCATCTTCCGCTATTGCAATGCGGAAATGGCCAATATCGAAGGTGTGCCGGTGGAGGAAATGCTGGACCGCTCGTTTTACAAAGTGTTCCCCAATGGGGACAAAAAGTGGCTGGTGTCCTATGCAGATGTGGCGCTGAACGGTACGAAGCATACCCTCCACGATTACAGCCCGGAGGTGGACAAATACCTGACCATCCACTGTTATCAGCCCGAACCGGGGTATTGTGCCTGTGTGCTGCAGGCAAACGAGCCCTGAAGCAACAGGCGGCGTGGCCCATACAACGGGTCATGCCGCCTGTTGTTTTTGTTTTGCACCGCGCACGATGAGGCCAATGGGGGAAAGGTTGGCGATGCCGGTTTGCATGGAAACAGTCGTCGCCCGCCGAACCGATGACTGGCCTGCAAAAAGGATGGTGCGTGCAGCCGGATGGAGAGAGGATTTGATGTATGCTCTCCGTGAGGAGGGCAACATTACGGCGGCACCACTGTTGCTACCGTTAGCGAATTTCTATCCACGCCCTCCGCGAGGAGGGCGACTTTCAAGCTGCCCGTCGCCCTGAAGCGTGCCATCTGGGTCGCCTATCTGGCAGAGTGGCAAAAGAAAAAGGCCGCCAACCGCACCACCGGTTGACAGCCTAGCAAGATGGGGTTTTGACCGCCCTTCTTGCAATGATTTTACCACCGACAGGCGGTAAAGTCAAGCGGATACCCCGGCAGGGCTGCACCGCTCAAACAAAGCGGCCCCGCCCCACTACCCCGGCAGCCGCCGGGCAAAACCTGAAAAGCAAAGGAGCAAAATTTCTATCCACGCCCTCCGCGAGGAGGGCGACTGGACACCTATATCGGCAATCTCCCTTACCTCACATTTCTATCCACGCCCTCCGCGAGGAGGGCGACCTTGTCGTCCGGGAGTTGTTGCTAATAGTATCAAGTATTTCTATCCACGCCCTCCGCGAGGAGGGCGACTTGGCCATCTTCTGGCTCATTTCGTCGATCATCTGATTTCTATCCACGCCCTCCGCGAGGAGGGCGACCTGATGTTCAAGAATTCCATCGACCAGTCCCCGAAATTTCTATCCACGCCCTCCGCGAGGAGGGCGACAAGGTCAGTGCGCGGGTTGGTTTTCTTCACATGGATTTCTATCCACGCCCTCCGTGAAGAGGGCGACATTGCATCTTTGGCCTGTTCTTCGGTCAATCCGTCATTTCTATCCACGCCCTCCGTGAGAAGGGCGACGGCGGGGGAGGACAACGACAAGAAGCTGGGAGACTATTTCTATCCACGCCCTCCGCGAGGAGGGCGACGCGAGTGCATCGTCGACATCGACAGCACCACAGAGATTTCTATCCACGCCCTCCGCGAGGAGGGCGACGGAGGAAACCAACACGGTTGTCTGGATGAACGGATTTCTATCCACGCCCTCCGCGAGGAGGGCGACGTCAGCGGGCCGGTCTTGGTGTCCACCTCATAGCTATTTCTATCCACGCCCTCCGCGAGGAGGGCGACCGTGACCGATGAGGAAGGCCAGACCTCTGAAGTGAATTTCTATCCACGCCCTCCGCGAGGAGGGCGACAGGCCCTAGCGCTCAAAACCGCCGCCGGGCAAGAATTTCTATCCACGCCCTCCGCGAGGAGGGCGACAACACCCATCCGTACTGCCTGCACATGTGGAAGAATTTCTATCCACGCCCTCCGCGAGGAGGGCGACTCATGTCTATGCCGTCTTGTGTGGAGATTGGAAATTTCTATCCACGCCCTCCGCGAGGAGGGCGACGGGACGTTCGCTGGTCTGCTGACCTGTCCGAGGTATTTCTATCCACGCCCTCCGCGAGGAGGGCGACTTGAATCCATGAGGCCGTTCCTTGATGAGAATATATTTCTATCCACGCCCTCCGCGAGGAGGGCGACGTACCAGCGGTTACAGCAGCCGATGCGCACAAATATTTCTATCCACGCCCTCCGCGAGGAGGGCGACCGCGGACTATACCAAGCTCTCCCCGGCGGCACTGAAATTTCTATCCACGCCCTCCGCGAGGAGAGCGACATGTCGCCCCGCTGCTCTTTCGGGACGGCTCCGTATTTCTATCCACGCCCTCCGCGAGGAGGGCGACACCATGCGTATGTATGGTAATATATAGACACAATATTTCTATCCACGCCCTCCGCGAGGAGGGCGACTCGCACACGGCGGTGGGATAGCATAACGCAAAACTATTTCTATCCACGCCCTCCGCGAGGAGGGCGACGCCAAAAATCCTTGTTGCACCATTCACCACTTGGAATTTCTATCCACGCCCTCCGCGAGGAGGGCGACCGAGGGCCTTTGTCTCCGCTTCGACGACCAAAATATTTCTATCCACGCCCTCCGCGAGGAGGGCGACAGCTTGTTTTGCAAGCCATAGTAGTTTCCTCCTAAATTTCTATCCACGCCCTCCGCGAGGAGGGCGACTGCCGCCGTCCTGCCCAGCCAGATAGCCAGTTGCAATTTCTATCCACGCCCTCCGCGAGGAGGGCGACTTTTTACGTCGGAACACGAAGCCGCAGAAACAATATTTCTATCCACGCCCTCCGCGAGGAGGGCGACAAACATTGGGCGGCATCCTTTCTAACCTCATCCGAACATTTCTATCCACGCCCTCCGCGAGGAGGGCGACCTGCGGTCGGCTTCGGAGGGTGCGGGAACGCCTTTCATTTCTATCCACGCCCTCCGCGAGGAGGGCGACCTCGTTGACAACCCTTCATCTTTGAGCGCCTGGCCATTTCTATCCACGCCCTCCGCGAGGAGGGCGACTTTACGGCAAATTATTTTTTCTGGGATTTCCAGACAATTTCTATCCACGCCCTCCGCGAGGAGGGCGACAGCTACGAGGACTACCGCTCACAGACGGACAGCCAATTTCTATCCACGCCCTCCGCGAGGAGGGCGACTTTTGGCATCTCGTGTATCCTCCATGTTTTTTACGATTTCTATCCACGCCCTCCGCGAGGAGGGCGACGTCCCGCGCCGCCTGCTCTTTCATGCCCGCGTTCGTATTTCTATCCACGCCCTCCGCGAGGAGGGCGACTTAATTCATTAAAAAGCGCAATCGACACAAATGATTTCTATCCACGCCCTCCGCGAGGAGGGCGACAAACAGCCCCCGGCCACGTTCCCTCATTTCGGTATTTCTATCCACGCCCTCCGCGAGGAGGGCGACCGCCGCTGACCAGATAGGACTTGATCAGCTCCGGCATTTCTATCCACGCCCTCCGCGAGGAGGGCGACGCAACGGCCTGAATGAGTTCGGCCAGTTCTTCGGTATTTCTATCCACGCCCTCCGCGAGGAGGGCGACTGGCAGCGTGGGTCTCGCAGATCTTCAAGGTATGAAATTTCTATCCACGCCCTCCGCGAGGAGGGCGACCCCTATCTGGAGATCACCGGAAACGGCGCAGAGGATTTCTATCCACGCCCTCCGCGAGGAGGGCGACCAAAAGACCCGGATCGCGTCCGGGCCCCGTGGGAGATTTCTATCCACGCCCTCCGCGAGGAGGGCGACCCCGACGATCTCAGCGCCGGACAAAATCGCCTGAAATTTCTATCCACGCCCTCCGCGAGGAGGGCGACCCGCATCGCCCAGCGCAAGGATGACCTTGCGGGAAATTTCTATCCACGCCCTCCGCGAGGAGGGCGACTGCCAGTTCGGCGCTGGTCTTGTTGATCGCAGTGCGATTTCTATCCACGCCCTCCGCGAGGAGGGCGACTTACTGGCGTCGCCCCATTTGGTGACTGCCTTTTATTTCTATCCACGCCCTCCGCGAGGAGGGCGACCAGCCGGGAAGGTCGCGGGAACCACCTGCATATCGTATTTCTATCCACGCCCTCCGCGAGGAGGGCGACTCGCTGCGGTTGATGTAGTAGGTCACATCGACGTTATTTCTATCCACGCCCTCCGCGAGGAGGGCGACGCCAACAGATCGGGGTCAACGAATGGTCCAGCGGCATTTCTATCCACGCCCTCCGCGAGGAGGGCGACATTGAGGACGTGATCGGCGTGGATGGCGGCAGATGTATTTCTATCCACGCCCTCCGCGAGGAGGGCGACGGAGCATGTTATCAGTCCTTTCTTTTATGTTGGTATTTCTATCCACGCCCTCCGCGAGGAGGGCGACGCGCCTCGCGCCAGGGGTCGAACTCGTTCTGGGTATTTCTATCCACGCCCTCCGCGAGGAGGGCGACCGTAGAAGAAAGACTGCACCGCGACGGTATCGGGATTTCTATCCACGCCCTCCGCGAGGAGGGCGACCCGAAAGCGCTATCTGGGCGCAAACGGAGGAGACATTTCTATCCACGCCCTCCGCGAGGAGGGCGACTCCTGCGCGGATACAGCGGCAAGACGATTTTTGAATTTCTATCCACGCCCTCCGCGAGGAGGGCGACGTAGGAGGGCTTGTTTCAGCGGCTACGGGTTACATATTTCTATCCACGCCCTCCGCGAGGAGGGCGACGGCTACTACCAGAAAGCGCCTTCGGATGCCAGCATATTTCTATCCACGCCCTCCGCGAGGAGGGCGACTCGTGTCGAATCGGTAAAAAAGGAGGCAATTATATTTCTATCCACGCCCTCCGCGAGGAGGGCGACCCAAGCTGTGCAGTGACAAGATTCAGCTCAGAGATTTCTATCCACGCCCTCCGCGAGGAGGGCGACTGGGCGAGGCGATTAATGCAGAGGCAACCAGAGCATTTCTATCCACGCCCTCCGCGAGGAGGGCGACTGGCTTGCGCGATACCCAAAGGACAAGACCAAGACATTTCTATCCACGCCCTCCGCGAGGAGGGCGACACGAAGAAGACCTCCAGTATACAGATATGCTTAACATTTCTATCCACGCCCTCCGCGAGGAGGGCGACTTCTTATACACATCATAACATCTTAAAACATCTATTATTTCTATCCACGCCCTCCGCGAGGAGGGCGACGAGGTCCAGTCCGCGTTGGTGACCTGAGTGATATAATTTCTATCCACGCCCTCCGCGAGGAGGGCGACCAGCTACGATAATATTTTTCGCTCTCGTTTGTGTTATTTCTATCCACGCCCTCCGCGAGGAGGGCGACGACGGTCGCTACCGCTGCGGACGGGCCAAGCATATTTCTATCCACGCCCTCCGCGAGGAGGGCGACGGATGCCGGTTTCCGTCGCCTGCGGGTCGTTGCTATTTCTATCCACGCCCTCCGCGAGGAGGGCGACATGCAGCCATCATCAGGCGGGTTCTTCGGGCGAAATATTTCTATCCACGCCCTCCGCGAGGAGGGCGACTCGAGAGCGTCTACCGTGCCCTCCATTTTTGCCTATTTCTATCCACGCCCTCCGCGAGGAGGGCGACGCGTGGAACTGACTTTTTCCCGATACATTCTCTATTTCTATCCACGCCCTCCGCGAGGAGGGCGACTACATCCCGGACAGGTAATAGCGGCGGCTCCAGCCATTTCTATCCACGCCCTCCGCGAGGAGGGCGACCGATCAGGTCGTCCACAGTGGACAGGCCTTCATAATTTCTATCCACGCCCTCCGCGAGGAGGGCGACAGCAAAAACGGAGAAAAACATCTCCGCTTTTGTTTCATTATAAAACGATCTGCACAGATTTGGAAGAGCTTTTCCAAAAACATCCGAAAAAAGAGCCGCGATCTGCACAGAATGCCTTGAAAACATGGTGCGAAGGAGACGGAAAAAGGGTGAGCACTTTCCATTCGCACCGAGGGAGAGGGCTAGAAGATCAGCACGTCTCCGGATTCAAACAGGGGATGAACTCCGATGTGCTCGACCTTGGTCTTATAGTTGTTGCCCAGTTGATAAAACCGCAGACTGTCCAGATCGGGGTCGATGAGAGCGGCAAGCTCGGACTTCAGAACAGCAAACTGTGCGGCGTCCAGCAGGCACTCGAAGACAGAATTCTGCACCCGCTGCCCGTGGTCCACGCACTTTTTGGCCACTTTGCGCAGGCGTTTGCGCCCAGCAGCGGTCTCAGTGTTGACATCGTAGGTGATCAGGACCAGCATAGACGAACCTCACTTCCAGAAGAATGGCGGATACAGTTCCAGATCACCGCGCAGAGTCCGCGCCAGAAGGAGCGCCTGCACGTAAGGCACCAGTCCCCAGGGCAGTTTTTCTTTCAGGAAGGGATGGGTGATCTGCTCCTGCTTTTTGGTCTGCCAGGCTTTGAGAAACGCGCGGCGGCCATCGTCGGTCAGGAGAACAGCACCATTCTCCTGTTCCTGGAAGTGCTTCGCTGTCAGCAGCTTCTGGTTGATGCAGGACAGCACGAACCGGTCTGCGTAAACGGCGCGAAGCTCTTCCATAAGGTCCAGTGCCAGACTGCGGCGTCCGGGACGGGCGCGGTGCAGGAAGCCGACATACGGGTCCAGCCCGACGCTGCTCAGTGCGGAAGCGCAGTCGCGGGCCAGCAGAGAATAGGCGAAGGAGAGCAGAGCATTCACATTGTCCAGCGGAGGCCGACGGTTTCGGGACACGAACGGAAACGCTTCATGCTGCTGTAAAATGAGGGAGTCGAAGCAGTCAAAGTAGCGCTGCGCTGCTTCCCCTTCCAGACCGCGCAGCTGGTCGAGATCGTCGCACTGCTCAATGAGCGGGAGCGCCGCCGCAAGCTGGGCACTCGTGCGTTTGAGTTCCTCTACGGGTACGCGCTGCGGGTGGTCGCGGGTGGCGCGTTCCAGTACCCAGCGGGCGTTGTAAACTTTGCCAAGGATGAAGTACCGCGCATAGCGGCAGCTCAGCGCTTCGCTGTCGGAGATGCGGTACTGGGTCTGCCGCAGCAGGACATTGCCGCGCTCTTCGCCGACGGTGCGCGCCAAAAACTGGCCGTAGGGGCTGAAAAAGCAGAGGTCGATGCCCTTGGCCGCGCATTTGCCCATGAGTGTCGGGCTGGCACCGGAGCGGCTGAAGCAGACGATCCCTTCCAGCGTGTGGAGCGGGACCCGCCCGATCTCGGTCTTCTGGCGGCTGACCACGACATTTTCGCCGTCGAGCGAAAGATAGGCGTCTTCCGAAGTGACGTAAAGCTGGGTCAAAAGCTGTCTCATGGCGTGTCCTCCGCTTGCACTTCGTCCAGGTAGGCTTTCAGGTAGGCCCTGGGGTCGGCGCGTTTGTACAGTGCGGGCAGGCAAAGCTCTTTGAGGGAGCAGGCGTTGCAGAAGGTTCCCGGCTTGACTTTTGGCGTGTAGCCGCGGGCGAAATACTGGTTCATCTCGTCGGCCATGGCCTGCGTTTTTTGGCGCAGCGCGTCCGTCAGCGGGACGAGTTCCCGCCGTCGTGTTTCCTCGTAGAAGAGCGCGGCCTGCGGGATATCACAGGCCAGCATCTCTTCCAGAGCCATGGCCTGCGCACAGAGCTGCAGCCGGTCGGCGTCGTTCTCCTTGGCGCGGCCATGTTTGTACTCCACCGGCATAGGCCGCCAGCGGCCTTCGGTGTGCTGCAGCGGGATGCCCTCCGGGCCCGCCCGGAATTCCACAACGTCGCAGTCTCCGCTGAGCCGCAGGCGGTGGCTGACGACCTTCATCCCCCGCGTGATGAGCAGATCGCCCCGCCGCTCGGTCTGCACGGTATCATGGCAGCGGGTATGTTCCAGCCGCCCCTCTGCAGTGCGAAGGTTCTCAGACCATTGCTGTTCGAGGTGGATGAGCGCCCACTGACGGCGGCAGAAGCAAAAATGCTGGATGCCGGACATCAACAGGTAATCGTCTGGGGTAGACATCAGGACATCCTCTCGCAGGTGACTCCTTCCGGAAGGGCGTCGGATACGGTGACAGCGTAATCGCGGTAGCTACGCGCCGGGGTGGTAGGGTCTTTGCGCTGGACGGTCACGGCATCGAACAGCTTGTATGCGGGGGCGTTGCCCAGCTCCGAAGAATGCTTGAAGACGATGAGCTCCCGCACGGCCATTTTACCGCGCGCAGCGCTGTGATCGTTCTCGAACATGTTCAGGATGGCCTTCCACAGCAGCTGCAGGTCATCTTCCGAAAAGCCTGTGGTCTTGCGGGCGAGATTGGCGGAAACATAACCTTCTGCACGGTAGAGGGCATAGGGGACGATGTACTTGCGGCCCATTTCGGTGCCCTTTTTCTCGGCATCGGCCTCCGTGGTGATGGCAACGCGGGTGATCGTGACTTCCTGCGGGATGATGGTATCCACCGAACGCGCAAAGCTCAGCTGGACCGGGCCGCGGACCTGACCGCAGTTGAGCGCGCCTTTGACAAACGTGGTCATAACAGCACCAAAGGTGCGGATATCGTAGTAGTGCTCACACATGTAATTGCGCAGACGGCGGTCAATGTCCGGGTCACTCTTCTTGGCGGCCTTGAGGTCCTCGCTGATGCCAAGAGCTTTGATGGCGTCGGCGTCGCTGCGGTTCAGAGGGACGGTATCCTTGATGTAAATGCGGTAATTTTCGTCATTTTCCTTGACCGTCTCCACATAGTTGCGAATCTTCCGCTTCAGGCAGACATCGGTCACGAGACCGTAGCCGGTTTCCGGGTCGATGCGGGGCATGTTGCCTGCGTCGGGGTCACCGTTTGGGTTGCCGTTTTCAACATCGAACAGGATCACAAAATCATAGCGGTTTTTGATAGGCTCAGACATGTCAGTTCCTCCTTATAATTCAAACATTCTCAGTGGAATCAGCGGTGGCTTTCTTCTGGAAGCGGGCCTGATTCTGATAGTAATAACCCAACTGGAACGAACCCTGGCTGGCGGGGTCAAGATGGGGGGGATAGGATGTGCCGACGCGGATGGAAAGTTCTTCCAACTGGCCTTGCAGAGAACCGGCCAACTTTGGATTGCTGCGGCGCAGGACCCGAAGGTGGCTGACGGAAAGTTTGCCCAGAAGGTTGAAGACCTGGCTGGGATTCGAAGAAGCCGCATTGAAATAGCGGTCCTTGATGGTGGCATTGATGTTGGAAGAATTTGCCTTGGCCGCAGCCAGCTGGATCTGTTCGTATAGAGAGAACATCCGGCCAAGAGTATAGGGGATATCGTTGCATGCTACATTCAATTCAGGCATATCCAAAACCTCCTTTGGAACCTGTGGATGGGGATGGCGGCGGTAATAAGCCCGGATGATGGCCGCCCGGCCGCGTGTGATCGTTTGTTCGGCGCGTATCCGCAGTTCCGCTCCATTCAGAAGTGTAGCTGGATAGGGGGTGCCCGTCAGAATAGAGCGCAGAACATCACCTGCAAGCTGCGGCGAAGGCTTTTTATCACGCGAGTTCTGGTTGACAGTCTCCTGGACCAGCGACCAGACGGAGAGGGTCTCACGCTTGTCAAAAGCGGGGTGGATCACAGTGATATCCTCTGCATACCGCTGCAGCCGCTGTGCAAACACCTGGAAGGTGTCACGTAGAAAGAACCGTACCGAAATACGTGCCGCGTTGGGGGAGAGCCCCAGCACATAAAAGTGCTGGCCGGGCTGCAGATCTTCGTCCATCCAGCTGCAGGGCTGCCCTTTGGCAAGGTTGTCCAGCGCTTTACTCAGGTCGTCTTCGGTAAGACCATGGTTTTCCGGGATGCCGAACAGGGCCATCATGCCGAGGGAGGAATAGCTGGGGGACGCGTTTTCGGCCCAGCAGACCACAGCGGTATCGCCGAGGATACGGCAATGATCCCGGCTGGCCAGCAGCGTGTTCAATGCAGTGGTGTAGGCAAAGGCGGCATATTCGCTGACAGGGGCGTTCTCGCCCTGCTCGTGCCCATAGGAACAAAATGCCGGGGCGTTGAAGGAAACGAGCGCGGCTCCGGAGCTCTGTGCGCCGGGAACACCCTTGATGGAGGGATGCAGCCGGGCGGCTGGGGCCTGCTGGCCGGTCACGAGACACTGGACCAGCGGAGTGTCGGGCGAAGCGCTGCTGTAGTGCTGCTGCCATGCCGCTCGGATCGCTTCATCTTCAGTGGACAGGATGCTGCCCTCCGGCCCTTCATAGTCGAACAGAAGGTTGGCGTTTCCGGTGATATCCTTCCAGCGGTCAGCCAGTAACGGGTGGGCCGATGCTTCTTCGGGCTTCCAATGATCAAAAAACGCAAGGACCGCTCTGGCTGCAGGGGAATCAACCCCATCCAGAATGGCATGGTGCAGCTTTGCACAGGCTTCGAAGCACTGGATGGAGCGCTCCGGCTTGCCTTTTTCGTCTGCACCCAGCAGATAGGTGGAATTGTCGCACAGAAAATTTGCAGCAATGCCGGAAGCTCGTTTGACATGGGCAGGAACTGCCATTTCCCGCGGGGCGAGCACTTCTTTTTTACCGCGCGGAACCATCTGGCGGCAGTCCACGAGGTCGATGAGCTGACCTTCCGCGTTGATGCGGAGCCAGTAGCTGACCTTGAACTGATTCTCCCAGCCGGGGGCTGAGATCTGTCCGGTGCGGAGCAGCTGCTCATAATAAGCAGTCAATGCCTGTAAGATCATGTGAACACCTCCACATCCCGGCAATCCATCACCCCGTTGACCAGCTTTGCCCGGAAGAACTGCGAGCGGATGTTGGCCGGGTCAGAATAATCCAGATCATACAGCATGAATCCGAGGTCCTGCGTGGCTTCTTCCAGTGCAGGAATGTCGCCGCCGGGCCACTCCCGGAAGTTGGCAGGGAACTCGCGGCAGCCAAAGCAGGGCTGATGATAGCACTGGCCTTTGCTCAAACGGCGGCGAAGGATATCCTGGAATTTTCCGGGGTTGTCGCCGGGGGCTGCCTTGTCGGTCATGGTGAAGTGACACTCGATGACATAGTGGACGTTCTGCAGGACCATAGCGGCGCGCTGCTGGATGTCCTGGCTGGTGTAGAGCACCGGCGGCGTTCCTCCCTTGGCGGCAGACAGTGCTGCGGAAGCCAGCAGGGTGGAGCGGACCTCGTTTCGCCGGATGTTGGTGAACTGGATGGGACTCAATAAGTAGATGCGGTCAATGTGGTACTGCAGGCCAGGGTGCCAGTAGATCGCTTCAACGAGCCCTCTTGCGGCCGACGGTGTGATGATGTCGTAACTGACACGTTCGGTCTTCATTTCGGGCCGGGAGAAGCATCCATAGGGTCCCCAGACCTCAATGCGCATGGACATGCGCATCACCTCCTTTCAAACGGTTGTCGGACTTTCTGGCGAACATCGAATTTGCCCATTGCAACCACCTCTTTGCTATTAACTTCTGTTGTATGTTTTTTCAAAAGACTCCTTGTGGCTTTAGTATAGCACACTTTTTGCGAAATGCAAGATGCTACTTGTATAAAATCCAAATTCAACCTATAATAAAGGAGTCATTCGGAGAAAAACGAATGTGGATTGAAATTGTTGGATGTTGTTTCAAGCAATGGGGGAAAAGCAGTGGAGTCGTGTGCTCTGCTGCTTTTTCCTTTTCAGAGGATGATCGCCCTACCTTCTTCGATCTCCATCGAAAGGCCGGTCCTGCGGCTGTACAAGTCTGGATCAGCGAGGATGGCGGAATCATCGGGGAAATCCGGAGAACGTTCCAATGCACCGGCGGCGTCCAGCGAACGGAACTGCTTTTCATAGCATTCTACGCTGTAAATGCCCAGGCGGCGGAGCTGAGCACGGCTGATGTGACCGGCGCGAAGCGATGCGCAGAGGTCGGCACCTTCCTCAATGGGAAGATAGATCGTGTAAGTGTGGTTATCAATGAGGTGGAACTTTCCGGCAACCTGTGCAAAGGGAAACTGACATCCCTTGATACCATGCTGAAAAGCGTCCAGAATGTTCTGTTTGTCAAGCGTTGCACGGGTGCGATAGAAGGATTCAAAATAGCTGTGAATGGCATCCGGTGTGTCGAGCAGGTCGTAGGCCCGCTCGGTGGCATTCATGGCGTTGACATTCTGCGAAAGCATGGGGAGCGGTGCCAGACCTTCCAGCTGGAAAGAAGCAACGATGCTTTTTTTCGGGTCGCGTCTGCCCTCCCGGTTGCAGCGCCCGGCGGTCTGGAGCAGGGAATCCAGCCCGGCGGCTTCACGGTAGGCGAGCGGAAAGTCCACATCGACGCCTGCTTCGATCAAGGAGGTGGAGACGACCCGGCAGGGAAGCTCCGCCTTGAGCCGTTGGCGGATCTCGTCCAACTGTCGGCGGCGGTCAGCGGCACAGAGGAAGGTGGTTAGGCAGTAGCTGCCTTCGGCGGGGAGCTGTGCAAACAGATCCTGGGCGGTCTTGCGCCGGTTGACCACACAGAGCACCTGTTCGGCAGACGAAAGCTGTGCGCAGAGGGCCTCAGCGGAGAGGGTGCCCAGATCTTGCCGGGTCACGCGGCGAAGGACTTCATAGAGGTGAGCCGGGTCGGGGCTGAGTTCTTTTGCGGTCAGGCCGGGGGCAAGCTCCTGAAGCAGCGGCGTCAAGGCGGGCTGCGTTGCGGTGCAGAGAACGGCGGTAGTGTGGTAGTGCTGGACCAGCTGTGCGATGGCGGAAACGCAGGGCTTCAGGTAATCGGTAGGGAACGTCTGTGCTTCATCAAAAAGAATGACACTGTTGGCAATGTTGTGCAGTTTGCGGCATCGGCTGCTGCGGTTGGCGTAGAGGGATTCGAAGAACTGCACAGCGGTCGTCACCACGATGGGAGCGTCCCAGTTTTCGCTGGAAAGCAGTTTCCGGTACTGAGCAGGTGTCAGGTCGTCTTTTTCGGTCAGCTTGTAGTCTACACCGGAAAAGTGGGCCAGCACATTGTCTTCTCCCAGAAGATCTGCGAACGTCTGCGCCGTCTGGTCGATAATGGAAGTGTAAGGGATGACGTAAATGATGCGCTCCATCTGCGGCTTTTGTGCCACAGCATGTTCCAGCGCAAAGGCGAGGGACGCGAAGGTTTTGCCGCCGCCCGTGGGAACTGTGAGCGTATAAAGCCCCTGTGGTGCATGAGTACCCTGTTCCATGCAGGCCCGCAGTACTTTGTTCCGCTCCTGCGCGACAGGGGAAGCGGCAGGGCTGTCAAGGTAGCGTTTGGCCTGTGCCCGGACTTTTTCCAGCAGGGCGGAAAGTGGTTCCCCCATCCCACGCGGGGCTGCTTTACCGTCCATGAAGGTCTCGGTGTCGATGAAATCGGCATCGACCAGGCTGGAGTAGAGCATCCGGGTGAAAAAGGCCATGGTCAGGTTGTCCGGCTGGCGGAGCAGCCACGGCGGCAGAGCGGCTTTGGCAGGGGAGATCTCCTGTTTCCACTGGGAGCAATCTTCGATCCGCCGCTTGGAGCGGCCGACCAATGTGCTTTCGTCGGCAGTGTCATGCGGATTTCCGAGGTCGGGGATGCCACTGTGATGTCCGGCAATGGCCAGCGCGGCGGGAATGTTTCCGTCCTGGATCGCGGCCTTGGCTCCAGCAGTGGAGTGGTCAACGGGCGGGCCGCCCTGCAAGCGTTGCTGGAAACCAGCGCTGTATTTTCCGATGTCATGAAGCAGGGCGGTATACGCTGCTTCTGCTTGTGCGCCAAACGCTGCGGCAAAGTTTCCGGCCAGTGCAGCCGTGCTGGTCAGGTGTTCTTCGATGGTCTGATTGCGGGTCTTGTCATCACTGATGTGCGCGAGCAGTTTCATAAGAGATCCCTCCTGAACGATAGGATACCGTTACCATACGAGAAATGGAAGTTGTTGTCAATTGGCATCCTTCCTATAATTTCAGTATAAATTCTGTTATGTCCTATAAATCGTACTTCCATGCTAACTTCTCAAAAAATCTTGCCTTTTCCCCAAAAAAGGCTTACAATAGCCTCGGCAAACCGAAAAGACAAGGAAACAATTTCGGAGGACAGAACAATGGCTTGTACTACAATTTTAGTCGGCAAAAACGCATCATACGATGGCTCCACCATGGTCGCCCGCAACGACGATTCGGGTTCGGGGCATTTCACGGCCAAAAAGTTCGTGGTTGTGCAGCCGGAGGAGCACCCGGCCGTCTATCGGTCGGTGATCTCCCATGTGGAGGTGCCGCTGCCCGGCCATGCGCTGCGGATGACGGCCATGCCCAACGCGGTGGAAGGCGAGGGCATCTGGGCGGCAGCGGGTGTCAATGCGGCCCATGTGGGCATGACGGCCACCGAGACCATCACATCCAACCCGCGCGTTCTGGGTGCAGACCCGTTGGTGGTGTACCAGCCCGCCAAAGGGGAACGGCCGGAAGTGCCCGGCGGCATTGGCGAGGAGGACATCGTCTGCCTCGTGCTGCCCTATATCCGCACGGCCCGCGAGGGCGTGGTGCGCCTGGGCGAGCTGCTCCGGACGTACGGCACCTATGAGATGAACGGCATCGCGTTTCAGGATGTGAACGAGATCTGGTGGCTGGAGACCATCGGCGGCCACCACTGGATGGCCCGCCGTGTGCCGGACGACAGCTATGTCGTGATGCCCAACCAGCTCGGCATCGACAGCTTCGACTTTGCCGACGCCTGCGGCGCACAGGAAAACTACATGTGCTCGGAGGACCTGAAGGCCTTTGTGGACAAGTACCACCTCGACCTCTCGCTGGACGGCAGCTTCAACCCGCGCGATGCCTTCGGCAGCCACGACGACGCCGATCATGTGTATAACACACCGCGCGCCTGGTTCATGCTGCGGCATCTGAACCCCAACACCTGGGTCTGGGAAGGCCCCGATGCAGACTATACCCCGCATTCGGACGACCTGCCCTGGTGTATGGTCCCGGAGCGGAAGATCACACCGGAAGACGTGAAATACCTGCTGTCTTCGCACTATCAGGGCACACCGTATGACCCGTATGCCGCCTATGGCGACCCGAAGAGCAAGGGTGCCTACCGTACGATCGGCATCAACCGCAACAGCTTCATGGCGCTGACCCAGATGCGCCCGGATCTGCCGGAGGAGTTCCGCACGGTGGAGTGGATCGCCTATGCGTCCAACGCCTTCAACACGATGGTGCCGTTCTATGCCAATGTGGACACCACTCCAGCCTACCTCGCCTGCACCACCGGCGAAGTCTCCACCGAGAGCTTTTACTGGGTCAGCCGGATGATCGCCGCCATGGCCGATGCCGCTTACGGCAAGTCCATCTTCCATGTCGAGCGCTACGAGGAAGGCGTCCTCTCCGCCACACGCGCTCTGTTGAACGCCTACGACGAAAAACAGGCCCAGGAGGCCGACCCGGCCCGCCGTGCCGCCCTGCGCACGGAGGCCAACGAGGCCATCGCCAGAGAGCTGAAGGCCCGCGCCGCCGATACGCTGGACAAGGTCCTCTTTGAACTGAGCTGCACTATGAAGAATGCCTTCTCCCGCTCGGATGCCTGAGCAACAAATAAGGGAATAACAGGGAGCGTCTCCGCACAGAAGCTACTTCGTGCGGGGGCGCTCCTTTGTTGTGCCAGAAACAGCATTTCATAAGGATCTCCCGATGCAAAAAAACTCAGAATGATGGATATAAATCATAAAGAAAATGATTTTTGTATGCGTTTCATATTTTTGCGGGGGGGGGGATAAAAATGAAAAAACATAGAGGAAAACATTGACAGACGGCTATAAAAGATGGTATCTTATGAGAGAGGCTTTATACCTCGGATGTCATTGTACCCTGAGGAGGGGAAAAACTTTTTGAAACGATATGACCAGGCAGGAAAAGCAAAGTGGCTGATCCTGGTCATTGCGGCAGGCATCCTTCTGCTGGGTGTGATCCTGTATGCAGGGGGACGCTGGCTGGAGACCAGGAGCGTTGAAGAAGCACGCGGAGATCTGACCCAGACGGAAGCGGTGGAAACGCAGGAGTACAACGGCGTCACATACCAGCGCCGGGAGGGGCTGACCTCCATCCTCGTGATGGGCGTGGACCATGACAGTGCTGTGGAGAGCGAGGGCGCTTACCAGGGCGGCCAGGGAGATTTCCAGCGGCTGATCGTCATCGATCCGGAACGCCAGGTCATCCGTCAGTTGAAGATCGACCGGGATACCATGACAGAATGCACCGTGCTGGGCTACCTTGGCAGCCCCATCGGCACCAAAGAGATGCAGATCAGCCTTGCGCATGGCTTCGGCGATGGCAAGGAGGAAAGCTGCGAGTATGCCCGTGAGGCAGTGGAAGGTCTTCTGCTGGGAGAATCCATTGATTTTTACGTGGCCATGAACATGGATGGCATCTCGGAGCTGAACGATCTGGCAGGCGGTGTCACCGTGACATTGGAGGATGATTTCTCCTCCATAGACCCTGCAATGGCCAAGGGCACGACCCTGACGCTGCATGGGGACCAGGCCGAGACCTTTGTCCGCAGCCGGATGACGGTCGGAGATGGGACCAACGCCAGCCGCATGGAACGTCAGGAGGCGTTCCGTGGTCGCGACCAAGAAGACTGCAAAGGTCTGAGTTTGAGAAAGTACCTTTTGTAGGTTTACAGAAGGCAGTGGCATTTGCTGCCACTGCTTTCTTTCTGCTTCAGAATAAATCAAAGGGAGAACAAAACTATGTCAGAATACCAAATGCCACCCCCCAATAAGGTGAATTCGCCCCAGCCCGGCAATGGAGACGAGGAGACCATTGACCTCCTGGAGCTGCTTTATGCGCTGCTGGGAAAGTGGCGGGAGATCGCAGCAGCGACTGTGGCCTGCGCCCTGATCGCAGCCATTGGGGTGCTGTTTTTTGTGACGCCCAAGTATCAGGCGTCGTCTACCATTTACGTCATCAGCCAGAAAGACTCGGACATCAACATCTCCGATCTCCAGATCGGCACGGCCCTGACCGATGACTATATCCAAGTCTTTCATATGTGGGAGGTGCAGGAGAAGGTGATCTCCAACCTGGACCTGCCCTATACCTACAGCCAGCTGGATAAGATGCTCTCTGTGACCAATGCCTCCAACACCCGGATGGTGGAGATCACCGTGACGTCGGAGTCTGCGCAGGAAGCAGCAGACATCGCCAATGAGTATGTTACCGTGGTGCAGGACTACATTGCCAAAAAGATGGCAACGGACAAGATCTCTATCATGTCCACAGCACTGGTTCCGACGGAGCCGGTCAGCCCGAACAAGACCAAAAGCATCCTGCTGGGAGCATTGCTGGGCTTTGTGGTCAGTGCAGGCGTCGTTGTTGTGATCACATTGCTGGATGACACCTACAAGACGACGGAGGACATCAAGAAATACACCGGCCTGGTGACGATGGCGGTGATCCCGCTGGAAAAGAGCGATGAGTCAAAACACCAGAGGGCAGACAAGCAGATCGGCCTGAAGCTGCCGGGAGGGAAAACGCTGTGAACAGACTTGAATTTCGAAAACTTCCCCAGTTGAGCTACCCGGTCAATGAGGCCTTCAACACCCTTTCCACCAATGTCTCCTTTTTGGGTCGGGATATCAAAAAGATCATGCTTACCAGTTCCCACGCATCCGAGGGCAAGAGCTTTACCAGCATTACGCTGTGCCGGAAGCTGGCAGAGCGAGGCAAGCGGGTGGTCCTGGTGGATACAGACCTGCGGCGGAGCATGATCACCACCGTTTATGGGGTGCAGTTTGCGCCGGGTTCCAAAAAGCAGGGCCTGTCTCACTATCTGGCCGGCATTGCCGAAAAGGAGGAAGTCCTGTTCCACACCAACGTTCCGGGCATGGACTTTATCCCTATGGGCCACGAACTGCTGAATCCCATCCCGCTGCTGAGCTCTGAGCGGTTTCAGAACCTGCTGGATGGACTGGCAGAGCAGTACGATTACGTGATCGTGGATGCGGCTCCGGTGGGCGTGGTCATTGATGCTGCGGAGATCGCCAAGGTCTGCGATGGCATTCTGCTGGTGGTGAGCTACAATCAGGTCCACCGGCAGGAGCTGATCGACGCCAAAAACCAGTTGGAACAAACGGGCTGCCCCATCCTCGGCACCATCCTCAATCAGGTGGATTACGAGGGCTTTGCCAACAAGAAGTATTATTACAAATCGCATTATTCCAGTTATTACAAGGCCTACGAAAAAGAGGCAGAAGAAAAGAAGAGCTGAACTCATGACAGAACAGTTTTTGGATCTGCATACGCATGTGGTCTATGGAGTGGACGATGGTGCCCGCACGGAAGAACAGATGCGGGCGATGCTGGACGCAGCTGTTGCCAACGGCATCACCACATTGGTGGCCACCACCCACGCGACACCGGGCCTGGAGGCCTTTCCACAGGAGCGCTACCAGCGCCACCTGGATGCAGCGCAGGCCTATTGTCAACAGCAGGGGTATGGATTGCGGCTGTACCCCGGTGCGGAGCTGCTGTACAACCCCATGCTGCGGGATGCGGCCAGAGAAAACGGCCTGCCCACGCTGGCCGGTACGGACTGGGTGCTGATGGAGTTTTTACCGCAGACTTCCGCCAAAGAGCTGGAAAATGGGCTGGAAGAAGTGGCTGTGTGCGGCTACTCCATTCTGATGGCCCATGTGGAGCGCTACCGTTGCCTGGAATCGCGGGGCCTTCTGGAAAAGCTGAAAGCCCGGTATCCTGTGGCCTGCCAGATGAACGGTTCCACGGTGCTGGAGCCGGGCAGCTTCTGGAAGCGGCGGCGGGTGGAACGCTGGCTGAGCAGCGGTGTCATTGATGTGGTAGCATCGGATGCACATAACACTACGTCCCGGCCGGTCAATCTGCGGGAAGCCTATCAAAAGCTGAAACTTACCTTCGGCGAGGAAACAGCGGACCGTTTGACCGGGCGCAGCGGCCTATGGAAGGAATTCCGGGACACCTTAGCACAACAAAAAACGACTTGACGATCCAGCAAAGTGCTGGGGACTGCTTCCTTCTGCACAATGCGTAGCATGTTGGGAGCAGATGTGCAAGACGCAGAAAAAGCAAAACAGCGGCAGTTTTCCAAATTGGAAAGCGGCCGCTGTATTGTTGCATCTAGAGCAAAAATAAAAAATCACACCCCCGATGCGCCGTAGTTTGCCAGCACACGGGCGGAGGGGTCGTTGACGTTGCAGCCGGGCCATGCCTTGTTGGGCATCCAGAAATCGACGATGGTGCGGCTCTGGTCGTGGTAGTATTTCTCGAAGATCTCGCGGTAGAACA
>OGLI01000621.1_pt1 | contig 29237 bp, 28 predicted proteins | sample 1572661 | NCBI WGS metagenome assembly OGLI01 (sample SAMEA2581901, study PRJEB24529) | metagenome | biome: Human gut stool | place: China | collected 2011 | reverse complement strand
TTCATCGTTAGGATATTTCATCTATACACAGACAAAGCACATAAGTGATGTTTTTGTTGCAATCGCCATTTACGAGGTGCTGTTTTACAGTTTCTTCTCCATCACGGGTTTACGGCAGACTTTAGCTACGGCATTTACCTTTTGGGGCCTGCACTTCATCCGGCAACGGAAGCTGTGGCAATACACGTTGCTGCTTATCTGCGCCGCGTTCATTCATAAATCCGTATTGCTCTTTTATCCGTTTTATTTCATTGCGCGTCTGAATCGGCCCCGACAATTGTTGTCAGCATCCTTTGTCATATTCCCGTTCATGTTTGTGTTCGGACGCTCCGTCGCCGGGATCATGGCCTTGCTCTCCGCACAAGACAACTATATGGGCTATGCGCTTTCGGAGGCGAATCCGACCGGAGCAGTCGATTTTTCCATTTTCCTATTGGGATGCGGCATTTTAGGTTGGATCGCGTTGCGTAATGCCAAACAACGAGATAACGATATGCCGATAATCTACAATGCGATCTCGATAGCCATTATTTTTACCCCTCTGACCTGGATCGATTCGAGCCTGATGCGCATCGTACAATATTTCTCCATATTCATCCTGGTTTTCGTGCCCTATGTAATCAATAATTTGTTCCGTGATTACCAAACACGCACCGTTGTGATATTAGTTCTTACGATTCTTTTCATCACGGTGATCATCATGCGAAACGTGGATTACGCTTTCATGTGGGAACAGATGCAGCTTGACAGCAATTATCTATAAGACGAAGCACCAATGGTCCTTATCGATTTATACCGTAAGTTCAACCACAACAGGTCCTTGATATACAACATTATCGGTACGTTCGCCGTAAAAGGGGGGACGATGCTGTTATCGTTGATTTCAATGCCGTTGTACATGAACTATTTCGAGAATAACATCCTACTGGGTGTTTGGTTTACGATGCATACGGTATTATCCTGGATTCTGGTTTTCGATTTAGGTATCGGCAATGGTCTCAGAAACCATCTGACAACGGCGCTGGCTCAAAATGATCGGGATAACGCCAGAGCATATATCTCGTCAGCCTACATCATGTTCGGCGCATTTGTAGCGGCCCTCTCTTTACTGGTATTGGGATTGAGCCATGTCGTTTCCTGGAACAGCATATTAAATGTTCCCGAACACGTGATTCATCCGGCAGACCTGCATCGGGGCGTTAACATAACGTTGGTTGGTATCATTTTTTCATTCATTCTACGTCTGATAAATCCCGTATTATACGCTCTTCAAAAATCGGCCTTGCCCAATTTCCTTGCGTTCGTCGGTTCGCTTCTGCAAGTCGCCTTTCTCTATTTCTACACAGCGGAGAAGGGCGATCTTGGCCATAATTTCATCATTCTGGCCTGGGTTCATGCATTGTCAATCAACATTCCGCCGCTGATTGCGACCATCGGTGTGTTCTGGACGACGCTAAAAGGTTATTTTCCTTCGTTTTTGTTCTTTTCCAAAATACATGCACGGCAGATATTGACTCTCGGGCTTCTGTTTTTCATTCTCCAGATTCTCTACATGATCATTTCTGCAACGAACGAATTTTTCATTTCTCACTTTTTTGATCATTCGTATGTTGTAGAATACCAGGTATATATGAAGCTATTCTCCATTATGGGAAGTCTGTTTACTCTGGCGCTGGTTCCGGTCTGGTCGGCCATTACAAAAGCATTTACGGAGAAACGGTTCCAATGGATTTTTAAACTCTACCGAATGCTCAACTATGCTGTCGTTGTGGCGGTTATCATCCAATTCCTGATGCTCCCCTTTTTAAGATCAATCATTGAGTTTTGGCTGAAAGACAACGCGATCGCTGTAAATTACTATTATGCATTATGTTTTGCCGTATATAGTTGCGTGTCTATCTGGATTGCGATTCAGTCAAGCATTGTGGCAGGTTTGGGAAAACTGAAAGTGCAAGCCTGCCTCTATACCTTCGCTGTGATTTTCAAAATCGCCGTAATTATTCTCGTTGCAAAACTCGGAGGTTCATGGATAACCGTAGTCAACGTATCGATTGTTGCACTTCTCCCGTATTGTATCGCACAGCCATTCTATATCAAAAAAACATTAAACGAAATGAAACATGTTTAACCTGCTTTACCGTTTGAAAGAAGTCGTTCTCCGCCATGTGCGGGTTCGTTGTTTCCAAGCGCGCTTCCCGAATTGCCCCCCCCCACGGCTTCTGGGCAAAATCCATATCAATGCCACCGATGTACGAATCGGCAAGGATGTTACGTTTTATCCGGGCGTCTATCTGTGGGGACGCAATATCGAGATCGGTAATCATGTAGATATAGGTGTAGGCACGGTCATCTATTCGCGGAACGGTATCAAAATAGGCGATAATACTTCCATCGCCGGCCAATGTTATATCATCGATTCCAACCACGGCATCGCCAAAGGCCGACTGATCCGCGAACAACCGATGGACTCGGCCCCGGAGGGGATATCCATCGGCAATGATGTTTGGATCGCAGCTCAATGTACGGTGTTGAAAGGAGCGCGGATCAACGATCACGCCGTTATCGGCGCACAATCGCTCGTCAATAGCGAGATTCCGGAAGGCGCCATATGTTTCGGCACTCCCGCTATGGTAAAAAAATACAGGGGATAATAGGTCTGTAAACATTATCGTCCATTATTGCGTTAACCACATAACAACCCAATCTCATGCACCTTACTCGCATCGGCAAGAAAGCATATGGAGCCGTCGTGGGTTCGCGTGCGGTCGTAATCCGCGGCATTGCTTCGAATTCACTGGCGAAGGGGAATTTCCGTACGCACGATCCGAGACGGAACAACGTGGGATCGACGATGGCTATAAATAATCAAACATAATAAATTCGTATTTATGAGTATCTTCAAAGACAAAGTCCTGTTGATCACAGGCGGCACAGGTAGTTTCGGGAACGCCGTGCTACGTCGCTTTCTGGACAGTGACATTAAAGAGATCCGTATTTTCAGTCGGGATGAAAAGAAGCAGGACGACATGCGTCACATGCTTCAGAGTCCGAAGGTCAAGTTTTACATCGGGAACGTTCGCGATAAGTCGTCGGTTGATGTGGCCATGCGCGGGGTCGACTATGTTTTCGCAGCCGCGGCCCTGAAGCAGGTTCCGTCGTGCGAGTTCTTTCCGATGGAGGCCACGCGCACGAACGTGATCGGCACGGGTAACGTTCTTGAATCAGCGATCGAACACGGGGTCAGTAACGTGGTGGTTCTCTCGACGGACAAAGCCGCCTATCCGATCAATGCGATGGGAATCTCGAAGGCTCTGATGGAGAAGGTCGCTATCGCCAAGGGCCGCGAGCTGGGGGAGGGTGCTCCGACGACGATCTGCTGCACGCGCTACGGCAACGTTATGGCGAGCCGCGGGTCGGTGATTCCGTTGTGGGTCGAGCAGATGATGGAGGGTAAACCCATCACGATCACGGACCCGAACATGACGCGCTTTATGATGACGCTGGACGATGCCGTGGACCTTGTGATCTACGCTTTCCAGCACGGACATAACGGAGACCTTTTCGTTCAGAAGGCTCCTGCCGCCACGCTATCGACCCTTGCCGAAGCCCTGAAGCAGACCTATGCGAAGGTTAATCCGAAATACGGCGAGACGGAGGTGAAGGTGATCGGCACGCGGCACGGCGAAAAGCTCTACGAAACGCTCGTTACACGCGAGGAGATGGCCAAGGCGATCGACATGGGGAACTATTACCGTATTCCGTGCGATACGCGGGATCTGAACTACGACAAATTCTTCACCGAGGGCAGCGAGGATGTTTCGCAGATCGAGGACTACCATTCGCACAACACGCGCCGTCTGGATGACGGCGTTCTTTCGGGGTCATGGAACGGATGATGGCTTCAACGCGGTCGAATTCTTTTTCGTCAACGTTGGCTTCTTTCAGCTTTTGGCTGATGCCGCTCATACCGGGGATAAGCCCCAAAATAGTTTCCAGCGAGCCCATTTTTTTGACCTGCTGCATTTGTTCCAGGAACTGCTCGAGCGTGAATTCGTCTTTGCGCAGCTTCTTTTCCATTTCCAAAGCTTTGGCAAGGTCGGTCGTGGACTGGATCTTTTCGATCAGAGACAGAATATCGCCCATGCCCAGGATACGGGATGCCATACGGTCGGGATGGAAAGGTTCCAAAGCGTCAAGCTTTTCACCCATACCGACAAATTTGACCGGGCGTCCGGTAACAGCTTTTACTGACAATACAGCACCGCCTCTGGCGTCGCCGTCGAGCTTGGTAACGATAAGTCCGTCTATGCCCAGCTCGCCGTTGAAGCTTTCGGCTACAGTGACTGCATCCTGGCCTGTCATCGCATCGACAACCAGCAATATTTCATGCGGATTGACGGCAGCTTTGATATTACGCAGTTCGTCCATCAGTTCTTCGTTGATATGTAAGCGGCCCGCGGTATCGATGATTACCGTGTCGCAAGCCAGTGAGAATGCTTTATCCATTGCCTTGCGCGCTATCTCGACCGGAGATACCTGATCGCCAAGAGCAAAGACAGGCAGTGAGAGCTGTTCGCCCAGAACCTGTAATTGTTTGATAGCCGCAGGACGGTAAACGTCGCCCGCTACAAGCAACGGCTTTTTGCCTTTTTTCCGCAGCAAGCTGCCAAGCTTGCCGGCAGTAGTAGTTTTACCAGCGCCCTGCAGACCTACCAGCATAATGACTGTAGGCGGTTTGTCCGCTACGGTGAGCTTGCTTTGTGTGCCGCCCAAAAGCTGGGTCAGTTCGTCGTTGACGATCTTGATGATCTGCTGACCGGGAGTCAGGCTTTGCTGAACTGTTTCGCCCAGCGCGCGTTCTTTGATATTGGCGACAAAATCTTTAACGACTTTAAAGTTGACGTCGGCTTCAAGCAGAGCCATCCGCACTTCGCGCAGAGGCGCTTTAAGATCGTCTTCTGTTATTTTGCCGCTGCCGCGGAACATTTTTATCGCATTTTGCAGTCTTTCAGATAAATTTTCAAAAGCCATTTTTACCTACTTTCGCCGCTCAATTCGTCTAAAATGCGGCGTACTTGTTGAAGTTCTGCCGAGCCACCGCTTTGGGCAAGGTGGTCAGCCAGCAGCCGGCTCATTTCTTCCAGCAGCTTTTTATCGTGATCATCGCGGGCCAGCAGCGCCAGTTTGCTTTCATAGCGTTCCAGAGTATGCTCTACCCGTTTGATAAGGTCATGTATCGCTTGTCTTGATACTTCAAGTTCATCGGCTATCTCAGCCAGCGAAAGGTCGTCGCAGAAATACAGCTCCAGACATTTTTGCTGTTTTTCGGTGAGCAGGCAGCCGTAGGCATCGAACAAACGTCCTAACCGTACTCTTTGCTCCAAACTGTTTTCCTGCATTTCAATCACCAAAATCTTTACATATTTTATCCGACTTTGGTATTATATCGAAAATCGCAGAGGCTGTCAAGCATTTTTACTTGTCACCATCAAACAAGGCGTCGACAAATTTATCGGCTTCAAAGGGCCGGAAATCCATAATGCCTTCGCCGACACCGATCCACTTAACAGGCAAGCCAAGTTCTTCTTTGATAGCAATAACGACACCGCCTTTAGCCGTACCGTCGAGCTTGGTCAGCACAACACCGGTGACGTTGGCGGTTTCCATAAAGACTTTGGCCTGATTGATAGCGTTCTGCCCTGTCGTTGCATCCAGCACGAGAAAGGTTTCATGCGGAGCTTCTGGTATCTCGCGTTTGATGATGCGGTGTACTTTCTCCAACTCGTTCATCAGATTGGTTTTATTATGCAGCCGTCCGGCAGTGTCAATAAAAAGTACGTCGACATTGCGGGCAATAGCGGCTTTGACAGCGTCAAAAACCACGGCAGCCGGGTCAGCGCCTTCTTCGTGACGGATAACTTCGCAGCCGGCACGCTCCCCCCAAATCTGCAGCTGTTCGGCAGCGGCGGCACGGAAGGTATCGCCGGCAGCCAGCATGACTTTGTATTTGAACAGATGAAAATAGTTGGCCAGCTTGCCGATAGTAGTGGTTTTACCAACACCATTGACTCCAACGACAAGAATAACCGTAGGTTTGGCACCGATACGGGTACGCTGTCCTTCGTCCTGCAGCATTTCGGCAATATATTTTTTGAGGAACGGCATAACCTGCTCCGTCCCCTCGATTTCTTTCTTTTTAGCAGCCTGACGAACAGCATCGATAAGCTTTTCTGTGGTTTTGACACCAACATCACCGCTTAGAAGGATCATTTCCAGTTCTTCCAGAAAGTCTTCATCGACTTTGGCCGACATACCTACAAGTTCTTCGATACGGTCAGTAAAGTTGCGGCGGGTCTTGCTGAGTCCGTCTTTCAGTCGTTCTAAAAATCCCATGTTCTCACTCCTTTTCGCTCAATTTGACAGATAGTAATTTAGAAACACCGGATTCTTCCATGGTAACGCCGTGCAGAACATGCGCGGCTTCCATAGTGCCTTTGCGGTGTGTGATAACAATAAACTGCGTGCTTTCGGCATAGGCTGCCAGGAATTTCGCAAAGCGGTCAACGTTAGCTTCGTCAAGCGCCGCATCTATTTCGTCAAGGATACAGAAGGGCGAAGGCTGATAGCTGAGCAGAGCGAACAGCAGGGCGATAACCGTCAGGGCCCGCTCGCCGCCTGATAGCAGAAAGAGGCTCTGCAGTTTTTTACCGGGAGGCTGCACTTCGATATCGATGCCGCTGCCTAAAACATCATTAGGGTCAGTAAGTTTTAAAGCAGCAGTACCGCCGCCGAATAAACGCACATAACATTCGGAAAAATATTCGTTTATTTTTCCGAAGGCCTCTTTGAAGCGTTTGGCCATACCGGAATTGATTTCGCTGATAACTGCTTCCAGATTGGCTTTGGCCTCTGAAAGATCGCTGTATTGACGCTGTAAAAATTCGTAGCGTTCGCTGACAGCTTCATATTGTTCGATTGCCGCAGGATTTACCGGGCCTAAGGTTTCAATTTCACGCTCCAGACGCAGTTCACGCCGACGTAAAGCCGCATCGCTTTCATCCAGCAGATCACCGCTGGCACGTGCTTCGTCCAGAGTAATACGGTATTCAGTCGCCAGCTGTTCCAGAGCATGGTCATAGTCGCTGTTTTGACGTACCATTTCCATCGCTGCCTGATTGCGCTTGGTTTCAGCAACAGTCAGTTCTTTTTTCAAAGAATCCAGCCTCTCGCCTGCCACTGCCTGCTTTTCAGTAATGGCAATACGTTTGGCCCCGAATTCATCTTTACCGCCGACAACGGTCTGTAATTCGGCCAGTAATGCGGTACTGCTGGCAGCCAGCTGTTCAGTGCTGGTTTTGCTGGCCGTTATCACGTCAAGCAAATGCTTTTGCTCGTCTTCATTAGCAGCGAGTTCCTGCTGCATACGCCCCATATCGGCATCAAGCTGCTGCATCCGCTCGGCCATCATCGTAGTCCGTGCGGCAGTCGATTCCAGTTCGACCCTGGCATCCTGCAGACGATTGCGGATAGATGCCAGCGCGCTGTGGTCTGCGGCCGTTTGTTTCTGCAGATCATCCAGCAGCTGTTTGCCCTGTGCGTCTTCGGCTTCCAGAGCCGTTAGCTGCGGGCGCAGGTCGGTAAGCTGCTGGCGAGCTGCCATATATTCCTGAGAAACCTGATTACGGTCATCCAGCAGAAGCTCCAGCCGTTCCGCAGCCTGACGCTGCTCTGCGCTTAAACGCTCCAGAGCTACGCCCAGCTCAGCTTTGCGGATTTCCTTCTGCTGCAGGTCCTGGCGCAGTTCCACCAGTTTGTTGTTATAAACTTTTAAGGTGCCTTCGTGTTCTTCAAGCAGCTCCTGATATCCCAACAGCTCACGGCGCAAGACACCTGCCTTTTGTTCCTGTTCGTCGATCTCTTTGCCGCGCGACAGAAAGCCGGCTTCCTTCTGCTGCCTGCTGCCGCCGGTCAGCGAACCGCCGGCATTGACGACATCTCCCGCCAAAGTAACGACTCTGGTACGAAAGCTGCTTTTTTTGGCAGCTGCCAAAGCGGCATCCATATTGTCCGCTACCAGCACCCGACCCAGCAAAAATTTAAAGATCGGCGCCAGTTTTATATCATAGCCGATCAGATCGGCAGCAAATCCCCGAATACCCGGCAGTTTTGCCAGTGCCTCTTCTTCACTGCGGCGTTCATAATATTTGATAGTATCAAGCGGTAGGAAGGTCGCCCGGCCGGCCTGACGCTGTTTAAGATAGGCGATAGCCTTTTTGGCGGCTTCCGAACTGCCCATAACAAGGTTCTGCGCCGCTCCTCCTAATGCAGTTTCTATTGCAACTACATATTCAGGCTGCACTTCGATCAGTTCGGCGGCAACACCGATAACGTCACTGCGCCAGGGTTCCTGCGACTGCAGCACTGTTTTGATCCCATAGCCAAAGCCTTCATAGCTTTTCTGCATATTCTGCAGCAGGTTCAAACGGCTTTCCAGCGCTGTGATCCTGTTTTGACAGTCTTTATGCTGCGACAGAACTTTATTCAGCGCTTCGGTCTCTTCGGCAGCTTTAGCACTCACTTCCCTGCCATCGCGTTTAATAAGCTCCAAAGAGTTTTCTACATTGCTCTGCTCATCGTTCATATTACGGTAACGGGTCTGCAGTTCTTCTCCTGCGGTTTCTGCTTCGGCGATGCTCTTTTTAAGGGCGTCACGCTTACGCATCCGCTGTTCCTGCTCCTGCTCCAGTCCACGGATCTCATTCCGCAGATTGACCATTGTACGCATATTATCGAAAGCAGCTGTTTTCATATCTTCAATTGCCGCTTCAGCTTCGCTGATACGTGTTTCTTTTTCTGCCTGTTCTCCGGTCAGCCTGCTTACCAAAAGCTGTGCGGCAGCCTGCTGCGCTTCTAAATGGTCATAATCCACGACCATCGTTTTGAGCTGAGTATCCAAAGCTGCGATCTGTTCCTGCAGCTTTTTGCCCTGCTCTTCCAAACGCAGTCCTGATTTTTCGCTTTGCCGAACACGCTCTGCCAACACAGCTTCCTGACCACGCAGTTTTTCCAGAGCTGTTTCTTTTTCTTTGATATCGTCCTGAATACGGTTATAGGCTTCACTGAGCTTATCCAGCTCCATTTGTAAGGCACTGCATTCAGCTTCCTGTGTGCTGACGGCAGTAGCGCGTTCCAGTACTTTATTTTCAAGTTCGGCATCCTGTGTGTTCAGCTTCTGCCGAATATTTTCAATATTTTCTATCTTGTGCACAAATTGGGTCAGTTTGCAGGCACGCAGTTCTTTATCCAGCAGATTGAATTTGCGTGTTTGTTCTGCAGCAAGACGCAGAGGCTCGACCTGACCTTCGACTTCGGCTTTGATGTCGTTGATGCGGGTCAGGTTGGCAGCGGTATCGTCCAGACGCCGCATAGCTTCTTTTTTACGCATCCTGAACTTGGCAATACCAGCGGCTTCTTCAAACAAAGCGCGGCGTTCTTCAGGACGGCTGTTCAGTATTTCATCGATCTTATTCTGACCGATAATGGACATAGAACCACGTCCCAGACCAGTATCTGCCAAAAGGTCAAGAATGTCTTTTAAACGGCAGTTCTTTTTATTGATGGAGTATTCGCTGTCACCGCTGCGAAAAACGCGGCGGGTAATGCTTACTTCATCAAAATCAAGGCTGAGACGATGGTCGCTGTTGTCAAAAACCAGCGTCACTTCGGCAACCCCCAAAGGCCTGCGCTTGCCGCTGCCGGAAAAAATAACATCTTCCATTTTGCTGCCGCGCAGATATTTGGCGCTTTGCTCGCCCAGTACCCAGCGGATCGCATCAGAAATGTTGCTCTTGCCGCTGCCGTTGGGTCCAACGATTGCCGTAATGCCCGAACCGAAGCTTAATTCAATTTTATCTGCAAAGGATTTGAATCCATAAGTCGAAAATGACTTTAAATGCACAAAATCACCCAATCTGCAATATTCTATCAGTATATTTTACCATAGATGAAGGTTTCATACAATTATATGACTCAACGCACTTTTTTAATCAAATGCTGCCGTTATGCTTGAGAAGCAAAAAGTATTTTTTGAAACACTTTTGCTATATTTCAGGCCGTTTTGTAAAATATTTTTACATTTTTTTATCCTGATGCTAAAAATAACGATTTAATTATGATATAATATGAACACTTGGCAAGACAGCAGAAATGCTGCCAAGTGCCAGAATAACCCCGGGTCCTGGCGCCCGGACAAAATTTATCAGCAGTGAGGGGATTTTACATGAAACTTTCAGCACGTATCCAAAGTTTGACTTCTTCACCTATCAGAAAGCTGTCGCCGTATGCAGATGCAGCTAAAGCGAAGGGTAAAAAAATCTACCATCTGAATATCGGACAGCCCGATATCAAAACTCCTGACCAGTTTATGGAAAGCATCCGCACTTATGACGAGCAGGTAATTGCTTATGGCAATTCCAAAGGCGAAGGTTTTCTGATCGAAGCGATACGCAAATACTATGCCGAAAAAAGTATGGATTTTGCTGCCGATGATATTTTTATTACCAACGGCGGCAGCGAAGCTTTGATTTTTGCTGTCATGGCCTTATGTGATCCAGGAGACGAGATCATGGTATTCGAGCCGTTTTATGCTAACTATACTACTTTTGCCAGAGAGTTCGGCGCTAAAATCAACGCTGTACAGACAAATGTGACTGACGGTTACCATCTGCCTGACGCTGCTGCTATCGAAGCGCAGATCACGCCCAGAACAAAAGCTGTTTTACTGACTAATCCCGGTAATCCGACCGGTGTTGTTTATACACAGGAAGAAATGGATATGATTTCAGCAATCGTCCGCAAATATGACCTGGCTTTGATCGCTGACGAGGTATACCGTGAATTTGTTTATGACGGCGCTTACCGAAGCTTTGGCACAATGCCCGAGCTTGCCGACAACCTGATCATCATTGATTCGGTTTCTAAACGCTACAGTGCCTGCGGCGCCCGTATTGGCTGCATAATCAGCAAAAACAAAGAGCTTGCCAAGCAGATTATCAAATGCTGCCAGGGCCGTCTGTGCAGCCCGATTCTGGAACAGGTCGGCGCAGCCGCTTTATATACTACTCCCGTCAGCTATCTGGAGGAAGTGAATCAAGAGTACAAAAAACGCCGCGATACGATCGTTGCCGCTCTTAAAGAGCTGCCTGGCGTAGTTGCTTCCGATCCGAAGGGAGCCTTTTATATTATGGTGCAGCTGCCCGTAGACGATGCTGAAAAGTTTGCTATCTGGACTTTGGAAAATTTTGCTATTGATAACGAAACTGTTATGTTCGCTCCCGGCAACGGTTTCTACAGCGACCCTGAGTTGGGGGTTAATGAGGCTAGGCTGGCCTATGTTCTCAATTGTGATGATTTGAAAAAGGCAATTTATATCCTTGGTGAAGCACTGAAGGCATATCCAGGAAAAACTAACTGATAACTAAAGTAAAAGCCTTGAATACAAAAAGTATTCAAGGCTTTTTTATTTTTTAACGTCCGGTATTGATAACCTGCCACGCTTCCAAAAGCTTAGTCAGGCTCCAGCGGGCATTGGCCGGGCTGGTAGAAGGCAGGAAATGCACAGTAATCCTCTGCAGATCGAGCTGTCTGGTATATTTTTTAAAAGCGGCGGCAGCTTTGCCTCCATTACAGCAGATAGTATGTATCTGCGGATGATTCTGCAAAAATCCGGCCAGATCGTTAGGCTGCTCGCAGGTAATATCCGAATCAAGACTGCCTTCACGTTCGCAGTAACCCAGTACGTCCCAAAGAGCTATACGGTTATCTAAAAGCATCTGCTTTTTATCCGCATAATCCAAAGGAACCTCAGCATAGCCTAAAAGCATCGTCACCAACGGCCAAAAACGATTCTGCGGATGTCCGTAATACTGCTGCATCTGCAAGGAACGAACACCGGGCATGGAACCGAGAATGAGCAGCCTGCTGTCTGTGTCAGCGACCGGGTCAAAGCTCTGACATTCACTCATCGTCCAACCTCCAGCTTATCATAATACGTTCTGCATCAGGCCTGGCCTTGATATTTACAGGAACCGGTCCTGCAAGCTGCTGCCAGCGCCGCAGATTATTGTTTTTCAGCCCGCGCAGCTTTGATTCCAGCTTGCTCGGGCAGGTTATTACTATGTTTCCCGCGCCTTGGCAAAACAGCCTCTGCAGCTGCGGAGTCAGTTCGGCATAGAGCAAAAAGCTTTGCACAAGTTCACCAAAAGATGGGTGGAACGGTCCAGCAACAATATTACCTTCACTGCACAACTCTTCATCGGCCTGCAAGCCAACACGAATGACTTTGATCCCCGCCAGGGTTAATTTGCTGTATACATAAGCACTTTGCTCAACTGCTGCTTCCACTGTCAGAGGCTCAAATTCACCACGTTCGTAAATATGCTCAAGCGGCGTGCCTTTTATTACCAGCAAGGGATAAATACGGGCAAAAGAAGGATCGAGCCTGAGCACCTGCTCAACCGTAGCTTTGACGCTGTCAAAGCTTTGACCAGGCATACCTACCATTAACTGCAGACCGATCTCAAAGCCATACTGTTTCAGCAAAGAAACAGCCTTATAAACATCGGTAGCCTGATGCCCCCGCTCTGCCGCTGCCAGAACATTATCGTCCAGCGACTGCACACCCAGTTCTACCGTTTTTACGCCGTGTGCCTGCAGCAGCTCTAACCGGGCGGCATCAATATAATCTGGTCGGGTAGATAAGCGAACACTGCCAATAACACCTTCCGCCAAAAGTTTATCTACAGGTCGGAAAAGTTCTGTCTGCAAGTCGGCCGGCAAACCTGTAAACGAGCCGCCGTAAAAAGCCGCTTCGTTGAAAGGGCACGGTTTGATCCATTGCAGATAGCGTTCGAGCTGCTGCTCTACGTCTCTCGACGACGCAGTCTGCTGACCGCTGATAGTTTTTTGATTACAGAACACGCACTGGTGCGGACAGCCCGCATGCGGTATAAACACAGGTATGATTGCCACTGCCCTGCCTCCTTGCATTAAACGTTTATTATAATGCGGCTTATTAGTGCGCCTGCATTTTTATCAACATGCTTGATAATTGCATTATACCCGTATCACCGCTCCAGGTCAATGCCAGCCATCCGCCCTGGTGTCATTCACAAAATTTTACTTGCCTTTTTTAGAAAATGTTGTTATAATTCAATTAGTCCGATTTCGGACTTTATTAAAAAAGGAGGGCGCTTATGCATAAAGAGCTGCAACGGATACGCCACGGCTACTACGACCTTTGGTTCGGCACAAACGCCGTCTATGAACGCTGGGCCAAATCACACGGACTCAATAACAATTTACTGCTGACCCTGTATTTGCTGAAGGAATTTCCAAATGACTGTACCCAGCATCTGATCTGCGAAAAACTGATGCTGCCCAAACAGACGGTCAACAGTATTCTGTCCGGATTGGAAGACAAAGGCTTCGTCGAAAAAATAATCAGCCCTACTGATAAACGCGTCAAGCTGTTGGTTTTTACCAGTCAGGGTGCTGCTTATGCCGACGGGCTTTTACAAAAAATGGATGATTTTGAAGAACGGGCGCTGCGTAATATGACTGACGCCCAGCGCAACGCACTGCTGGAAGGCGGCTTTGCCTGGATGAAGGCTTTACGTGACGCCATAGATGATTAGGAGGATATCATGGGATTTGTATATTTAGGTTTAGCTATTGTTTTGGAATTACTGGGCACAACATTTTTGAAATACACACTGGGCTTTACTAAGCTGTCACCTTCGCTGGTAGTAGTTGCAGCTTACACAGGCGCTTTTTATTTTCTGTCCCGTTCACTGCAGTTTATTGATTTGAACATTGCGTATGCAACCTGGGCAGGTATCGGTGTCGTTGCCGCAGCCATCATTTCAATGCTGGTCTTTCACGAAAGCATCAACGCCATCGGCGCCGTCGGTATGGCTTTGGTCGTCAGCGGCGTAGTTCTGCTGAACCTGTATGGACCTTCACACTGAGCTGAACAGCAGACAAAGAAAACCCTTGCCGGTAAACCGGCAAGGGTTTATTTTATTTAGGAAAGCCTGTCAAAGGCGCGCCCATTTTTTCAAGAGCGCTTTTAGCAGCCTGCTGTTCCGCTTCCTTTTTCGTCCTGCCTTCGCCTGAACCGATATGTTTACCGTTAACGGAAACAATGGTGGCAAAATGTTTGTTGTGTTCAGGACCTTTGGAACCGATCAGCTCATAGACGATATCAACATCGCCATCCTGCTGCGCAACTTCCTGCAGCCTTGTTTTAAAATCACTGCAAATACCGTGCGTACAGATAAAATCCAGCTCGGCTTTCATTAACCCCAGTAAAAATACACGGGCTGCTTCCATACCCTGGTCTAAATAATAAGCCCCAAGTACAGATTCAAAAGCGTCGGCCAGGATAGAAGCGCGTTCGCGGCCTCCCGACAAACCTTCTCCCTTTCCTAAAAGCAGGTAATCACCAAGATTTATTTTACGGGCATATTCAGCCAGCGATGCTTCGCAGACGATATGGGCCCTGAGCTTGGTAAGTTCGCCTTCGTTAAGGTTGGGGAAAGTGCAGTACATATATGTACTGACGATAACGCTGAGCACGGAGTCGCCTAAAAATTCTACGCGTTCGTTATGTTCCGGACGCGGTAATTCTTTAGATTCGTGAGCGTATGATGTATGCGTCAGAGCGCTGTTTAGAAGTTCCAGCTTGTGCATTTCGATGCCAAGGCTTTGACAGAACTTCAGCAGATGCTCTTTGCGCGTGTCTTGCATTTAAATCACTCTATTCTCAATTAAGCTTGATATTTTTTGAAGAGAATGGTGGCATTATGGCCGCCAAAGCCGAAGTTATTGGACAGAGCCGCTCTTACTTCTGCTTTACGGGCTACGTTAGGAACATAGTCGAGGTCCAGACCTTCTTCTAAATCAGGGTCTTCATAGTTGATCGTCGGAGGGATAATACCATTCTCAATGGTCATGACGGTAGCAATTGCTTCTACGCCGCCTGCAGCGCCCAGCAAATGTCCTGTCATGGATTTGTTGGAGCTGATAGTCATTTTATAAGCATGATCGCCAAAAACCTTTTTAGCAGCTAAAGTCTCATTCAAATCATTACGATGGGTAGAAGTACCATGAGCGTTGATGTAATCAACGTCTTCCGGTTTCATACCAGCATCGTCGATAGCCTGCTGCATGCACAGGGCAGGCATTTCACCGCTCGGATCAGGAGCAGTGATGTGATAAGCGTCGGCATTCATGCCAAAGCCTACTACTTCAGCATAGATATGAGCTCCACGTGCCAAAGCATGTTCCAGCTCTTCCATAACTACTACGCCGGCACCTTCACCCATAACAAAACCGTCGCGTTTTTTATCGAACGGACAGGAAGCCTTTTCAGGATGTTCGTTGTTGGTGGAAAGAGCTTTCATGTTACCGAAGCCTGCTATAGCAACAGGAGAAACAGCAGCTTCTGTGCCGCCTGCGATCATAATATCGGCATCGCCATATTGAATAGTACGCAGAGCGTCGCCGATACAGTTAGTGCCGGTAGCACAAGCTGTGATGATAGCGGTATTAGGGCCTTTAAAGCCTAAAGCAATAGAAATCTGGCCGGCAGGCATATTCGGGATCTCCATCGGAATGAAGAAGGGACTGATTTTGCCTGGACCTTTTTCGCCATATTTTAAAGACTGCTCGAGGAAGGTATGGATGCCGCCAATGCCGCTGCCAACGCAAACGCCGGCACGAACGGGATCAATTTTTTCCAGATCGAGTTCAGCATCTTCCACTGCCAGTTTAGCAGCCGCTACAGCAAACTGGGTCACACGATCCATACGTTTGCCTTCTTTTTTATCGCCATAGTTAGCGAAATCAAAATCTTTAACTTCGCCTGCAATTTTAGTGGTGAAGCCAGGATCAGAAGCATCAAACTGGGTAATGAGACCGATACCGGATTTACCAGCGATCAGATTGCCCCAAAATTCATCTTTGCCGATGCCGATTGGAGTAATCGGGCCAACACCGGTAATAACGACTCGTCTTTTCAAAATAAATCACCTCAAATTAAATTTTTGCTATTTCTTCTTTCAGTCTTCTGAAAATTTCTTTCACGGGTAAAATTTCTTTGATCTTCCACATATTGGCACCTGTAAAAACAAGGCCGGTTTCAACATCGCCCTGCTGAGCTCTGGTGAGCGCGCGGATGATGCAGAAGCTGCGGGAGCATTGTTTAAGGCAGTTATCACAGGTGCGGGGACGCGGCTGCGTACCTTCCAGAACCTGTTTGGCAAAAGGATTAAGGATCGCCCTGCCTTTATAGCCAACGGGACTGTCGATCTGTACAACGTCCTCTTTGGTCATTTTGAGATATAATTCTTTCAGCGCCGGAGCACCGTTGGATTCTTCGCTGGCGGCAAAACGACTGCCCATCTGCACACCGCTGGCCCCTAATTTAAAAAGCTCCGCTACAGCTGCGCCGTCAGTAGCTCCGCCGGCGGCGATAACCGGAATATTGACCGCCTTGACAATGTCAGGCAGAATATCTTTGATGGACTGTTGAGTCCCAAGATGTCCTCCCGCCTCTGTTCCTTCCACTACAATAGCGGCTGCACCGAGCTTTTCAGATATTTTAGCTAGTTTGACAGAGGAAACGATGGGCACTACGGCTACGTTATGTTCACGCCCCACGGCGAAAATATCTCTTGAAAAACCGGCACCGGCAACGATCAGGTCAATTTTTTCTTCGGCAGCAGTGGTAATTAGCCCAAGAAATTCGCGGGCCGCAACCATGGCATTAATGCCGATGATGCCTTTCCCGCCGGTAAGCTTTCTGGCCAGCCGGATCTCTTTACGCAGCTCGTCAAACGCCATGCCGGACGCTGCGATGAGTCCTATTCCGCCTTCCTGCGCAACGGCTGCCGCCAAACGCGCGGTAGACAGTCTGATAGCCATTCCGCCTTGTATGATCGGTACTTCGGCTGTCAAATCACCTATTTTAAGTACTGGTAGTTTCAACAAATATCCCCCATTTCAGGACTACTGCAACTGTCAGGGAAAGCTCCTAAGAGCTTTCCCTTGAGCTGCTAAAAGATTATTTTTCTTCATCCAACATTTTGACTGCATCAGCCACGGTGCGGATTTTTTCAGCTTTTTCGTCAGGGATTTCAACTTCAAATTCCTCTTCGAAAGCCATGATTAATTCAACGATGTCGAGGGAGTCAGCGCCCAGATCATCGATGAAGGATGATTCCATCTTTACTTCATCAGCGTCAACGCTCAATTGCTCGACAGTAATGTCTCTTACTTTTTCGAAAGTGCTCATTTACGATTCACCTCCTTCCAAAGGTCTTTTTTTAAGAATTGCATAATTACATTACCATACCACCGTCAACATGTAAAGTCTGACCGGTTATGTAAGCAGCATCGTCACTTACAAGGAACAATACTGCCTTGGCAATATCTTCAGGTTCGCCAAGACGCGCCAGCGGGATGCCGGCTTCCATATCGGCTACTACTTTTTCTGGTAAAACGCTGGTCATATCAGTTTTGATAAAACCAGGTGCAACACCGTTAACAGTGATGCCACGGGCTGCAACTTCTTTAGCTACAGATTTGGTGAAACCGATGCAGCCTGCTTTTGCTGCAGCATAGTTGGCCTGACCGGCATTGCCCATTACACCTACGACAGAGGTGATGTTGACGATACGGCCCGCTCTTTGTTTCATCATGTATTTGACAGCTGCTTTAGTGCAGTTGAAAACACCTTTGAGGTTAGTGTTCAGCACTGCGTCCCAATCTTCTTCCTTCATACGCATCAGTAGATTGTCACGAGTGATGCCTGCATTATTGACTAAAATGTCGATACGTCCGAATTCTTTGATAACGGCATCGATCATTTCAGTGCAGACTTCAAGCTGGGCAACGTCACCCTGCAGCAGCAGAACTTTGCGTCCCATAGCTTCGATTTCAGCAGCCACTGCTTCAGCAGCAGCTTTGTTACCGGCATAATTGACAGCGACATCAGCTCCTGCAGCAGCCAGCGCCACTGCGATAGCTCTACCGATACCGCGGGAAGCACCTGTAACCAGTGCGATTTTACCTTCTAACTGCATTTTAACGAACCTCCTTAAAATAAGCAAGTGTTTTTTCAAGGCTTGCTTCATCTTCGACGTTCAAAGCAGCCATACCCTTGGCAATTTTTTTAGTAAAACCGGACAGAACCTTGCCTGGGCCGACTTCGACAAAAGTATCGACGCCGCCTGCGATCATATGGTTGACAGAGGTTTCCCAAAGTACAGGCATAGCAGCCTGACGGATCAGAGATTCTTTGATTTCTTCTCCTTTGGTAACTTCAGTTGCAGTTACATTAGCGACGACAGGAATCTTAGCGTCGTGGAAGGTAATAGTTTCAAAAACTTCAGCCAGACGTTTGGAAGCCGGCTGCATAAGAGTGCTGTGGAAAGGTGCGCTTACGGGAAGAAGAACAGCGCGTTTGGCGCCGGCTTCTTTCAACGCCGCCAAAGCTTTATCCACTGCGCCTACAGAGCCTGCAATAACGACCTGGCCAGGGCAGTTGAAGTTTACTGCCTGTACAGCTTCACCGCATTCAGCTTCAACAGTACGGCAGATATCAATGATTTTATCGCTTTCAAGACCTAAGACAGCGGCCATGCTGCCTTCGCCAACAGGAACAGCTTCCTGCATGAACTGGCCACGTTTACGAACGATACGGACAGCATCAGCAAAGTCCAAAGCACCTGCCAAAACCAAAGCAGAATATTCACCCAGGCTATGGCCAGCAGCAACTTCGCAGCTCAGTCCGTTTTCTTTCAGCACCTCAGCACAGGCTACGCTGGCAGTCAGGATAGCCGGTTGAGTATTAAAGGTCAGACGCAGCTGATCTTCCGGACCATTAAAACACATATCGCTGATGGAGAAACCCAAAGCTTCGTCAGCAGCTTCAAAAACCTTGCGAGCGCAAGTATAGTTATCATAAAGATCTTTACACATACCTACAGTTTGGGAACCTTGTCCCGGGAATACAAATGCAATTTTGCTCATTGGGAAAACCTCTCTTTCGTCTTTTGCTCAATTGTTCTTGCAGGTTTATTTACTCCATTTAAGCACAATGGAAGACCATGTGAGGCCAGCACCGAAACCAACCAACAGTACTGTACCGCCTTTTTTAAGTACGCCCTGCTCCTGCGCCTCGCACAGGGCAATGGGAATGGAAGCAGCGGAAGTATTGCCGTATTTATCGACATTTACCCAAACTTTTTCCATTGGCATTTTCAAACGTTTAGCAGCACTATTAATAATGCGGATATTAGCCTGATGCGGAACCAGAAGATCGACATCAGCCGGTTCAAGACCTGCTTTAGCTAAAGCTCGTTTAGCCGTTTTGCCCATGATCTGGATTGCAAATTTAAATACTTCATTGCCGTTCATATGGATAAAATGCTCTCTTGCATCTACTGTTTCGTGAGAAGCCGGTCTGCGGCTGCCTCCAGCCGGCTGGAACAGATATTTGCCGCCGCTGCCGTCGCTGCCGAGATCGATACCCAAAACACCAAGACCATCCTCGACTTCACCAATGACCGCCGCTCCTGCACCGTCACCAAAAAGAACGCAGGTATTGCGGTCTTCCCAGTTCATAATGCGGCTTAAAGTTTCAGCACCGATGATGAGCGCTTTTTTGTACAAACCGGATTTTACCATCTGGCTTGCTACGCCCAGACTGTAAACAAAGCCGGAGCAGCCTGCGGACAGATCGAATGCGGCTGCGTTTTTAGCGCCGATACGGTCCTGTACCAGACAAGCAGTAGAGGGAAAAGCATGGTCAGCAGAAGCAGTTGCTACGATGACCAGTTCGATTTCTTCAGGGCTTACGCCTGCGTCAGCCAAAGCACGTTCTGCCGCAATAACGGACATATCGGATGTAGCTTCGCCTTCAGCGGCAATATGCCTGTTTTTAATGCCTGTACGTTCAACGATCCACTCGTCGCTGGTTTCTACTATTTTTTCAAGATCATGGTTGGTCAGCACCTTTTCAGGCACATAGCAGCCCAGACCTAAAATACCAACTGCTTTTTCCATTTATATTTCCTCGTTTCCTTTTCTTGATTTCACGATATTGCCGGCAATATGTTCAACTACATCACGCTCAGCAAAATCTATAGCCACGCCGATTGCATTTTTGATAGCCTTTGCTTTACTGCTGCCATGGCAGATAATAAAAGGTGCCTTGACACCCAAAAGCAGCGCACCGCCGTATTCAGCCGGATCAAGCCGCTTGGCAAGCCCCTTCATAGCCGGTTTGATCAAAAGTCCGCCCAGCTTGGCCAGAAAACCGCCATTCAAAATAGCTTCTTTCATTAACTTCATTATAGCACTTGCAAGACCTTCTGCAAACTTCAAGACTACATTGCCGACAAACCCGTCGCAGACGACTACGTCAACAGTGCCTTTGTTAATGTCACGGCCTTCTACATTACCGACAAAGTTGATATGTTCTTCAGCCTTGAGCAGAGGATAAGTAGCAAGAGCCTGCTCGTTACCTTTTGTTTCTTCTTCACCGATATTCAAAAGCCCGACGCGCGGATTTTTTATTTTCAGCATCAACTCAGCATAAACGCTGCCCATGATAGCACTTTGCACCATATGTTCGGGTTTGGCGTCGACTTTAGCACCGCTGTCTAAAACTACTGTCGTCCCGGTAAGACTTGGGATAGGAGTCGCGATAGCCGGACGTTCGATGCCCCTGATGCGTCCCAGTCCAAACAATGCTGCGGCGACTGCCGCCCCTGTGCTTCCGGACGATACCAGCGCATCACACTCTTTATCACGCAGCAGCTTCGTAGCAACGACGATAGACGCATCTTTTTTAGTTTTTACTGCTATACCTGGATGTTCATCCATATTAATAACTTCGCTGGAATGATGTACTGTGATTTTTCGTTCATCAGCAGCATTATATTCCTCCAGCAGTTTTTTTATAATTTCGGAGTCGCCTACGAGAACGACTTCGCAGTCATACGCTCTGACAGCCTGGACAGCTCCCAAAACCAGTTCTTGAGGTCCATAGTCAGTTCCCATCACATCAACCGCAATTTTCACTATTTCTCGATCCTTTCGTTGGGCAGTGATACAATAATGAATTTAGCACGAAACACTTCTTCGTTATTGTTGCGAACTTTGACCCAGATAACATATTTATCATGCTCACGGCGGATCACCTCCGCCTTAGCGACTAAGGTTGCACCGGCATAGACCGGTACTTTATACTTAACATTACCAACCCCTGTCAAGGCCGCATCTGCATCGACTACAGCCAGAGCCAGGGTATTGGCCATCGCAAACATATAGTAACCGCGTGCGACGCCTGTTTTTTCCAGCACCATTTCCGGCGTTATTTTCAGCATCGAAATACCGATCTTATTCAATTCCAGATCAATAAGATCGCCGACAATATCTTTTTTGTCGATGGCTTTCAATTTTGTCTGCGCATTTTCGGCCATCTGACGTGTACGTTCACGTACTTCCGGAATATTCATTCGCAGGCGATCCAAACGGATTGTCTGGATACTGACTTCAAGTGCTTTAGCAAGCTGCTCGTCTGTCAAAAATGGATTGCGTTCCAACATCTTGGACAGATTTTCCTGCCGTATTATTTTTTTGGAAGAATTCATTTTATCACCCGACTTTAGTACCAACTATTAATATCTAGAGGTATTATAAAAGCTCACAATAAAAAAAGCAAGTAAAAATTTTAATTCCATGCTTAATTTTCCTAATAATTCACAAGTTAGTCACAATCAAATGCCCGACGGTTTTCAAACAGCTTTTTTTACTCTGCCTGTATCACTTTAGTACCAGCCAATAAAAAGCAAAAATCCCCGTACCGTTAAGGTACGGGGATTTAAAGCTGCAAGATTATTGTTCTTTAACGATAACTTGTTTGCCGTTGTAATAACCACATTCGGGACAAACGCGATGCGGCATTTTCATCTCATGACATTGCGGACATTCGACTAAGCCAGGAACTGTAAGTTTCCAGTTCGCACGACGGGAATCGCGGCGAGCTTTGGACATTTTTCTCTTTGGTACTGCCATCTTTGATACACCTCCTCAAGCTAATGAATGTGAATTTAATTTTTGATGAATTGCTTTAATGCCGCCAACCTGGGATCGACTGTGGTAGTATCACAGCCGCAGTCGCCTTTATTTCTATCGGCGCCGCAGACCGGACACAAGCCCTGACAATCGATCCTGCACAAAGCTTGAAGGGGCTCTGCCAGCAGGAGACTTTCACGAATCGGTTCCGTCAGATCGACGATATCAGATTCATAAATAAAAGCATCATTTTCGATATTCTCAGCACTTGCCGGATAGAATTTTTCCAATACTTCAGCCGTACTCTTACCTGTAAAGGCTTTAAGGCAGCGTCCGCAGGTCCTGTTGACCATGGCTTCAACCATAGCTTCCAAAAGCAAAACATCACCGGCATTGGATATCGTGCCTTTTACGGTCACCGTTCCTGTCAGCGGAAGATCCGCTTCGGTAATGTTCAATTCTGCTGGTTTCAGTTCATAGGAAAAGTCTTTTTTACCGACCAGTCTTTTCTTGATTTCTGCGACATTTATCTTTATCATATTTCACCAATCGTATCAATTATAGCTATGCTCTAAATCTTTGTCAAGAAAAAAGCGTAACTTTTATTATAATTTAATGATGCGGCGGCAGATATTCAGTGTATCACGGGCAATAACCAGTTCTTCATTCGTGGGAATCACAAAGATCTTGACCCGCGCCCTTTTGATACTGATTTCCATCTGTTTACCGCGCAGCTTGTTAAGTTCCGGATCAATACGCGTACCAAGATATTCCAGACCATTACAGATCTTATCACGCATAAACGGAGAGTTTTCACCCAGACCTGCTGTAAAGATGATGGCATCAACGCCACCCATGGCAGCAACATAACCGCCAATATATTTTTTGACCTTATAAGCAAAAATGTCTATAGCAAGCTGACTGCGTTCATCACCGCGGTTAGCGGCACTTTCCAGATCACGGAAATCACTGGATAGCCCTGAGATACCTAAAATACCGCTGCGACGATTCAGATAATCGTCGATCTGCTGTGCATTCATATTTTCTTTTTCCATCAAAAAAGGAATGATAGCAGGGTCGATCTCGCCGGAACGTGTACCCATGACAAGTCCTTCCAACGGTGTGTACCCCATGCTGGTATCGATGGATTTACCATATTTGATCGCAGCAATGCTGGCGCCATTACCCAAATGACAGGTAATAAAACGCAGGTCGCTCATATGCTCGCCCATCATTTCGGCCGCCTGCTGGGCTACATATTTATGGGAAGTTCCATGGAAGCCATAGCGGCGCAGTCCGTATTTGACATACATTTCGTAAGGCAGGCCATACAAATAGGCAACCTTTGGCATAGTCTGATGGAACGCCGTATCAAAAACAGCTACCTGAGGAGTATTATACATCAGGCGCATACAGGCTTTGATACCATACAGGTTCGGCGGATTGTGCAGCGGCGCAATCTCAGCGCAGGCCTCGATCCCGTTCAAAACATCATCGCTGATCAGTACCGAATCGGTAAAGCGTTCGCCGCCGTGCACTACACGGTGGCCAACAGCATCGATTTCATCCATACTGTCAATAACGCCATATTCTTCATTAGTCAGAGCATCCAGCGCCATCTGGATGCCAACGGAATGGTCAGGTATCTCGGCGCTGATATCTACTGTGTATTTGCCCGTAGGCGTGTGTTTGAGAACAGAACCTTCCATACCGATCCGTTCGATCAGACCTTTGGCCAGCACCTGCTCGCCGTTCATATTAAGAAGCTGATATTTAATTGAGGAGCTACCGCAGTTGACAACGAAAATAATCACAGTTTTCCTCCATTTGTGCAAAATTTAGCTTGCGCTCATAGCACGTTTTATTATATCATATAGTATACACTATTTAAATGATAATCGCTAGTATAAACATTATAAATGAGGGAGAATATGAATGAGCAAAGCAATAGGAATCGTAGCAGAATATAATCCTTTCCACAACGGCCACGCCCATCATCTGCGCGAAGCAAAGCGGATAGCCGGCAACAGGCCTGTCATTGCCGCTATGAGCGGCAGCCTTGTACAGCGCGGCTTGCCTGCCCTGACTGACAAATGGACCCGTGCCAGAATGGCCGTTTTAGGCGGCGTTGACCTTGTTTTAGAGCTGCCGACAGTTTTCACCTGCCGCAGTGCGGAATTTTTTGCTGCAGGAGCTGTAAAATTACTGGCTGCTACCGGGATGGTATCGCATCTTGCTTTTGGTGCGGAAGCAGCCAATTCGCAGCAGCTGATGCTCACCGCAGAATTTTTGAACGAGCCTGTTTTTCAGGACGCACTGCATCATTATCTGGATGAAGGGCACAGTTATGCCAAGTCTTTAGAGCTTACGCTGGCGGAAGACCCTTCCATGCTGACGATTGCTGAACATCCTAACAATATCCTGGCTTTAGAATATTGCCGCCAGCTTCTGCACGGCGGTTACGAGATCGAACCTGTCGTCGTTAAACGCCGCGGCAGCGGCTATAAAGATAAAACCATCAACGGGCCTATTGCCGGCGCAACAGCCATTCGTGAGCATTATCGCGGCTATGGCATCGATGAAGCGCTGCTCAGCACAGTTCCGGCAACTACAGCCCAGCTGCTGCGTGAGGCAGATCTTCAGCACCGAATGGATATCAGTGATAAAATTCTGAACCATCTGCTTTTATACAAGCTGCGTTCTTTGACACCGGCCCAAATAGCCGCAGCCTGCCAATGCAGCGAAGGATTGGAAAACCGTCTGGCAGAAGCTGCTTCCTGCACTACATTCCAAGACGTAGTCAGCGCCACAGTTACCAAACGTTATCCCGCTTCACGTGTCAGAAGACTTCTGATGCAGCTTTTACTGCAGCAGTATCGCGCTATGTTCGATAATGCCAAAGACCCAGCTTACATCCGTGTTCTGGCCTTTAACGACCGCGGCCGCGAACTGTTGAAAGAAATGCAGGATTCTGCTCAGCTGCCTGTAATTATCAAACTGGGCCGCAACGTCTTGGAAAAATACGGAGAGAAAGTCGAGCAGCAGCTTTCCGTTGATATTGCGGCAACTAATCTGCTGACACTTTTGCAAAAGAACCACCAACCACAATATAACAACGATTATACTGTCTCTCCGATCTATATTCAAAAATAATAAAGCAACAAAACAAAAAGCCTTCCGCTTGAGCGGAAGGCTTACTTTTTTTTCAAAAGCTTATTCTTCGTCTTCTTCCTCTTCCATCGCCAGAAGTTCCATATCACGCTGAGGGCGTGAAGACATAACGCTTTCACGTTCAGCATTAACGGAAGCGCGGTTATCGTTTACAGCCTGTAAAGCGGACTGCAGACTACCGCTCAAATAGCCAAGCATATCATCGGCATATTGCAGCACATCGTGTTTTACACGCTCAACATAAGCATCAGCTTCGTCTTTCATTTCCTGCTGATTACGCAAAGCAGTACTCTTTACATCTTCAGCAAAGGCTTCTGCCTGTTTGGAAATTTCTTCCTGACGCATTAGTCTTTCAGATTCGGATTTTGCCAATTCTAAAATACGGTCAGCTTCGGTTTTAGCCTGCAAAACAATATTGTCAGCTTCTTCATGAGCTTTGGTGACGATTGCTTTTTGTTCTTCAAGCAGTCTGGTAGCGCTTTTGACTTCTTTGGGAATCGCTTCCTTCAAATCATCCAGGATACCCGCCAAATCGCTCTCTTCGATAATGATCTTATCAGTAAGAGGTATACGGTTAGCCTCAGAAATAAGGTTATACATTTCATCAAAAATTCTGTCCAAAGTCGCACTTGTACTTCTATCAATCATCATCAAACTCAACCTCTTTCTAATATTATTCTTTGCTTATAACAAGGCTTTTGATCCGATCTTCCACACATTCAGGAACAAGACCATGGATACAACCGCCAAAGGTTGCCAATTCTCTTATTCCAGAGGAACTTAGGAAAGAGTAATTAGCATTAGTCATAATAAAGACTGTTTCTAAGTTATTGTCTATTTTTTTTATGAGCAGAGCGCGCTGAAATTCATATTCAAAATCAGAAAACGCACGTAAGCCCCTTACAATAAAAGGAGCTTTTTCCTGCCTGCAGAATTCATTTAAAAGACCGGAAAAACAGGTTACTCTGGCATTAGGGATATGTTTTGTCGCATCCCTGAGCATTTCTACCCTTTCCTCCATGGTGAACATTGCTTTATCTTTACCCGGATTATGAAAAACGCTGATAATGATCTCGTCAAACATTTGGCTCGCCCGTTCAAAAATATCGAGGTGGCCATTAGTAACCGGGTCAAAACTACCCGGACAGATCGCTCTACGCACTGTTTAACCTCCTAGAAGCTGCAACGCAGTCTGGTCATAAATTCAATTATCTTGTTCCTTATTCGACGTACGTTTCTGTATTCCTGCTATTTTTTTACAAATTTATTTTATTATTTTACAACATTTTATTATACTTTGGCAAATCTTATAAACGAAAGTAAAGTTTCACCATAGGGTTCCTGACGCACAAGCTCAAAGCACGCTGCCAGCACGCCTATTTCATCGTGCTTCGAATGTTCGATGATCAGATAGCCTCCGTCTTCAAGTACTTGAAAGTGTTCCATTTTCTGCAGAACTTTCTGAACCCAGCCTTTATTATAGGGAGGATCGCAGAATGCAAAATCAAATTTTAATCCCTGATGATGCAGATGTTCGATAATATTTACCGCGCTGCCTTTGAGAACCTGAACATCAGCCTCCGCCCGGCATTTAACGATGTTGCTTTGTACCAGACGCAGCGATTCCCGGCTTTCATCGACAAAAGTAACCGCAGCAGCGCCGCGGCTCCACGACTCCAACCCCAGATTACCTGTTCCGGCAAACATATCCAACACACGTGCGCCAATAATTTTAGTGCCAATAATATTAAACAGAGATTCTTTGACCCTGTCAGCCGTGGGACGTACGTCCATATTCTTTGGCACAGTCAATTTCAGCCCCCGTGCCTTTCCCGTAATTATCCGCATTCAAAAAACTCCGTATCTGTAATATAATAAATATAACAAGAACGGCAAAGGAGACAGCCTATGAACAAGAAAAAATTTATTCTGCTCGCATTACTGCTGCTCTGCGCCTATTTTTATGAATTATTCGGCGGTATGCCTGCAACTGTCCCATTTGCGCCTCAGCCTGTAAAAGCCGATACTTCGCTGCTGCTGGCTCCGTTAGACAGCCGCCCTCCCTGCAGCGCTATGGTCAGAAAACTGGGAGCACTGGCTTCTATCAACGTGATTACACCGCCGCAAGAACTTCTTGACAATTATAACACACCTGCTGATAAAGAAAAACTGTTTGCCTGGCTGAAAAATGAAATGCCGCAGCATCCAGCCGCAATTTTATCAGCTGATCTTTTAGTACACGGCAGTCTGCTGGGCTCACGCGTACCTTTAGGAACAATTAACGATGAAGAAAAGTTTTTGACTTTCGTAAACAAACAGCATGCTCTCAACCCACAAATCGATATGGCGTTTTTTTCCGTCATTCCAAGATTGCTGGTCAGCGATCAGCTTATACCGGACAGCTGGTATCAATGGCATCTGATGCGTTATGCAACATTAAAGGATATGGCAGAAACATTCGGCGATCCTTACTTTACCAGGCAGCTGCTGGCGATCGATGCACGCATACCGGATGATATTAAAACGAAGTACAGCAGTCTGTATGCCGATAACGACAGTTTTAACAAAAAACTGGTCCAGCTGGCACGCGCAGACGGTCTGACTTTGGCTATAGGGCAGGACGACGCCCAGCCATTCGGGCTTCCTAATCGTAATGCTAATCATGCGCTGGCATATATGAAACATGCAGATTTAGGTTCCAGCGGGCTTATTACAAGTGGAGCTGATGAAATATCAGTTTTACTGCTGACCAGATATTATAATAAACTGTATAATTACAAACCGCGCATTTTTGTAGAGTATTCCTCGCCTAAAGTCGCAGCTAAAATCATGCCCTATATGCCCTGTTCTGTTGACGCAAGCATCCGGGACAAAATAAATTTTATCGGCGGTCAGCTTACAGATGATGCTGCTGTCGCCGACTTTATTTTATTCGTACACTGCGGCGACGATGACAATCAGCCTAATAAAGCTATGCTGCAAAAACTTAAAACCCTGCTTATATCAGACCGCCACATTGCGCTGGTTGATCTTACGGCCAACTATACTGAAAACGAACTTTTAATACCTAAGCTTTTGGAGGCTAAAGTACCGCTCAGCAGGCTGGCAGCTTTTTCAGGCTGGAATACTTTAAGTAATTCACTGGGAACCGCGCTTAGTCAAGCAACATTATTTACCGGCCAGCTGCACCGATTACCGCAATCAGAACATCCGTCACTGTATGCCCAAAATCTGAACTTCACAGTTGAACGTTTACTTGATGATTATGCCTATCAGAAATTAATGCATGCACAGTTAACTACATTACTGAAACTGAAAGGCTATAAGCCAACTGATTTGGGAGAAAACAAGTTTTTTGCAGAAACGCTTATTCGTGGCTTTTTACAGCGGCAAAAGATTCAGCTTCTATATGGAGACCTTGGCCGTACACCTTTTTATCGCAATAACGACAGCAATTATTATTTAACGGGTATCGACATCAATGTAAACCTGCCCTGGACACGTATTTTCGAAATCAATCTTGATACAAACTGCAGCTTTGGGGAAAACCACAGGCAGTGAAACAGCTTGCCAACATTTAGTAAATAAATAAAAGCAGAATGTCGGCTTTTTTCTTTGACAAGAGCATGATATCATAATTGATAAACAAGAAGTCACCATTAATAGCTACAACAATATAGCTTAACTTTTGAAATAAAGAAGGGTTTATTTTATGATTTCTCTTTCAAGACTGATCATTTATGTTTTTATATTATGGTTTTGCTATATGGCGTATCTGGTAAAATTCAGATAGCTATTTGAAAAGAAACACTATGGGAATTTTTTTTCACTGCTCCAGCAAAAATCACTTTAAATAATTCCTTTAAAACAAAATAAAAAAGCCGCAGATACGCTCTGCGGCTAACTTTTTAAGTGGTCGG
>OGLI01000592.1_pt1 | contig 30247 bp, 26 predicted proteins | sample 1572661 | NCBI WGS metagenome assembly OGLI01 (sample SAMEA2581901, study PRJEB24529) | metagenome | biome: Human gut stool | place: China | collected 2011 | reverse complement strand
CGTAATGGGGCTTGTTTTCTTGATATTTTTTATCATAGGAATGAAGTCATTTATGGAGCTAAAGGACATTTCAAAAAAAATTGACCGGAATAATTCCCTCGAAGAGGAAATCATGGAATACGTGACCGTCACTCATAGGGACGAGCTTATGACTTTAGCGTCATCGGGTGAAAAAGGAGATGCCTGCTCAGGTGATTTATACTACAAAAGAGCTGAGCTTATCACATCAGTCATTACTGAAAAATACAGCCTGCTTGAGGAAAGCTTCCTCGATCATATGGTTGAAGAAATTTATTCTAAAATTTATAGTGATATTGTCGAAGAATAGTGCTATAATAATAACAATTTATTTTTTATGAGGTGAACAAAATGAAAGAACTGCAAGATCGAATTCTCAAGGATGGCCAGGTAATTGGCACAAACATCTTAAAGGTCAACAAATTTATCAACCATCAGGTAGATCCGGTGCTTATGGAGCACATCGGTGAGGATTTCGCAAATCACTTTGCCGATAAGGGAATTACAAAGGTTGTCACAATAGAGAGCTCAGGAATTGCTCCTGCACTTATGGCAGCAGCCAAGATGAATGTACCGCTTGTTATTTTAAAGAAGCAGCCTTCAAAGACATTACATAATGATTTATATCAGACACAGGTTACTTCATTTACAACAGAGAAGAGCTATGAGCTTACACTCTCACGCGATGTTATCTCAGAGGATGACAATATTCTTTTGATTGATGATTTCATGGCTGATGGAGAGGCTGCTACAGGTGCCATCAGACTTCTTCGCATGGCTCACGCTACAGTTGCCGGTATAGGAATCCTTATTGAGAAGTCATTCCAGCCTGGTAGAAGAAAGATCAACGAGCAGGGCTATGAGGTTTACTCACTTGCACGTATCAAGTACATGGATGAGTATCAGATAGATTTTATTGAAGAAAATTAAAATAAGATTTAATATTTAAAATCAATACATATTATACGCAAAATCCACTACCCTATTTACAGATTTATGAGTCTGTCAATGAGTAGTGGATTTTTATTATTGTTAAAGTATATGTTTTATGCTAAACTGCCGGATTATGCTCCGAAATCGAAAAGTGAAAGCTGGTTTGACTCCGGCAGTGAACCAAGCAGTCCCAAATCTGACATGAGGTCTACGGCTGTTCGCGATACATGAGTTCTCTCCCTGAAATCATCCTTTGAGAGGAATGGTCCGTCCTTTGCCGCTTCCGAAATATAAATAGCGGCATTGTCGCCCAGTCCGTCAATGCTGTTTATGGCGGGCATGAGCTTACCATCAATTATCTGGAAACGGTTAGGGTGAGCCCTGTATATATCAAGAGGCATGAAATCAAAGCCTCTGGCATACATCTCCTGTACGATACGCATGTCCTTAAATACATCCTGCTCCTTGTTTGACAGCGTGTCTTTTCTTTTCTTATAGTCCTTCATGTAGTTTTCGAGTCGGTCCTTTCCCTGACACATAAGCTCATATGAAAAGCCTGTGGCACGGATTGAAAAGTATGCTGCGTAGTATGCAAGCGGATAGAAAACCTTACAGTAGGCGATTCTCCATGCCATCATAACGTATGCCGCAGCATGGGCCTTAGGGAACATGTACTTGATTTTCTCGCATGACCAGATATACCAGTCAGGCACACCGTGTGCCTTCATATCCGCCTTCCACTGTGGCCACTGAGGGCATTTACCCTTGGCAATAATGCCCTTTCGCACCTTCTCCATGATGTTGAAGGCTTCCTCAGATTCAAGTCCCATGGAAATCAGATATGTCATAATATCATCTCTGGTACAGATACAGGTTGAAATGGTAGCTGTGCCTTCCTCGATAAGAGTCTGTGCATTGCCTAGCCATACGTCGGTACCGTGTGATAATCCGGCGATACGGATGAGGTCAGAAAACTCCTTTGGCTTTGTATCAAGGAGCATGCCCATGGCAAAATCGGTACCAAACTCCGGTATACCTAAAGCTCCAAGCGGACATCCATCGATATCCTCAGGCTCTATGCCCAAAGCGGAGGTGTTCTGAAACAGTGACATGACAGCCTTGTCGTCAAGCGGAATCTTTGTTGGGTCAACACCTGTCAGATCCTGCAGCATACGAATCATGGTAGGATCATCGTGTCCAAGTATATCGAGCTTTAACAGGTTGTGGTCGATTGAATGATAGTCAAAATGCGTTGTCGTGATGTCAACGGTCATATCATTCGCAGGATGCTGTACAGGAGTAAAGGTATTAATCTCCTCACCCATCGGCAGCACGACTATACCACCCGGATGCTGTCCCGTAGTACGTCGAACACCAACGCAGCCCTGCACTATCCTGTCTATCTCGCAGTTTCGCTTTCTGACACCGCGCTCCTCATAATAGTTTTTAATGTATCCAAATGCGGTCTTGTCAGCAAGTGTGCCTATGGTTCCGGCTTTAAAGGTCTGCCCCTCTCCGAAAATAACCTCGGTATATTTGTGTGCCTTTGACTGGTACTCACCGGAGAAGTTCAGATCGATATCCGGCTCCTTGTTTCCCTTGAAACCGAGGAAGGTCTCAAACGGAATATCAAAGCCCTCCTTGCTTAAAGGTCTGCCGCACTTTGGACAGAGCTTATCCGGCATATCACAGCCACCACGGCCTGAAAATGCCTGTACCTCTGGTGAATCAAAATCACTGTATTTGCAGTGTGTACACAAATAGTGAGCATGCAGCGGATTAACCTCTGTGATACCTGACATGGTTGCGACAAACGAGCTTCCTACGGAGCCTCGCGAGCCAACCAGATAGCCGTCCTCATTTGATTTCCACACAAGCTTCTGTGCGATGATGTACATTACGGCATAGCCGTTTGAAATAATAGAGTTAAGCTCTCTGTCAAGACGCTCCTTAACTATCGGCGGCAGCGGATCACCGTACATCCTGTTTGCCTTGTTATAGCAGATTTCACGAAGCATGCCGTCAGAGTTTTCGATAACCGGCGGACATTTATCAGGTCTGACCGGTGAGATACGCTCACACATATCTGCTATCTTATTGGTATTGGTGATGACTACCTCCTCAGCCTTTTTGCTTCCGAGATATTCAAACTCCTTTAGCATTTCCTCTGTGGTCCTTAAATAAAGCGGAGCCTGCTCATCTGCATCCTTAAAGCCCTTACCGGCCATGATAATACGACGGTATACCTCGTCCTCGGGATTTAAGAAATGTACGTCACAGGTTGCAACAACCAGCTTTCCAAATTCCTCTCCAAGCTTTACGATTCGCTTATTTATATCGATAAGGTCGTCGTTTGAAGCAATATCGGAATCCTCGTCACGTATCATAAATGCGTTGTTGCCAAGAGGCTGTATCTCCAGATAATCATAGAAATTCACAAGTCTTGTGATTTCCTCCTGTGGTCTTCCGTTTAAAATGGCCCTGTAAAGCTCTCCTGCCTCACAGGCTGAGCCTATTAAAAGCCCATCACGATACTTGTTAAACTCTGATTTTGGTATTCTCGGTCTCTTATTATAATACTTGATGTGTGACAGCGAAATAAGCCGGTAGAGATTGGTACGCCCCTGGTCACAGGTTGCAAGAATGATGGCATGGTATGTAGGCATCTTCCTTATCATCTCAACAGATGATTTTGCCAGGGCATTTACCTCATCTAAGCTTGATATGCCCCTGTCCTTTAGCTTTTCTATGAATTTGACAAATATCTCTGCGGTACATGCGGCATCATCCACCGCTCTGTGATGATGGTCAAGCGAGATGTTTAGAGCCTTGGCCACTGTATCCAGCTTAAATCTGTTTAGCTGTGGCAGAAGCACTCTCGCAAGAGCCACCGTGTCCACAATTGTAGGATTACACTCCATGCCAAGCAGTGCGCAGTTTCGTTTTATAAAGCTCATATCAAAGTCAGCGTTGTGAGCGACCATGGTGCAGTCCTTGCAAAACTCCATAAACTGTGGCAGTATGACATCCACTGTTGGCGATGTGATAACCATGTCGTCCCTTATCGAGGTGAGCTCCTCAATCCTGAACGGAATAGGTACCTCGGGGTTTATAAATGTGGAATAGCGGTCTACAATCTCGCCACCGATGACCTTCACCGCACCTATTTCTATGATTTTATTCTTTTCCGGAGAAAAGCCTGTTGTCTCTATATCAAATACCACGTACTTGTCATCCAGCGACTGACCGGCTGCATTCTCCACAATATCCTTTGTATCATCGACCAGATATGCTTCTACACCGTAAATGACCTTAAATTTATCATCCACAGTATGGTTAGCATCAGGGAATGCCTGCACATCACCGTGGTCCGTAATAGCAATGGCCTTGTGTCCCCAGCGCATTGCACATTTCACAATATCCTTTACGTCAGACACGCCATCCATGTCACTCATCTTGGTGTGACAGTGAAGCTCAACACGTTTTTCAGCAGCAGTACCCTCCCTCTTTGAGGTAAAATCAGGTATCTTTTTAAGTCCGACTATTGAGCTTATTGATAAATCACTGTCATATTTATCTACAGTTACAACTCCCTTTGCCTTAACAAAGTTGCCGGGAGCAATATATGCAAGAATATCTGCTACGTCGTCATTTCTGGCGAAGAGCTTGAGCATGATGGTGTCTGTGAAATCAGTGACCGCAAACATAATGATGGTCTTTTCGTTTCTGATTTCGCGGGATTCAACCGTAAGAATCTTGCCCTTTATTGTAACCTCACCGATAGGACCGTCAATCTTTTCAATAGCCATCTCCTCATCATCAAAGCTTCTTCCGTACACGATATCAGGGTCATTGTCATATTTGCGCCTGAAATCTCCTTTGCGCTCGAACTTTTTCTCGAACTTCTTTTCAAACTTCTTCTCAGGCTTTTTATCAGCACCTGTCTTCGCTTCATTCTTCTTATCTGAGGCTTTAGGAGAATCTGATGTGCCACTCTTTTTTGTATCAGATGTATTTTCACTGCCTCCTACAAACATTGCACCGTCATCAACAGCCACTTTAGAATCTTCATCACCGTCATCTTTTGCCATGGCAAATTTAGTGCGGGCGACAATATTTTGCACCTCCTGCTCAATCTGCTTGTCAGCATTCTGACGGTATTTGCTGATTTTTGGTTTTTCGTACTGCAGATTAACGATAAAATCCATCCCACAGCGCTCGCAGAACACCTTCTCAAGAAATTCTATGACCGTATTGCCTCTGGTCTTTGCGATTATTGTCTCCTCAAGTGTGACTGTGACATGTGTATCGTCGGTAAAGCTCCACTTTGAGGTGCGCAGCAGATTGTATAAAAGTACACTGTGACTGTTTATTTCGTCAAGAATACTGTCAAAATAGACATCAAAAAGAGTCTTCGGTGTGTACTGCGAAGACAACTCGTAAGACTCTATAATTTTTACTGTGATATCTTTACTTTTAAATATCTGTTTTTTTATGCTTTCCTCCAGCTTCCAGATATTTTTTTTGAAAATAAGGCGTTTTGCTTTTACATATATTTTGTAAAAATCTCTTGCATGGTTTACGGAAATTCTGGTGACATCAGCATTCTCCAGCAGATTCTCCATATCCTTGTCCAGCTTAAGTGTAGGGAAAACTTCCTTAAATGTCTTTGTCAAAATTATTCACCCCAATGGTCAAGCTCATATTTTAATGCACCCAACAGCTCGCTCTCAGGCACCTTTTTAAATACCTCACCGTGCTTTATGATAAGACCCTCGCCGATTCCTCCGGCCACGCCAAGATCTGCTTCCTTTGCTTCACCCGGTCCGTTTACCACACAACCCATGACAGCAACCTTTATGTCAAGGTCATATCCTGAAACCATTGTCTCCACCTGATTTGCAAGCCCGATAAGATCTATCTGTGTGCGACCGCAGGTAGGACATGAAACAACCTCTATGCCGCCCTTTCTAAGCCCCAGAGTTCTTAAAATGAGCTTGGCAGACTTGATTTCCTCGAGAGGACTTCCTGTGAGAGACACACGTATTGTATCACCTATGCCCTGGTTTAGTATCAGTCCAAGTCCGATAGCAGACTTTATATTGCCGCTTATTATTGTGCCTGCCTCTGTGATACCCACATGGAGCGGATGAGTAGTCTTATCTGAAATAAGCTCATGTGCTTTAACACACATCATGACATCTGATGATTTGATGCTTATGACAAGATTGTCATAGCCCATATCCTCTATGAGCTTTACCTTGTCAAGAGCACTCTCCACAAGTCCCTCTGCTGTCACACCATGATATTTCTCTACCAGATCTTTTTCAAGAGAGCCACTGTTTACACCGACGCGGATAGGGATATTTCTCTCCTTTGCTACATCCACGACAGCCTTTACCCTTTCAGCGCTTCCTATATTGCCGGGATTGATTCGGATTTTGTCGGCTCCGTTTTCAATCGCAGCTATTGCAAGCTTGTAATCAAAGTGTATATCCGCAACAAGCGGTATACTGATTTGTTTCTTAATATCCTTAAGTGCCTTTGCAGCCTCCATCGTAGGCACAGCACACCGGATTATATCACAGCCTAGGTCTGTCAGCGCGTTTATCTGCGCAACTGTGTCAGCTACATTCTCAGTCTTTGTATTTGTCATTGACTGTATGAGAATCGGATTACCTCCACCGATTACTTTATTTCCGATTTTTACTATTTTTGTCTCCATGTGTATATCTCCAATCTGTTATAAAATCAGACTATTAGTTTTCTGATATCATTGAACATGACAACAACCATCAGAAGAAGTAAAAGCACTATGCCAACGAGATGCACATAGCCCTCCTTCTCAGGGTCTACTCTTTTTCTTCTTATGGCTTCAACTATCAAAAATACAAGTCTGCCACCATCAAGTGCCGGCAGCGGCAGCAGGTTCATCACACCGAGGTTTGCAGAAATCAGCACGCCCCAGTTTAGCATATTTAATATGCCAAGCCATACTCCGGACATAGAAACTGCCTGCTCATAGGTATCTCAAATGTTCTTTACAATGCCTACGGGTCCGCTTAAGTTATTTACAGATGCAGCCCCGGTACAGAGCATTTTAAGCCCCTCTATTGTCGTATAGATGTTGTATTTCACCTCATAGCAGCTATAAAGCAGTGCCTTTCCAAAGCCGGGCTTTGTACGCTCTCCCGACACGTTAAAGCCGTACAGATACCTCTTTGTTGTCTCGTCATATTTAGGCTTCAATGTAGTGGTGTGCCTTTTGCCATCCCTAAGGTAGGTCACATCAACTGTTTCACCTTCATGAAGCATCGAGTAGAGGCTTATCTCACGGTAAAAGTGTATATTCGTATTGTTCAGCTTTACAATCTCATCACCGGCCTTGATACCGGCCTCCTCAGCCGCATAACCCTCAATAACACCGGCAAGCTTTGGACTGTCATAGCCTACAGAGCAGATGATAATGAGAGCAAAAATAAATGCCATGATAAAATTAAAAAACGGTCCCGCGAAAACAACGCTTATGCGCGCCCACACGGATTTGTTGTTGAATGCCCTGTCATCACCTGAGCTTTCATCCTCGCCCTCCATGATACAGGCTCCACCAAACGGAAGCAGCTTTATGGAGTATTTGGTCTCTCCACGCTGTACTCCAAAAAGAGTCGGTCCAAGTCCCAGACAAAATTCATTGACCTTTATGCCATTTGCTTTAGCAAGCCAGAAATGTCCGAGCTCGTGAAAAATTACTATGATGCTGAATAATATGATTGCAATAATAATACTAATAATGTTCAAAATTACCACCTTTTACTGATATAGTCATATGCGCACTGCTCTGTATCAAGTATCTCATCCACTGAAGGATTTTCAATAAATGATGCATTTTCCATACATGCCTCGATTATATCGATTATTTCCAGATATTTAATCTTTTTATTCAAAAACAGTGCCACTGCTCTCTCGTTTGCAGCATTGAAGGACGTAGGAATATTGCCTCCTGCCCTTGCAGCCTTCATGGCGAGAGCAAGCCCTTTAAAGGTATCAAGATCCGGTGCCTCAAAGGTCAGATCCTTAAGCTTAAAGAGATCAAGCCTGTCACCGGAAAGCGCAGGTCTGCTTGGATAATACAGTGCATACTGTATAGGTATACGCATATCAGGAGTACCAAGCTGTGCTATAACTGCTCCATCCGCATACTCAACAGCCGAGTGAATTACACTCTGAGGATGCACTACAACCTGAATCTGCGACAAATCGACATCAAAAAGCCATTTTGCTTCAATCACCTCAAGCCCTTTATTGACCATGGTTGATGAATCAATAGTGATTTTCTGACCCATTGACCAGTTAGGATGCTTTAGTGCGTCCTCCACCCTTATACCTTCAAGCTCAGAGAGCTTTCTGCCTCTGAACGGACCTCCGGATGCTGTCAGAAGAATCTTTTTAATCGGATTCATAGAATTTCCCTGCAGTGACTGGAAGATGGCACTGTGCTCACTGTCCACCGGAAGAATGGACACACCATACTCCTTCGCAAGCGGGATAATGATATGGCCCGCTGTAACGAGAGTCTCCTTATTTGCAAGTGCAATGGTCTTTTTTGCCTTGATGGCGGCAATTGTAGGGCGGATGCCAAGCATACCGACAATTGCGGTTACAACTATGTCACATGGCTCAATGGTGGCACATTTAATTAAACCGTCCATGCCATAACCAATCTCGATGTCTGTATCCGCAAGGCTTGTGCGAAGCTTTTTGGCATCGTTTTCATCACTTACACTGACAAACTGTGGCTTAAATTCCCTTGCCTGTTTCTCTATAAGGGAGAGATTTCTGCCACAGGAAAGTGCCACAACCTGCATATCGCCATGCTCTCTTATCACATCAAGTGTTTGTGTTCCGATAGAGCCGGTTGAACCAAGTATTGATATTTTTTTCATGATAATTCCTCGATTTATATTTTCTCAGTGGTTCTGAATAGTTACCTTAGCTTTTTGTTTTCAATGGTTCTTAAATGTTACTTTTTAACTTAAAAAGAAGCTAGCCAGATAATAAATGATTGGTGCTGTGATAATCATGCTGTCAAAGCGGTCTAAAATACCACCATGTCCGGGTATCAGATGTCCGTAATCCTTGATATCATAATTACGCTTTATGGCTGATGCACACAAATCTCCAACCATTGAAATAAGGCCTGCAACAGCAGCTATAACAGCAAGTATAGCAATCTCTGTGCCGTCTATATTCATATGATTTCTGAATATAAAGCAGTATAAAGCTGTAAGAAGCGCACTGCCGAGCACACCACCTACTGCACCCTCTATAGACTTCTTTGGTGAAAGCTTTGGTGCCATTTTGTGCTTTCCAATCAGCACTCCGACGCAGTAGGCACATGTATCACAGCCCCAAGAGCATAAAAATACCAAGAAGGCAAGGTAAAGTCCGTTGTTGAGTGTACGTATCTGATAGACATATGAAAGCATTGTTCCCACATAAAACATACCAAAAAAGGCTGCCATGAGCTGCTTTGCATCATATTTCGGGTATGAAAGCACATACACGAACATCAGTACGATAAGAAAGCCCATGAAAAGCATCATTACATCAGGTATGAAGCTCCACCTTAAGTTGATGTAAAACAAAATCAAAGCAATATACGGAACAACCGATAAGAGCGATTTTTCAAATTTAAACACCCTGAAAAGCTCAAACATACCTATACACGAAATCAGAAGTGTTGAAAAAAGAAGCACCTCGTTTCCTGTTACTATAAGAAATATAGCGGCAATTACAAGAACTATACCACTAAGCAGTCTTGTCTTAAACATTATTTATCCTCCGTGTCGTTCGTTTCTTTTAATCCACCAAAGCGACGGTCTCTTTTATTATATGCATCTATAGCCTTTTTGAGTTCATTTTTATCAAATGCAGGCCACGGAACATCTGTAAAATAAAACTCAGCGTATGCAAGCTGCCAGAGCAGGTAGTTTGACAGGCGCTGCTCACCACTTGTGCGGATGAGTAAATCAGGATCCGGAAGCTCTCTTGTGTCAAGATATGATGAGAATGTATCTGCATCTATATCGTCAGCTGAAAGCTTTCCGGCATCATGGTCAGCTATCATATGCTTTACAGCACGTATCATCTCATCTCGGCTTCCGTAATTAATTGCAATTGTCAGGTTAAGACCCGTATTTACTGATGAAACTTCTTCAAGGTTTCTTATTTTCTCCTGAAAATTCTCTGAAAGTCTGCTTATCTCACCAATTACGCGCACACGCATATTGTTTTTATTGGCAGTCTTTATACAGTTTTTAAGATAGCTTTCAAGAAGCTTCATTAGTGCAGCAACCTCAGACTCAGGGCGGTTCCAGTTTTCAGTGGAAAAGGCATAAAGTGTCAGATATTTAACGCCGAGGTCGTTTGCAGCCTTACATATATTCTCAACATTTTTGGCTCCTACTGTATGACCGTAGTTTCTTGGCATACCCTTACTTTTGGCCCAGCGGCCGTTTCCGTCCAGAATGATTGCTATATGTTCCGGAGTACTCATATTTTATTTCCTTTCATTTATGCATATTATATATTTACAATCATGACGCATCATTTATTTGCTGGTCACACAGTTAAGTGTGAACAGTAAAACCGGGAATAAGCAAATAAGGGACACGAATAACATGTCCCTTGTTTGTATACGTGATATAAATACTATACAGTAAGTATCTCTTTACATTTTGCATCAACCGCAGCGTCAACCTTTGCGACAAACTTGTCGGTAAGCTTTTGAGCGTCATCCTCGAGGCCTTTAATCTCGTCCTCTGAAATGCCTTCCTCTTTGCCGGTCTTCTTAATGCTGTCGATTGCATCCCTTCTGATATTGCGGACAGCAACCTTAGCTTCCTCGCCCTTTTTCTTGATGTCCTTTGCAAGATCTTTACGTCTCTCCTCTGTGAGCTCAGGGAAAACAAGTCTGATAAGCTTTCCGTCGTTTGTAGGATTAATTCCGATGTCAGAGCAGTTTATTGCTTTCTCAATCTCCTTAACCATAGAAGCCTCCCATGGCTGAATCTGAATCATTCTAGGCTCTGGAACACTTACATTGGCTACACTCTGAATTGGTGAAGGTGTGCCGTAATAATCTACACGAAGCTTGTCAAGAATATGTGGATTGGCTCTTCCTGCACGGATGCCTGCATACTCTTCCTCGAGATTATTTAATGTTTTTTCCATTTTATCCTGGAAAGGGGTTAATCTTGAATCCATATTATCCTCCTGATATGCATTATATGCAATTTACTATACAGTAACCTTTGTACCGTTAAATTTGCCTGTAAGAGCATTTACAATGCTGTTTTCCTCATTGAGTCCGAATACATACATAGGCATCTTGTTCTCAAGGCACATGATAGACGCTGTGAGGTCAACTACTGCGAGCTTCTTCTCAACAACCTCTTCGATTGAAAGCTCATCATACTTCTTTGCAGCAGGATTGGTCTTTGGATCACTGTCATATACTCCGTCAATTGCTTTGGCAAGGTAAATACCATCTGCCTCAATCTCAATTGCACGAAGCACTGTGGCTGTATCTGTTGAGAAATAAGGATGGCCTGTACCACCAGCAAAGAAAACTACCATATCATGTGCAAAATACTTGTTTGCTCTGTCCTTAGAGAAAAGCTTTGTCATATTGCCACATTCAAACGGAGTGAGAACCGCTGTCTTCATTCCAACATATCTAAAAATCTCTGATACATAAATGCAGTTCATAACTGTAGCAAGCATACCAATCTGGTCAGCCTTTGTGCGGTCGATGGTCTCACTCGTTCTGCCTCTCCAGAAGTTTCCACCACCGATAACAATACCTACCTGTGTACCATTATCAACAATCTGTTTAACCTGTTTTGCAACCTCAATGACTGTAGCCTCATCAAAGCCGTGGTGCTTATCACCTGCAAGTGCTTCACCACTTAATTTTAGTAATATTCTACTCATATTTATTTACCCTCGAAAAGTCCCTGAACATCGATATCAGCGTATGTCTGAGAACAGAAGCCCTCGATAACGGCACCGTTGTTAATCTGTACTGAACGTGACTTGATATTACCCATGATAACTGCAGAAGTATCTACTACAACAGGTCCCTGAACATCTATATCGCCCTTTACAGCTCCTGCGATAACTGCTGAAGATGCTGAGATATTGCCGATGATAACAGATCCTGCACCTATCTTTACAGTTCCTGTTGAAACAATTTCACCCTCAACCTTAGCTACATCAGCGAAAAACTCTGATGAATTTGTGTTGCCGTTGACTGTTCCTGTAACAACAATCTTGCCGTTACACATTACATTTCCGTTGATGGTTCCCTGAATATCAAATGATCCTGATGACTGTAAATCTCCTGTGAGTACAGTACTTGCTGTGATGACTGATGTTTCGTCCTGTACATCTCCTGATAAAACGTTATTGTTTACTGGCTGTGTATTTACTGGCTGTGGTATATCATTCATTTGTGGTATCTGCTCCTCTTTTTGTGTATTGATTGTATGCTCTGCAAAATTTTCACTTGGAGTTGGTCTTGGTACAGTTGTCTCCTGTGGCTGCTCCTCGACATGCTCAAGTAATCCGTCGAGCTTTGAAAGCTCTGATGCAACGTCAACATTCTCTCCTATAGTATCAACTACAAGATTGTCAGCTGTCTGAGCCTTTGGCTCTACTTCTTTCTCAGGTACATCTCCGGGTACAAGCTCGTTTACAGCCTGAGAAAAATCATCCTTAAATTCTTTGAATAATCCCATGAATATTTCCTCCATTTATTATCTTATCCAACAGTATCTGATTTGATATATTGAACTTTATATGTATTATTATCAATCGGCAATATTTCGGCACCCTGCGCTTTTATGCTTTCAACAAGCGGCTCAATAGCCTCTGCCGTGGTTGATCTGTTTGAATCATCATGTAATAATACAACTGAATTGTCATATTTGGCAATACCTGAGGTGACATTATTGACAATATCATCGACACTGCAATTGTCTGCCGTATCACCGGAATTGACATTCCAGTCAAAGTATGTGATATGCTTTGAATTGAGTATCTTTACAAGTTCAACCATGTCCACATTACTAATCTGGTTCATGCTGCCACCGGGAAAACGATAAATATCCGGTGCTATTCCAGTCAGATTGGTGATATAATCGGAAATCTGTGTCAGGTCATCGGTAAATGCCTCTGTTGATTCATAAATTTTACTGTATGAATTACTGTAGGAAGCCATCGCAATAGTGTGTCCGTCCTGCACTATGCGCTTATAAACATCATCATATTTACCGGAGGTATCTGCTGTGACAAAGAAGGTAGCCTTGACGCCACAGCTGGCAAGGGCATCTAAAATGGCACCGGTGTTATCACCGGGAATACAATCAAAGGTAAGATACACCTTTCTTGTATCCCCATCATGATACACATTGTCTTTTGACTCAAGCTGTTTCACGACAGCCTGAGTTTTTACGCCAGAGCTTTCATCATCAGAAGCGGTGTCACCATCATCAGACTCAGTACCGGTAACTGTGCTTGATATAGCTGTATTTAACTGAAGCTCAAGCTTGTATATTCTCGAATTCAGTTTGACAACCATGATGCCCAGTACAACTATGGCAAGGATAGATATTGCCATCCATATTGCTATAGTCATAATAATACTTGTCTTAATCCGGCTCACACGTTTGCGACGCTCCTGCTGCTGTCTGGCTAATTCATTATCCTTTGAGTCCATATGCGTCCCCCGTTATGATTGGTTTTGTTTCCTCTTACTATTTTACCATATTTTTATATCTTGTAAAGATAAAAAAATTCCGCAAAAGTTTAAAAGTTAAACTTTTGCGGAACAGCATTCGTTTAATCAGTATAAAGATACAGTTTAGACTCCAGCCATCTGGGCAGCAACCTCAGCAGCGAAATCTTCCTGCTTCTTCTCCATACCCTCACCAACCTCGAAACGAACCATCTCGGTGATTGTAAGATCTTTAGAAACAGACTCAAGATATTTTGCAACTGACTGCTTTCCATCCTCTGCCTTAACATATGTCTGGTCAAGAAGACAAATCTCTTTTAACTGCTTAGATACACGACCCTCAACAAGTCCGTTGAACATCTTCTCAGCCACGATAGACTCCTTGTCTGCCATTGCAAGCTCACCAAGCTTTGCCTTAGCAGCATCTGATAAGAAGTTCCATACATAGTTCATGTTGTTCTTGTGCTCGTTGAAGTTGTTGATATCATCATCGCTCCAAAGCTTCTCGTTAATAGCCTTGTCAATTAACTTATTAAGAATAGGCTTTGGAAGTGTTGTAGCATCATTTAATGCACTGTCAACAGTGATCTCTCTAAGCTTTGCAAGCTCTTCATCAGAGATATCGTTTCTGCTGATGTACTGTGGGTTCATAGCTGCAACCTGCATAGCAATATTTGTGATTGCTTCTTTAGCTGCATCATCTGCTGCACCATTTGCTGCAATGATAACACCGATTCTTCCACCACCATGGATATAAGAAGTAACAACATCACCTGTAACCTTTGCAAATCTACGAACAGATAACTTCTCTCCGATTGTAGCTGTCTTCTCTACAAGAAGGTCGCTAAGTCCGTTTGTAGCAAGAAGAGCGTCGATATCCTCTCCGTTTGCACCACCATTTAAGCCAGAAGCAAGTGCTGTATCTGCTACAGTCTGAACGAACTCCTGGAATGTCTCGTTCTTTGCAACGAAATCTGTCTCAGAGTTAACCTCTGCTACAACTGCAACGTTTCCGTTTACAGCAACACGTGCGATTCCCTCAGCGGCAATTCTGCTCTGCTTCTTTTCCATCTTAGCTGCACCGCTTTTTCTTAATACCTCAACAGCGGCATCCATATCACCGTTTGTCTCAGTTAAAGCCTTTTTGCAGTCCATCATACCTGCGCCTGTCATTTCACGCAGCTCTTTTACCATACCTGCTGTAATAGCCATTTGATTATCCTCCGATATTAATCTGTTTTATTCCTCAACTGTCTCGTCAGAAGCTTCCTCAGCAGTAACCTCTTCCTCAGCTCCCTGCTTTGCCTCGATAACAGCGTCTGCCATCTTAGATACGATTAATTTGACAGCTCTGATAGCATCATCGTTTCCTGGGATAACATAATCTAATTCGTCAGGATCACAGTTTGTATCAGCAATACCTATAAGAGTGATTCCAAGTGCCTGAGCCTCTTTGATACAGATACGCTCCTTCTTAGGATCTACTACAAATATTGCATCAGGAATTCTCTTCATATCCTTGATTCCACCAAGGTTCTTCTCGAGCTTCTCCCACTCCTTCTTGAGTGCGATAACTTCCTTCTTAGGAAGAACATCGAATGTGCCATCCTCTGACATTGTCTCGATAGCTTTAAGTCTTGCAATACGGCTCTCGATTGTGCGGAAGTTTGTAAGCATTCCACCTAACCATCTCTCGTTTACATAGTACATACCGCAACGCTCTGCCTCAGTCTTGATTGCATCCTGAGCCTGCTTCTTTGTACCTACGAAAAGGATTGTACCACCCTGAGCAGCGATATCAGATACGGCATCGTATGCCTCATCAACCTTTCCTACAGACTTCTGTAAGTCGATGATGTAGATACCATTACGCTCTGTGTAGATGTAAGGAGCCATTTTAGGGTTCCATCTTCTTGTCTGATGTCCAAAATGAACACCTGCCTCGAGTAACTGTTTCATTGAAATTACGCTCATTTTATTTACCTCCGTTTGGTTATTAATCTTCCGTGTGTTTCCAATTAGATCAGCCACCGGTAAGCGTTATCCGGCACCGGCGATCATCCGCACACGTGCTTTATAGTATTTAAGCCTTTGGAATTATAACATACCAAAGGCTTATATGCAAGCAAAAAATTTATTTCTGTGTCAGAATAGTGATTATATCATCATACGATGCTCCCTGTGGGATAACGTGCTCACCATCTGCTATAAAATGATCAGCACCCTTTTGTCCCATATATATACGAAATTGTTCAGCATCATCCACTAGATTGAGAGCTTTAAGCTTTTCTGCAATGGTGCGACATGTATCCTGACTTGTTACTGAAATTGTGTATGTTGTAACAGCATCCTGTGGCTCTACAGTCTCCTGCTTTGCATCCGCTGCCGGCTGTGTGTCTTCCTGCTGTGTATCTTCCTGTGCTGTTTGGCTGTCCTGCATCTGACTATCCTGTTCAGTTTCGGCTTTTTGGGAAGAAGCATCTGAGTTTGCAGCAGATGAGTCAGTCTTTTCACTATTATATTCGTCTGCGACTGTCCCGGAAATATTCTTTGCTTCAACCATACCGAGTGTTTTGGCTTTTTCTATTATTTCTGTATCAGACATGGACTGCTTATTGTCGTGAAAACCAATCATCATAATGATTACCGCAAAAATAATGCCTAGACCAAGTCCACGCAAATAGTATTTTAATCTCACTTTATTTGCCCTCTTTATATAAATCTATTATAAGCTTTACCTCGCCGGTACCAAGAGACAAAAGCTTTGCTATCTCTACATTGCTCTTGCCCGATTTATAAAGCTTAAGGATTTCATGTGTGTGATTTATTATATCAGCATTTGCGCTGCTGCCTGCGGGCGTACCCAAAGCAGCATCTGATGCCTTGACCGATACAGAGGCTGCTGTACCTGCTGTAGCTGTTGCACCTGCCTTTGACGCAGGGGCTGCTGAAGTAGGCTGTGTTTTAATGATACCTGAAATATCTATACCTGTCATCTGCTTCATGTCAGGCTTTGTATCCTGCTGCATTGTGCCAGACTTAGGTTCTGCCGGCTTTTGCACGGCTACAGACGGTTTTTCAGCCCTCTTTGCAGAGTCTGCAGAAAGCGGCTCGAAGGAGCTTCTGAGTCTTGATGATGCTTTATCTATATCGCCTGAAAGCCGTGTAAGCTCATCATGCTTGTCATTTAGCATACTGTATAAAAACATTATTTCATTATGTGCCTTGTTTATCGAATCAAGCACTGTATCAGAATATTCATTTATCGCCATTATTTTGGAATTTGCTTCCTTTTCAAGACTTCGCTTTGTCTCATCATGCTTTTGTGTTATTTCCTCGTCCAAGGCATCGCTTAAGTCCTTTTTGGCGGCAGTCACTTCTTTTTCAGTTATTATTTTTAGTTCCTCAGCACTCATATCGGCTATTTTATCTAAATCCTTATGTGAAAGCTTGTCATTTACCATAAAGCTTCCTATAAGGAAAACAACACCTATGATGATGAGAGTTATTTCTAATGTTGTCATATAAACCTCTGCCCTCTTATTCGTTTGTAAGTATATTCATATAAGGGCCCATGACCTTACGCATTTTAATCAGTCCCTTTGTGTGAAGCTGTGATACTCTTGATTCTGAAACCTCGAGGATATTGCTTATTTCTTTAAGGGTAAGATCCTCATAATAATATAATTCAATAACCCTGCGCTCCTTCTCGGTCAGATTGTCAAGCGACTTAACAAGCATTGTTTGCAGCTCTTCCTGTGTAACAATATCCTCCGGCTGTGCATAATGTGAATTATGTGCAGCATCCATGACAGGCTCAGGTCCTGACTCATCAAATTCATCGAGAGATACAACATTTGTTACTTTAAGCTGCGACTGCCAGCTGCAAAGCTCATCCTCTGAGATAGAAAGCTCCTTTGCAAGGTCTGCGTCATTTGCTGTTTTGCCGGTACGAAGTTCAATGTTCTTTATTGCCTCGTCTATTTTCCTTTGTCTTTGTCTGACTGTTCTTGGAATCCAGTCCATTTTCCTGATCTGATCAAGTATGGCTCCACGGATTCTAAGGCTTGCATATGTCTCAAACTTGACATTTTTTTCAAGATTAAACTTGTCTATGGCATCAATGAGGCCAAATATCCCATAGCTTACCAGGTCATCATACTCCACATTATGCCCAAGATACATGCTGAGGCGTCCTGCCACAAGCCTGACCAGCTGTGCATATTCTATTATGAGCTGTTCCCGTAGCTTGGGCGTGGGATTCTTTTGATATTCCTCCCACAGCTTTTCCTTTTCTATAGCTTTCATTATGCCCCCTGTTTAATCAGTATATTATTCTGCTGCTAGCTAATCTGCTTATCATCGTCATTATCATTATCAATGACTTCGGAATCATCAGTCTTTTCTTCGGCCGCTTCAGCTTTCTTTTGCCTGTCTTCCATTGCCTTAAATGCACAGCTTAGGATTACTTTAAGTATCGCTCCGATTATATAGAATACTACAAGCACAGTTAAAAGTCTTGTTGTAAAGCTCATCAGATCAACGCCCTGCCGCAGGGATATAATACTGCATACTAATCCGGCTAAAAGCATAACAAGAGATGGTAATAAATTATTCTTCATGTTAAATCACCTTTTGCTCTTTTCCGACTGCTTTGATGATATAGTCACCGGTTTCACAGTCAAGTATAACAGTTCTTCCGTAATTAAGACCGGTATCCTGTGCCTTCAGAGGAATTTTCAGCTCTGCAAGCACGTGCCTGGCCATATCGGTATTGCGATCGCCAACATTTCCGATTGTAGAATTGCCTGACATCTCAAACATCTTAGCTCCACCGGCAATCTTTGCAACCATTCGTCTGGGATTCGCGCCATTTTTTATCATTTGATTATAAAGTTCCCTAATTCCCGTATCGCCAAACTTGGCTATATTTGTGTTATTTCTGAGTTTGGTGCTGTCAGGCAGCATATAGTGTACAAGCCCACCGATTTTTGAAGCCGGATCATAAAGGGTAAGCCCTATGCATGAACCAAGCCCAAGTGTGGTCAGAGAATCAGGGGCTTTGGCAACCTTAAGGTCTGCCATTGATACTTTAATAGTACTTGCCATATGGATTCTCCTAAATACTAAAAACTAATTCCTAAAGCCGATAAAATATTATCATATGAATCCGGATCAGGCATAAGGATAAAGTATCCGTTCATCATTATATCATCACCAAACTCTGTCTCTATAAAAAGTGCATTGTCACCATATTGTCCAAACTGAATTGCCGGCACACTTAATATGGAAGCGGCCATATCTACAGCAATATACGGAATGGAAGGTAGTATTTTAAGATTTGTCATAGTTGAAAGCGCTGACAAATATGCGCCTGCTATTATGTTGCCAATCTCCTTCATGGCAGATAAATCCATCTCATCAAACGGCTCGTTATAGTCCTGTGGTCTGCCCATCAGCTTGTTTACCAGAAAGTGTGCTGCCGGAAGCTTCATGAGAAACATCATACTGCCGGAGATATCGTTGGTAACCTCAAGAAATATACCCACTATTGTCTCTTCCTCCGGACATATGGCATCTCCAAGCTTTGTCGCATCCATTAACAGAACTCTTGGAACTTCCATTTTCATGGTAGTGCCAAGCATGCCGGCAATCGCTGTCGTGGCATTGCCGGCACCTATATTTCCGATTTCCTTAAGGACATCCATATACATCGAATTGACATTATCTAAAGAAAATTCACTCATTGTATTCACCCTTTTATTTGTTAAAACTTATATAGTGAGGCTTTTATACCTCACTATACATTGCTGCAAATCAGTTAGCGTCTTTATCTGAGACTATTGAGCCTATTTCAAACAGAGAAATCAGTTCATCTCCGTTTTTACCTATACCGTTTATGAACAGCTCCTTGCCTGTAGATGAAGCATCTATATTAGGCTTATCTATTTCATCAACCACAAGTGTGACAACTTCACAAACTTCATCGACGATAAGACCTATCTCACCCTTTTCTTCAAGCTTTAGGATAATTATTCTGGTTGATGATGTATATACATCATCGTCCAGTCCCATTTTTATGCGGGCACTCATTACCGGAACGATATCACCACGCAGATTTATGATACCCTTAAAGTATTTCTGCGCCTTTGGCACTCTTGTAATCTTCTGCATTCTGACGATATTATCAACATAGCCAATATCAATTCCGAATTTTTCTTCGCCTATTTTGACTGAAATATATTGCTTTGTTTCTTTTTCCTGTATATCAAATTCATTTTCTGGCATGTACTTCCCCTCCATTACATAAGTGTATTTACATCAAGTATCAAAGCTACATCACCATCTCCAAGTATTGTCGCTCCGCTGATAAGCTTGTTGCCGTTTATGTATTTTCCTAAAGACTTGATTACAATCTCCTGCTGTCCAATGAGATTGTCAACCACAAGACCTGCCTGCTGATCTCCCTTTTGGACAATCACTACAGTAAGATGATCCGGCTCCTGCTCCTTTGGCTCAATGTCCAGCATCTTATCGAGGCGGATGATTGGAATAACACTTCCACGTAGGTGGATAACTTCCTTAGCCTGTACATATTTGATATCCTTTACAGGAATATCCTCTATATTTGAGATAGAGCCAAGCGCTATGGCATATATTTCATCACGGATCTCGACCATGAGAGCCTGAATGATTGCAAGAGTAAGAGGAAGACGTACAGTAAATGTAGTACCCTTACCAAGCTCGGTTGAAACCGATACATCACCACCCAGCTGTTCAATGCCGGATTTAACAACATCAAGACCAACTCCTCGTCCGGAGATATCGGTAATCTGTTTTGCCATTGAAAAGCTTGGCATAAAAAGGAAGTTGATGATATCCTTCTGAGATAGATTTTCAGCCTGTTCAGCTGTGACTATGCCACGCTCGATAGCTTTGTTCTTTACGGCTTCAGTATCGATTCCGTTTCCATCATCTCCGACCTTTATGACAACATTGTTGCCCTCCTGGTATGCATTTAAGAAAATAGTACCTACCTCTGGCTTTCCACGCTCAAGTCTGACCTCATTGCTTTCAAGTCCATGATCAGCACTATTTCTAAGCAGATGCTGCAGAGGATCTCCAATCTGATCCACAACTGTACGGTCCAGCTCGGTATCTTCACCGGTTATGACAAGACTCATCTTCTTATTCAGAGTACGAGACAGATCTCTTATCATTCTAGGATATTTCTGTGTAACACTTTCAATAGGAACCATTCGTACCTTCATGACAGACTCATGGAGATTGGTCGTAATTCTTTCCAGATATTCAATCTGTTCATGGAATGACTGGTTATTATTGTTTTCTCCATCAGATGAGCTCATGGCTACAAGAGAGTTCTTTGCAATAATAAGCTCAGACACCTGATTCATAAGCATATCAAGCTTTTCGATATCTACTCTGACTGTTCGGCTTGTAGTAGCTTTTTTATGAGAAACAGCCTGCTTTTGAGAGTTATTTGCAGTTTTTGGCTTTGAAGATTCTGTCTTTGCAGCAGGAGTCTTTTCCTCTTTTTCTTCCTTATCTGCCTTTTTTGTCTCTTCAGGAGCCTGTGCTGTCTGCTCTGCTTCACCCTCCAGGTGAAACTCGGTGATTTCTTTTCCCTCAACCTTATCAATCTCAGATACGTTGGAAGCTGCATGCTCCAATTTATCAAAGCCCTCGCCTGATGCAACATAAAAGCTGAATGACAAATCAAACTTCTCATCCTCAATATCCTGTGAGCTTGGTCTGTAAACCAGAATCTGTCCCAGCTCCTCAACTGCCTTGAAAACAAGGAAAGCTCTTGCTGCCTTGAGCAGACAGTCGCTTGCTACGGTAACTGTCATGCCGTATATTTTAAGTCCTGCTGAAATTGCCTCGTCAATTAAATTCTTCTCGTTGTTTGTCAGTTCGATTGTATCAAGTGTACTGTCAGATGCATCTGATGAACCCTTTGTTTCAGCTTCAGCAGCCTTTTCTTGAGGCTCAGCCTGTTTGCTTACAGTCTGTCCGTTTGCTTTTGCAATAAAATCGTTGAGTTCCTTTATGATAACCTCATTATCATCAGTACCCTCATCAGATGTGGATTTAATATTCTCAACATAGCTGTCTATAGCGTCAAGGCACTTAAAGAGCAGATCAATCATTGAGCTGTCTACTTTAATTTTATCGCTTCTGACCTCCTGAAACACATTTTCCATATCATGTGTAAGGTGCTGCATGCGCTTAAAGCCCATTGTACCTGCCATACCCTTTAAGGAGTGGGCTGCACGGAAAATCTCATTTATAGTGTCTTTGTTTTCTGGCTCCTGCTCAAGAGTCATGATACAGTCAGACAATGTCTGAATATGCTCCGAACTTTCATCAATAAAAATATCTAGATACTGGCTAACATCCATTTTATTTTACCCCCACATTTTTTGTGATTGCTTTGGCAACATCTGATAGTGTAACGACTTCATCAACCACGCCTGCCTCATAGATGGCTCTTGGCATGCCATACACAACACTTGATTTCTCGTCCTGTGCAATGACATAGATAGGCTTTGATTTGCCAAGTGAAAGAATGCCATCCGTGCCGTCTGCCCCCATACCTGTGAGTACCACACATACAACCTCATCATAATTAGAGGATGTCAGTGAATCAAACATGATATTGGCACAAGGCTTGAGTCCGCCGATAGGTGGCATATCATTAAAGGATATAACATGTGAAGCACCTGATTTCTTTATAGCTATATGTGTACCGCCCGGAGCTATATACACTACTCCGTTTTTAAGCACCTCACCGTTTGAAGCCTCCTTCACCTGAACCTGACTTAGCTCATTAAGGCGCTCAGCCATACTCTTTGTAAAGCCGGCAGGCATATGCTGTACTAAAACAACCGGTGCCAAAAGTTCAGCCGGAAGAAACGGTATTACACTTTGCAGTGCCTTTGGACCACCTGTAGATGATGCAATTGCAACTATTTTATTGCTGCCTGCTGCCTTGTTTTTGTTTACAATAGCACCGGCTTTCTTCTCAACAACTGTGACATTGCGTGAAGCACTATGAACAGGTGTGATTCTAACGGCTGCATGCACAACCCTGAGCAGAGTTTCCTTAAACTGGTTTCCCTTTGCCTCTATGATATTGTTTGGTTTTGTGACGAAATCAAAGGCACCAAGCTCTAAAGATTTGATAGCTTCATCTGCTCCCTCGATGGTTAGAGTGCTTACCACCACTACAGGTGTTTTTATGCTCTCTTTCTGCAGATGTGAAAGCACCTCAAGCCCATTCATCCTCGGCATATTTATATCAAGAATAACAGCATCGTACTTTTGTGTACGGAGCTTTTCAAGTGCTTCCAGTCCATCCTTACATGTATCAGTTGCCTGTAATTTATTGTCTGAATTGATTATATCACACTCAACCCTTCTCAGTAGTGCAGAATCATCAACTATTAAAATGTTAGATTTCATATTATTACTCCATTTCTCTTCGTCTTATGCGTCTTTCCTCTTCAAACACAAATCTGACTATTTTCTCCCGTTCTGTTATGCGGTCGAAAATAAACTTTGAACGTGCAAAATATCTGTCTGCATAGTCCAAAGACTGAGTACATTTTATTACCTTACAAACTATATTGAATTGTTGTGTACACTCCTCAAGTGCTAAAGAAAACTGAGCCATAAAATATGTACCTTCTTCAAGAGGTGTGCTTAGAGAAAATCTGATGCCTCCTCCGCTTATATCAAGGATAACTGATTTGACAGTATTCATATTTTTGCTGTTTATTGCATGATTCTTATACATCTTTTTGCAAAACTCAGGCTCACTCTCAGCTTTATCATCGTATCTGACTTCATAAAAGTACATGTCTATAGTACATGGAAGTCTGAAAAACTGACGTCTTTGTATCTTTTCCAGATTATTTATAAGCTCTATAGCAAGAAAATACATATTTTCCTTACGATAACGCCGTCTGACTATAGCAGAGCTTTTTAGTATAGTTTTGTTTTGTGTGTATATTATAAAGTCAAATTGCGTGCCAAGCTGAAATAAAACCACTCTGCCACTGTCAACAGGCATAGTTATTTCCCACATGCTGTCTGTTAGCTTGTCAGAAAAGCTGCTCTTATATGATGTGCTGTTATCGGATAAACCGGATGCAAAGATATCAATTTTGTCACCCGGAAAAATCAAACTTGTATATTCCATATGTCTTCCTCTTAAATTAACTATTGCTTTCTGTTAAAAAAATTTGAAAAAATATGTGAAATTGTTCTTTTCTCATCCAAAGCAGCAGATTCATTATCCAAAAGTCTTTTTGCAATTTCTTCAAATGACCGTGCAGCCTTTGAGGTCGGATCATAAATTGAAAGTATCTTCTGCTGCCTGACAGCCTTTTCAACCATTGCATCAGACGGCACATATCCCAGATACTCAAGACTTCCGTTTAAGAACTGCATAACAACGGAATTAATCTTGTTGAACACTATACTGCCATCCTCTTTTGACGCAGCCCTGTTGGATATAACGCGTATGCATACTTTTGACGGATCGAAATCAGGTCTCTTATACAGTGCTTTAAGCAATGAATATGAATCGGTGATTGAGGTAGGCTCCGGGGTTGTAACCAGCACAATTTCGTTGCTGGCCGCAACAAATTCCATGACCTGTTCAGACACCCCTGCACCGGTATCAATTATGATAAAATCATACATACTGTTCAACTCATTTATTGCAGAGACAATGAAATGAATCTGTTTGTGGTTTAGATTATTAAGCCCTACAACACTTGAGCCGGCTGAAATAAAATCAATGCCCAAAGGGCCGTTTGAGATGATGCTCTTTATAGTCTGGTTTTCATATATTACATCAGCAAGAGTATACTTAGGAATAACACCAAACATCACTTCGACATTGGCAAGACCGAAATCAGCATCAAAAATAATTACTCTCTTTCCGAGTCTGCTGAGCCAGACTGCCAGATTGACAGAGGTATTGGATTTGCCTACACCACCCTTGCCGCTTGTAATGGTAATAACCCGGGCAGGTTCTATATAATTTTGATTACGCTGCTTAATAACATTTCTAAGCTGCTGTGCCTGGTCCATTATTGTCTGCCTCCGAGTAATTGTTTGACAATCTTTTGTGTATCAAATACCTCTATATCATCCGGAACGTTTTGTCCATTCGTGACATATGATATACCGGCATCAGAGTATAGCTTTATATTTAACAGATTGCCATATGATGAGGTTTCATCAAGCTTTGTAAATATCAGCTTGTAATCGTCAATATCCTTATAGGAATCAATTATAGATATAAGATCCCTGTACTTGGTTGTAGCACTTAAGACGAGATATACCGACTTCTCATATTCAGGTGATAGACCTGCAAGAAGTGCTCTCATATCATTCCGCTGTGTCTCGTTCTTGTGTGAAAAGCCCGCTGTATCAACAAAAATCACATCTGCCTGCTCATATTCAGCCACCGCACTATTTAACTCTGTGGCAGTATAAATGACAGACATAGGTGTATCCAGAATATTTGCAAATGTACGTAACTGGTCTGTTGCAGCTATTCTGTATGTATCTGCTGTGATAAATGCGATATTTTTATTATAATTAACCTTGAATTTTGAAGCAATTTTAGCAATTGTAGTTGTCTTGCCAACGCCTGTCGGTCCGACAAAGAAAACAACTCTTGGTTTTTTGCCGTTTACCTTTATAGTTTCAGGCTGACCAAATCTTAAAATGAGTTTCTGGTATACATTGGACAAAATCACATCGAGACTGTTACCCGGACGCAGGAATTTCTCGATTTCATCTTTCCGCTCGCCGAAGGCGCCGGAAAGATCCAGCTCGCCTACTTCCGGGGCGACAGGCTGTCGATCGAGACCAAATCCAACGTCTACGACGTGGTGACGCGCGCCGACAGGGAGAGCGAGGAACTGATTGCCGGCATGATCGCGGAGCGTTATCCCGACCATGCCATTCTGGGCGAGGAGGGCGGCTGCCGGGGCAACGCCGCGAGCGACTGGCGCTGGGTCGTCGACCCGCTCGACGGCACGACCAATTACAGTCAGGGACTTCCGCTGTTCACGGTTTCGATAGCCCTCCAGCACAGGGGCGAAACCATCGTGGGGGTCGTCTATGCACCCTACCTGAACGAGCTGTTCACGGCGACGAAGGGCGGCGGGGCATATCTGCAATACGCTTCGCGGGAGTCGGAACGCCTCCGCGTCGGGGAGAAGCAGACGCTCGCCACCTCGGTCATCGCCTCGGGATTCCCCTACGACAAGGACGTGAATCCGGACAACAACAGCGACAACGTCGCACGGATCATCCCCTACGTGCGGGATGTCCGGCGGCTGGGTTCTGCGGCCTACGACATCAGCTGCGTCGCCGCCGGACTGCTGGACGGCTACTGGGAACTGGCGCTGCACGAATGGGACGTCTGCGCCGCCGAACTGATCCTCGCCGAGGCCGGGGGCGTCGTCTGCGACCTGCGCCGCGACCGGGGCATCTCGATCGTCGCGGGCAACGGCGCGATCGTGAAGAAAATCTTGAAGTACGTGCGGTAAATTCACCGAAAACCAAATCGTTGCAAGCGTTGCAGCCTATTCTGAATGAGGGCGGGAGTAAATTCCCGCCCTTACACATGTGTGTTTATTAAAATTTTTTCTTATTTTTGACCCGAACAAAAAAACAGAACAACATGTGCGGAATAGTCGGATATGTCGGGCGGCGCGACGCGTGCCCGATTCTGATAAAGGGGCTTCACCGCCTCGAATACAGGGGATACGACAGTGCGGGCGTCGCGCTGGTCAACCCGGACGGGCGTCTCAACGTTTTCAAATGCAAAGGCAAGGTCTCGGACCTGGAACACTTCCTCGAAGGCAAGGACCTCGGCGGAACCATCGGCATCGCCCACACGCGCTGGGCTACGCACGGGGTTCCGAACGACGCCAACGCCCATCCCCACTACTCCGAATCGGAGAACATAGCCTTGATACACAACGGCATCATCGAGAACTACCGCGTGCTGAAGGACGCCCTCGAACAGCACGGATACACCTTCCGCAGCAGCACCGACTCCGAGGTGTTGGTGAATCTGATCGAATACGTCCGGGCGACCAGCGGCTGCTCGCTGCCCGAAGCCGTGCGGCAGGCCCTCCGGCAGGTGATCGGCGCCTACGCCATCGCCGTCGTCGAGAAGGGCAACCACGACCGGATCGTCGCCGCGCGGCAGAGCAGCCCGATGGTCGTGGGCGTGGGCGACGGGGAGTTCTTCCTCTCGTCCGACGCCGCGTCGATCATCGAATACACCGAGGATTTCGTCTACGTGGGCGACGGCGAAATCGCCGTGATCGACCGCAACGCCCCGCTGAAAATCGTCACGCTGGACAACCACGACGCAAAGATCGACATCAAGAAACTCCAGCTGTCGATCTCGCAGCTGGAAAAGGGCGGCTATCCCCATTTCATGCTCAAGGAGATTTACGAGCAGCCCCGGACCATCGTCGACTGCATCCGCGGACGCATCAACCCCGACACCTGCGAGGTGAAACTTTCGGGCGTGATCGACCACCGCGACAGGTTCGTGAACGCCCGGCGCATCATTTTCGTGGCGTGCGGCACGTCGTGGCACGCCTCGCTGATCGGCGAACACCTCGTGGAGTCGATCTGCCGCATTCCCGTCGAGGTGGAGTACGCCTCGGAGTTCCGCTACCGCAACCCCATCATCCGCGAGGACGACATCGTCGTGGCCGTGTCGCAGTCGGGCGAGACGGCCGACACGCTGGCCGCCGTCGAACTGGCCCGCAAGGCCGGGGCGTTCGTCTTCGGCATCTGCAACGTCGTCGGCTCGTCGATCGCCCGGGCCACGGATTCGGGGGCCTATATCCACGTGGGGCCCGAGATCGGCGTCGCCTCGACGAAGGCTTTCACCGGGCAGGTGACCGTGATGGCCATGCTGGCGCTGGCCGTGGGCCGCGAGAGAGGAACCGTCACGGAGGCGTATTACAACGAGGTTTCGGCGGCGCTGCTGCACCTGCCCGAGACGATGGAAGAGGTGCTGAAAGTCGCCCCGCAGGTCGCCGACCTGGCGAAAATATTCACCTATGCGCACAACTTCATCTACCTCGGCCGCGGGTACAACTACCCCACGGCGCTCGAAGGCGCGCTGAAACTCAAGGAGATTTCGTACATCCACGCCGAAGGTTACCCCGCGGCCGAGATGAAGCACGGCCCCATTGCGCTGATCGACGCCGAGATGCCCACCGTGGCCATCGCCACGCCGGACCACACCTACGAAAAAACGGCCTCGAACATCGAGGAGATCAAGGCCCGCGGCGGCAAGATCATCGCCGTCATCGCCCGCGGCGACGAACAGGTGCGCCGCTCGGCCGACTTCGTGATCGAGGTCCCGGTGATCGCCGAGTGCCTGATGCCCATCGTGGTATCGGTCCCGCTGCAACTGCTGGCCTACTACATCGCCGTCTACAAGGGCCGCAATGTCGACCAGCCCCGCAACCTCGCCAAGTCGGTGACGGTGGAGTGATCACGCGCCGCACGGCAAACGAAAATCCGCAGCTTCCCGGGGGAGGCTGCGGATTTTTCATCTGCGGCGGACGCCTAATGCCCGTAGTTGGCGTCGATGTAGTCGGAAATCCCGAAATCCTTCGGAACTGCGGGCGCATCGAGCGGCGTGATGCGGACGTCGGTCACCAACCGCTGCCGTTTGAAGACCAGCTTTTCGAGAAACGAGTCGATCTCGCCGCGGTTCTCGGTCATCGGCCGCCACGCCATCGAATGATTGGTCTCGGCGACGGAGTAGAACGCGTGCGGAACCCTGCGCCGCGCGAGGTCGTCGGCAATGCTCTTCGAGCCGAACAGCCAGACCCCGTCGACACCGATCGCGCCGTAGGGCACATTGCGGTCGGCGTCGCCGTGGAAAAGCAGCATCGGCGCGGGATCGCGCGCCCAGCGCAGGCTGTCCTGCGTATCGCAAACGGCTCCCGCAAAGGCGATTACCCCGGTGTATCTAAAGTCCTGCGTGAACTTCCCGGCGGTCAGCGGATGCCCGTTGCAAAGCCAGTACTCGCCCATCAGCACCGTGATGGCCCCGGCGCTCGACCCGCACGTCACGATCCGCGAAGGATCGACGTCCGGCATGTGCCGGCAGATATAGGCCGTGGCGTCGTAGAGGTCCTCCGTCGCCATCGAAAGCGTCATGTCCAACGCCGGCCTGTCTGGCCCGCTTCATCCCCAGCCGGTAGTCGATCGACACGACGACGAACCCCTTGCGGGCATAGTAGTCGAAGAAGGGGCGGAAACGCCGGTTGTCCCGCGTTCCGGTCATAAAGCCGCCGCCGAAAAGGAACATCAGGCAGGGTTTCGCCCGGCTGTCGGGCGAGAGGAGCGCATAACGGTCCAGCCGCAGCGTGTCGGCATGCCGCACGGCATAGACGAAGGTCTCTTTTTCGATCTTCCGCGGTGTCGCATCGTCGTTCTGCGCCCCGGCCGGCGTCCACAGAAACAGTGCAGCGATCAGAAACAGGCGTCTCATGTCACTGCATCTCTTCGTGGGCGTAGCGGATCGCCCGGTTCAGAATGGCGATGAACGGCTGCGTGCGGCGGAACTGCTCGACGGTGCGTTCCAGCAGGTCGGGTGCGAGCAGGAACTCCTCGGCGATGGGCTGTTCGAGGTAGAAATCCTTCAGCTTCAGCATCTCGGCATAGGGGCTGTCGGCCGGGAATCCCGTCGGGACCCGCTTGAGCCTGTTGCCGCTGCACAGCCGGAACCCTTTGGCCTTCCGGATCGCCGCCTCGATCTGCGCGCCGTTGTCGAGCACCTCCTCGCGGATCGACCGCAGCACCGTCGGCTCGATGCACACGGCGCCCGCCGAAAGCAGGTTGCAGCACACCAGCGAGTCGCAGCAGGGTTCGATGTGGAAATAGTATCCCGCGAAACCCGACTTCTTGCCCTTCGGCGCAATGTAAGCCCCGATATAGGTCTTGTAGGGCGATTTGTCGGGCGAGAAACGCGTGTCGCGGGCGATCCGGTAGGTGCAGTCCTGCGGACGCAGGCCGCGCACCTCGGGGTCGAACGACGCGATGCCCCCGATCAGCTGTCCGGTGAAATCGGCGAACCGTCCCTTCACACGGGTCCATTCGGCGCGGTGGGCGTCGAACCATTCCCGGGTGTTGTCGTCGTGCAGCCGGCGGAAGAAGTCGATGACCTCCTTCATCTTACCACGCGAAAAGCGGATAGTCGGCCATCAGCGCGTTCACGTCCTTGCGCACGGCGGCGATGTTCGCTTCGTTCTCCGGGTCGTGCAGCACGCGGTCGATCAGCCCGACGATGTAGTCCATCTTGTCCTCCTTCAGGCCGCGCGTGGTGATGGCCGGAGTTCCGAAGCGCAGGCCCGAGGTCTGGAACGGCGACCGGCTGTCGAACGGAACCATGTTCTTGCTGGTGGT